>JADMIO011184605.1_pt1 | contig 73145 bp, 46 predicted proteins | sample 8958161 | NCBI WGS metagenome assembly JADMIO01 (sample SAMN16585339, study PRJNA669376) | soil metagenome | isolation source: Crop rotation soil | place: USA: Cullars Rotation, Alabama | collected 2011 | reverse complement strand
CGACAACTTGTCCACGTGGAATTCTAAGCTTAGGATCCCAATGTGCTGGAAAGCGTCGGCGACATTGTCGCCTCCAGCGCCTCGCGCGGAACGGCGTTCGTGTCGTTCGACGCGCATCGTGACGGCGACTTCGCACCGTACATCTTCCGCACCACCGACTTCGGCAAGACGTGGACGCCGGTCGTCGAGGGACTGCCGAAAGACGATGCTTCCATTCGCGGGCTGGCGGAATTCCCTGGGCATCCCAACGTGCTCTTCGCCGGGACCGAACGCGCGCTCTTCGTGACTCACGACAGCGGCGCGCACTGGACGCGGCTCCGCGCCAACCTCCCGACGACGCGCTACGACGACATCCTGGTGCACCCGCGCACGAAGGATCTTGTCCTGGGCACGCACGGACGCGGCATCTGGATCCTGGACGACGCGACGCCGATCGCGGAGTGGACGCCGGCGATTGCCCAGAAGCGCGCGCACCTGTTCAACGTGCCGCGCGCGACCGCGATGCTCTACTGGGAAGACGTCTCCAACATGGATCACTACTTCTACACCGCGGAGAACCCGGCCGAGGGCGCGGCGTTCACCTATCACCTGGCGCAGCCCGGCAAGGTCCGCCTGCTGGTGAGCAACCCGGCAGGGAAAGTAATCCGCGACATCACGGGCCCGGGTGAGCCTGGAGTGATCCAGCGCGTCAACTGGGACCTGCGCTACGCGCTGCCCGCGGGGACGCAGCGCGGCGCGGGCGGAGGCGGCGGTGAAGAAGGCGGTGGCGGCGGCGGTCCCGGCAGCCAGCGCGCCGGCGTCGTGCAGTTGCCGATCCCCGCGCACGAGATCGGGCCGCGCGGTCCGCACGTCGCGCCCGGCCTGTTCAAGGTGACGCTGGAGGTCGACGGCGCCGCCGTCGAATCGAAGACGTTCGAGGTGCGCGCGGATCCGGCGTCGGGGCTGACGGCCGCGGATCACAAGCTGCGCGACGCGTTCGTCACCGAGGTCATGGCGATGCAGGAGAAGGTCGAGAAGCTGACCGCCGAGCTGCGGACGCGGCGCGCAGCCGCGACCGGCGATGAAGCGGCGCGTTTACAGGCGCTCGAGCAGCGGCTCGCCGGGGGCGGCGGCGGACGCGGTGGGCGCGGTGGCGGCGGCCGCGGCGCGACGAGCCCGGAGCAGGCAGCCAACGCCGCACCCGCACCCGTGCCGGTCCAGCCGGTGCGGCAGCGGCTGTCATCCTTGATCAATGCGTTCGTTGGATCGGGTGCGCGCACCGGTACCCTCGCGCCGCCGACCGGCACCATGCGCGCAGCGCTGGACGAAGCGAAGAAAGATCTCGCCGACATCGAGAAGGAGATCCGGTAGTCATGAAGAAGCTCATCGTCGTTCTCGTGCTCGCCTTCGCGGCGCCGACTGCCGGTCAGGGTTCCCGCGCGGCGTCCGAGCCGCTCGCCGCGTGGCAGAAGCAGGCGCAGAACGTCACCATCGTCCGCGACGACTGGGGGATTCCGCACGTCTACGGCAAGACCGACGCGGACGCCGTTTTCGGCGTGATGTACGCGCAGGCGGAAGACGACTTCAATCGCGTAGAAACCAATTACTTGAACTCGATCGGACGACTGGCGGAGGCCGAGGGCGAGAAGGCGATCTGGCAGGACCTGCGGATGAAGCTGTTCATCGATCCGGCCGAGATGAAGGTCCAGTACGAGAAGGCGCCAGCCTGGCTGAAATCGTTGATGAACGCCTACGCTGACGGACTGAACTACTATCTCGCGACACATCCGGAGGTGAAGCCGCGCGTCATCACGCGGTTCGAGCCGTGGATGGCGTTGACTTTCAGCGAAGGCAGCATCGGCGGTGACATCGAGCGCGTCAACCTGGGACAGCTCGAGGCCTTCTATTCGAAGAACCCCGCGGCGACCCGCGCGCTCGACGCCGAGGCCGGCGTCTACGTCGAGCCCAAGGGCTCGAACGGTGTCGCCATTGCGCCGTCGAACAGCGCGACGCGGCATGCGCTGCTGCTGATCAACCCGCACACCTCGTTCTTCTTCCGCGCCGAGGCACAGATGGTCAGCGACGAAGGGCTCAATGCCTATGGCGCGCTGACCTGGGGACAGTTCTTCATCTACCAGGGCTTCAACGATCGCGCGGGATGGATGCACACCTCGAGCGGCGTCGACAACATCGACGAGTATCTCGAAACGGTGTCGCGCGACGCCGATCGCTGGGTCTACGCCTACGGCGGTGAGAAGCGGCCGGTGACCGCGTCGCAGATCCGCGTGCCCTACAAGACGGCCTCGGGCATGGCCGAGCGCACCTTCACGGTCTATCGCACCCATCACGGCCCGATCGTTCGTGAGGCTGACGGGAAATGGGTCGCCGTCCGGCTGATGCAGGAACCACTGAAGGCGCTGACGCAGTCCTACACGCGGACCAAGGCGCGCAACTACCAGCAGTTCCGCGAGTCGATGGAACTGCACACCAACTCGTCGAACAACACGATCTACGCCGATGCCGATGGCACCATCGCCTACTTTCATTCCAACTTCATCCCCAAGCGGGATCCGAAGTTCGACTGGAGCAAGCCCGTTGACGGCAGCGATCCGGCGACGGAATGGAAAGAGTTGATGTCGATCGACGAAACGCCGGGGCTCCGCAATCCCTCAGCCGGCTGGCTGTACAACGTGAACAACTGGCCGTGGTCCGCGTCGGGACCCGACACGTTCAAGCGGTCTGACTACCCGGCGTATGTCGACCGCGGCACCGAGGAAAGTCCGCGCGGACTGCACGCGTTACGGCTGTTCCCGGGCAAGAAAGATTTCACTATCGACTCGCTGCTGGCCGCGGCATACGACAGCTACCTTCCCGCGTTCGACTCGCTGCTGCCGCCGCTGTTCGCGGCCTACGACGCCGCCGCGGACGGCCCGCTCAAGACTTCGGTGACCGAGCAGATCGCCGCGCTCCGCGCGTGGGACAAGCGCTGGTCCGTGTCATCGATCCCCACGTCGCTCGCGGTGTACTGGGGTGAAGAAGTCGGGCGGACGCGGCAGCCGAGCGGCGAACAGCAGCTGCGCGCGCTGGCCGCGGCATCCGAGCGGCTGACGCGCGACTTCGGCACCTGGAAGACGCCGTGGGGTGAAATCAACCGCTTCCAACGCCTCACCGGCGACATCGTCCAGCCGTTCAATGATGCGGGGCCGAGCATTCCCGTCGGCTTCACGTCGTCGCGCTGGGGCTCGCTCGCGTCATTCGGCGCGCGGACCTATCCGGGCACCAAAAAGATGTACGGCACCAGCGGCAACTCGTTCGTTGCCGCCGTGGAATTCGGCGACCGCGTGCGGGCCCGCGCCGTGTCGGCCGGCGGCGAGAGCGGGAATCCCGCCTCGAAGCATTTCAACGACCAGGCCCAGCGCTACGCAACGGGCAACCTGCGCGAGGTGTACTTCTACCGCGACCAGTTGAAGGGACACACCGAGCGCGAATACCACCCCGGCAAGTGACGCCGGAGCGCGGGCGGCCGACGCACGTTGGTTTTTCAACATAGTGTTGATTTTTCAACATACGATCTGGTAGTGTGGCTGGCATGGTTCGCCGGAAGCCGGCGCTGAGCCGCCGCGAGCAGCAGGTCCTCGATATCGTGTACGCCCGCGGCCACGCCACCGCCGCCGAGGTGCGCGAAGCGATGGACGATGCGCCGACCGACCCGGCGGTGCGGACAACGCTGCGGATCCTGGTCGCCAAAGGGCACCTGCGCATCGAGCAGGATGGCCCCCGCTACGATTACTGGCCGACCGTCTCGTCCGAGACGGCGCGCCGATCCGAGCTCCAGCACGTGCTGCGGACCTTCTTCGGCGGCTCGACTGAAAGCGCGCTCGCCACGCTGCTCGACCTCGGCGGAGGCAAGCTGGACGAAGACGCGCGGCGCCGCCTGAAACGCCTGATCGACAACGCGGCAAAACAAGGACGGTGACGATGACTGCGCTGCTGCTCGTGCGGGTCAGCCTGCTCCTGGCAATCGCGCTGGCGGCAGGGCGGTGGTTCCGGCGCGCGTCGGGGCGCACGCGGCACACGCTGTGGACGGCAGCATTCGCGGCGATGCTCGTCCTGCCGGCGGTGCCCTACCTGCTACCCGCGCTCGACGTGCCGGTGCCCGAGCGATGGCGCCCGGCGACGCGGAGCTCATCTCACGAACTCGCGGTCACTCGCGAAGCATCGACTGCGCGGCCGGTTCGAACCGATGTTCCGGAAGCGCGCGAAGAGACGCGAATCCACGGCGTGGCTCCAGGCGCCAAGACATCATTCGCGGCGCGGGCGCAGTCACGGTTCGCGGCCGTGGAGCTGCGCTTCGTGCTGATGGCCGTGTGGGCGCTCGGCACGTGCGTCGCGCTCGGCTTGCTCGGCCTGTCCCTGCTGCGCGTGCGCGCACTCGAACGAGCCACGTCGGCACTGACCGATCCCGCGTGGAGCGCTGCGGCCGCCGCGCTTGCGGCGTCACTCGGCGCGAGGGCGCCGCGTCTGCGCGCCGGCGAACAGATCCAGACGCCGATGGCCGCCGGCCTCCGGCGCGCGACGATTTACCTGCCGGCCAGTGCGCGCACCTGGCCGGACGTGCGCCGCGACATCGTCCTCGCCCACGAACTGGCCCACCTCGCGAACCGGGATCCGCTGCGCCACATCGCAGCGCGGGTTGCGGTGGCGTTCTACTGGTTCCATCCACTGGCGTGGATCGCGGCCGCACGGGCATCCGCCGCCCGCGAGCAAGCCTGTGACGAAGCCGTCCTGGCGCTGGGGACACGGCCGTCCTCTTACGCGCAAGTACTCCTCGACTTCGCGGATGCGCAATCCGCGCCGCTACCCGCTCTCGCTGCGCTCCCCATCGTGGACCGCTCCCTGCTGGAGAACAGACTCATGGCCATCCTGTCTTACGATCCGCGGCTGCCCCGCCGCCGGCAGTCTGTCGTTGCGGTCACGGCACTCGCCGTCCTGGCACTGACGATCGGCATGGCACGACCCGCCGCCCATCCCTCTTCGGCTGTCGTCCCGAGTGGCCAACCGGCGACGATGGCAGTTCGTGATCTGACGCCTGCGATCTCCGCCGTTCGTGAGCCGGCGTCTTCGCCCGTCGAGACGCGGCATTCAGCAGCGACCGCTCAGGCGACGGCGGCGTTGAGCTGCGAGGCGGATTCGCGTGGCTCGTTCCGCGGCTCGACCTCGATGTCAACGGTCGGCGGCGAGCGCGTCGTCTACGAGATGATCGGCACCGCCGGGCCCGACCGCATCATCCTGAAGTCGTTTCCCGACGTGCGAGTGTGCATGCTCGCCGAAGACGGCGCGGGCGACGACGAGACGGTGAAGCCGAGTGAATGGCCGCGGCGGGCGCGGCGCACGTTGATCGAGGCACGTAGCGGAAAGCGCGTCGAACGGCTCGAGCTGACGCGGGAGGGAGGCGGCCACCGCGTCTTGTGGACGGTCGACGGTAAGGAACAGCCGTTCGACGGCGCGGCGCAGGACTGGCGAGAGCGGATGCTCGCCGTGCTCGACTCGTCATGGGAGATCTCGCGCATTCGCGCCGAGGTCAGCTCGTTGCAGGGGGAGATTTCCAGCCTGCACGGCGAGGAAAGCAGCCTGCAGGGACAGATTTCGTCGCTGCGCGGCGAGGTCAGCTCGCTGCAGGGCCAGATCTCCTCGGTGCAGGGGAACCAGAGCAGCCTGGTCGGCGAGATCTCCTCGATCCAGGGGCATGTCAGCTCGCTGCAAGGGCAGATTTCCTCCGAGCAGGGCGCGATCTCCAGCCTGGAAGCCACGAGATCGCTGGCCAGCGACGCGGAACGGGCGCGCATCCTCGACCGCGTTCGCGAGCACGAAACGGAGATCGCCCGTGTCGAAAAGGCGCTCCGCGACTACGCCGCCGAAACGAAAATAGACGAAGTCGAACGCCGTCTGCGCGCGCTGGACGTAGAGAAGCAGGTCCGTACGATCGAATCACTGATCCGTTCGCTCGGCACCGACACGAAGGTCGCGGAGATCGAGAAACGGATTCGCGACCTCGACGTCGAGGGGAAGACCCGCGCCATCGAAACGCGGATCGAGGCGCTGCGCGCCGACGAGCGGACGCGCGTGCTCGAAACGCGCCGCGACCAGGAACTCAAGGATCTCCTGGCGGCAATCGCGCGCATTCGCTGACGGACCGCGGACCTGCAGCGCCGCGAACCGCTTACCGCCGACCTACGGCATGAAAGCGCGGCGAAGCAGCGCGATCGCCGCCGGCGCCTGGCCGGGCAGATCCTGCGTCCCGGCCTCGACGCTGATCCGCTTGTTGTAGCCGATGGTGCGCAGGTTGGCGAAGAAGGGCGCGTAGTCGAACTCCTCCCACTTCTGCGGGAAGACGCGGCCCTGCGGGTTGGCCATGTGCAGATGGCGGATGTGGTCTCGCGCGCGCAGCACGATCCCGGGATCCTCCTGCTCGCTCGCGAGATGATAGAAGTCGATCATCAACTGGAAGTTGGGATCGTCGATCGCCTCCACCAGCGCCAGGCCCTCGGCCGCGGAGTTGACGATGTTCGTCTCCTGCTTCCGCAAGGGTTCGATCGTAATGGTGATGCCGTAGGGACGCGCCTCGCGTGCCGCGCGGCGTCCGAAGTCCACCAACTGCTTGAACGCTTCGTCCTTCGAGAAGCCGTCGGGAACTCTCCGCGCGCCGCCGCTGCCGAACACGATGATCTCCGTGCCCAGCCTGGACAGGCGTGACACGATCTTCTTCACGTGCGCCATCTGCTCGTCGGGCCTGGTGTCGGGACCGGTGAGGTGAATGGTCTGCGGGATGAACAAATTTGCTGCGGGTGTCGCCAGGCCGAGCTCTTTGATCCGGTTGACGGCGGCCTCGAACTCTTCGTCCTTCAGCTGCGCGATCTCGGTCGCCGAGAGTTCGGCATAGTCGAAGCCGGCCGCCTTGGCCGCGTCCAGTGCATTCAGCCGCGCGCAGTACCCGACGCGTACCGCGGCAGCGGTCTGCTGGGGCGCGGGAAGCGCGAGCGCGCACAGGGCAACGACGGCAAACGTCTTCAGCACGGCGGCATTATACGGCCGGGCCCGCGCGCACCTGCTCAGGTCAGCCGCTTTGCACTGTCACAGGCGGAGGTATTAAGGACATGAGGAAAGCGGGACTTTTGGCGGCCGCGTTCGCACTCGCGTTGACCGCCGCGTGTAATAAGGATAATGCGTCGAACACAGCCAACGGCTCGACCGTCGGCACCGCCGGCCGCGCCGAGAACGGCGTCAGCAGCGGCGATCGGGATTTCGTGCGTGACGTGGCCTCGATGAACATGGCCGAACTGGAGCTCGGCCGGCTGGCCAGCCAGCGCGCCGCGGGCGCCGACGTGAAGCAGTTTGCCCAGATGGTGATCACCGACCACACGGCTGCCGGTGACAAGCTGAAGGCCTTCGCCTCACAGCACGCGATCGAGGTGCCGGCGCAGATCTCCGACAAGGACCGCGACCTGCAGCAGAAGCTCTCCGAGAAGCAGGGTCTCGAGTTCGACAAGGCCTACGCTGATGCGATGGTCGATCAGCACCAGGCGCTCGTCGACAAGCTCGAGTCGCGCATCGACAAGGACACGCTGACGCGCGCCAAGTCCGACAACCCGAACGGGCCCGACGGCAAGATCAAGGCGACCGCGGTCATGCCCGAGAAGAGCGATGATGCCAACACGATGGGGCTGAACCAGTGGGCGGCCGACACCTACCCGGTGGCCTACGCGCACCTGCAGGCCGCGAAGGACCTGCGCGACGGCGTGAAGAAGCGCTCGACCAACTAACTACCGTTTGATCCGAGGGGCTCCGCCCCTCGGATTGCCCACCTCGCGCGGACTCCGCGCTACTTCCCCACTCGCTTTCTGAGCGCGGCGGCGCGACGAAACCACGGCCGCTCCCTTCTCCTGATGTAATCCGGCATCGTCGCCTTTTTCCGCAGTACACGGTCGGCCAGTTCGCGCGCCTCGGCGGTGCGTCCGCGATCGGCGAGAAACGCCGCGTAGTTGTATTCGGTCTCCGACAGCGTCGACGTCGCCAGCACTTCCTGGAACAGCGCATCGGCTTCGTCATGGCGGCCGAGTTTGGCAAGGGTGTGCGCGCGCAGGCCGGCGGCGCGCTGATACGCGTACTTCGGATCGCGAGCGGTCACGTCGGCAAGGTCCGCTTCGGCAGCGGCGAAGTCGTTCAGGGCGATGGCGCAGAGCGCGCGATGGTAACGAGGGTCGATCGCGTCCGATCGCGCGATGACGTTGTCGAAGCACTCACGGGCCCGCGCGAACTGGCCGTCCTCGAGGAGCAGGTCACCGAGTTCCTCGTAGTTCCCGACCGAGGGATTGTCGAGCACCATCGCCTGCAGCGCGCGGATCCGCTTGCGCCGCGGGAACACCTGATACGCACCATGGAGCAGGCGGAGGTCGGGCACGACCTGGACGGCGATATAGACCAGCGATCCGATGCCACCGCCCATCAGGATGATGAACAACCAGTAGGTGTCGGGGCGCCGCTGGATGAAATGGACTATCGCGATCGCCTGCAGGATGACGCCGTACGGGTAGAACAGGCCCAGCATCGGTGCCGGGACTATAGCAAATCGACCAGTGCCCGCGTGCGCGCCTCGTCTTCGAACCGCGCATGCACCTCCCGTGCGCCGCTGCGCGCGAGAATCGCGGCGACGTTGTGCGCGCGGATCCCGCCTGCGGCCAGGATGATGATCCGCTCCCCGGCTCGCCGCACCAGATCCGCAAGCGCCGCCACGCCTTCCGCTGCCGTCGCCGCGCCACCGGCCGTCAAGACGCGCGATGCCCCCGCCGCAATCGCGTCGTCGAGCGCCTGCGCCACGTCCGGCGTTTCGTCGAACGCGCGATGAAACGTGACCGGGAGCCGCCCGGCACGGTCTACCAGCCGTCGTGTTGCCGGCACATCGATCCGCTGATCGGCGTCCAGGACTCCTGTCACGATCCCCTGCGCGCCTGCACGAATCGCGCGCTCGATCTGGCGCGCCATCTCGGCGCGCTCGTGCGGCGCATAGACGAAATCGCCATCGCGCGGACGGACCAGGACGAACACGGGTAGCGCCACGGTTGCGACCACGTCACGGACCAGCGCGTCGGGCGGCGTGAGGCCGCCGACGTCGAGCCGGACACAGAGTTCCAGCCTCGACGCGCCCGCGCGCTCCGCGGCGGCCGCGGACGCCACGGACTCCACTGCGGCTTCGAGCAACGGCTTCACGATCACAGAGTGCCACATGACGTCGAGCCACGGACTGCACGGAAAGCACGGAGACGTCGAGCCACGGATCACGCGGAATACACGGAGACGTCTAGCCACGGATCGCGCGGAATACACGGAGACGTCGCGCCACGGATCGCGCGGAATACACGGAACGTCGAGCCACGGATTGCACGGAATACACGGAGACGTCTAGCCACGGATCGCGCGGAACACACGGACACAGTTTGGTAACGGACGCCTGGATGGAACGCGGCTTGCGGTAAAGGCGGCAGGAGCGTAAGACGATGGCACGACGCGACCAGAGGCAATACGCGCGCGAAGAGGGAACGGACGGAAAGGGGCGGGGCGCCAAGGCGGATGCGCCGCGCGGCAGGAAGACGACGTCGGGAACGCGGTCGACGGGGGCGCGGAAGAGCGCGAATCGTCCTGGTGCCTCGGGGACTGGATCGAAGAAGGGGGCGCGCGGCAGTTCCGGGCGGCGCCGAGCCGGGTCGAGATCCGGGGGCGGGCAGGGCGCCAAGAAGCGGTAGCGCGCTAGTATGGCGGCGTGAATCGCCTCTGCGCCGCTCTGCTTCTTTCCGTGCTGGCGGCGGCGGCTGCTGGTGCCGTGACGCGCCTGCCGTCCGCCGACGGCCAGTTCTGGGATATCCAGGACACGTCGACGTGGGCGCAGGATAGCGGCGGAATCGCCACTGGTGGCGGCGCCAATCCGTTCAACGGCTTCGGGTACCTGAAGCTCGAGGTGCGCGCGGCGGCGGGTGCGACGCTCGCCAGCAACGTCTACCTGCACGGATTCGGACTCGCGCACGACGGCGGCGAGCGGTTTGATTCGATCACACCCGTGCTCGTGGCGGGCATCGCCGTCGATCGCGCCATCTTCGCGCCGAAGGATACGAATTACCTGCGTTACGTCGACAGCTTCACCAACACCACCACGACGCCGCGGCGCGTCAGCGTTGCGTGGGGCGGCGCGACCGGCGCGTTCGAGGACGGCGGACGCGTGGCCGTGGCGACGACGTCGGACGGCAACCGCACGATCGATCTGACCGACAGCTTCGTGACGGTGATGCAGAACGCGCGCGGGGTGGCCAGTCCGCGGCAGGGACCGTCGGGCCACGGACCATCGGCGCACGTACTGGGAACGAAGACCGCGGGTGTGCTGATGCGGGTCGGCGATATGTACGCGGACCCCTTCGTCAATCGCTGGCCCGGCTACGATCCCGCGCACATCGGCTACGTCTTCTCGCTGCGCCTCGCGCCGGGCGCGACGCTGTCGCTGATGACGTTCGTGGTCAAGGGGCTGAGCGAAGTCTACGACGCGCGCGGGGGATTCCCGATCGCCCAGAAGGACGCCATCGTCGCGCCCAAGAACTCTGCGGTGTACTCCGGGCCCAATCCGGTCGTTCCGGCGGCAGGTTCCCAGATCGCCGCGGTTACCGATACGGCGAAGCGGCTGATCGCCGAACCGGATCTGCGCGGCCTCACGCCGCGGCAGCGGGCGCGGATCGTGAACTGGACGCTCCCCGCGCAGCCCGCGGTCTCGCCGTTCTCTGTAGTCGAGAAGACCGCCGACCAATTGCAGGACGCCTTGCGCCGCGGCGCGGTGACGTCGGAAGACATCGTTCGCGAGTACCTGGTGCGGCTGTCGACCATCGACCGCAACGGTCCGGTTCTGCGCGCCATGCTGACGCTCAACCCACGCGCGTATGTCGAGGCCCGCGCGCTCGACGGCGAGCGGGCGGCGGGCCGTGTGCGCGGACCGCTGCACGGGATTCCGGTCGCGTTCAAGGACAACATCGACGTGCGTGGATTGCCCACGACCGGCGGCGCGCGAGCGCTGGCCGATCACCGTCCGCGCCTCGACTCGCACATTGCCGCCGGCATGCGCCGCGCCGGCGCCATCGTCCTCGGCAAGACGAACCTCGACGAATTTCCGTTCGGTGACTTCGGGATCAGCACCGTAGGCGGCACCATTGGCAACGCCTACGACCCATCGCTGAGCACCGCCGGATCGAGCGGCGGTAGCGCGACTGCCGTCTCACGCAGCCTGGTGACGCTGGCCTTCGGCACCGATACGTGCAACTCGCTGTCGAATCCCGCCGCGTTCGCGTCGCTGGCCACGATTCGCACCACCCGCGGCCTGACCAGCCGCGCGGGCGTAATGCCGCTCAACACCTTCAACGATGCCGTCGGGCCGATGGCCAAGTCGGTGCGCGAGCTGGCGCTCGTGCTCGACCACGTCACCGGAACGGATCCCGAGGACGCCGCCACCGCCGAAGCTGCGGCACACACCAGCGGTTCGTTCGCGGCGGGGCTCCATCGCGCCACGTTGAAGGACAAGCGGATCGGCGTCGTGCGGCAGCTGTTCGTCGGGGTGACGGGTGAACGCGAGGCCGCCGCGCAAATGGAGAACGTGATCCGCGAGCTGCGCGCCGGCGGCGCCGAGGTCGTAGACGTCACGATCGCGGACCTCGACGAAGAGTACGTGCGCGCGCGCGGCAGTGCGCCCGGATCGCTGAAGGCCGGCTGGACGGCTTACCTATCGAGAGGCGCCGCCGCGGGCGACAAGGTGTTGACGATCGAGGACCTGCTCGCCTCGGGAGGAATGGCGCCGGCCGGCGCGCGCCGGCTGCAGGACGCGCTTCGCTCGACCGGCGACGCGGACGCGGTGGCGCGCTTCTATGCGGCGCGCGAACGCTTCAAGGATCTGTTCGAAAGCGCGATGGACAGCCAGCGCCTTGACGCGTTGCTGTACCCGGCGAACCAGGCACGGCCGCACACCCACGAGGGCGGGCTCGAACGCTACGGCGGGGAACCGGGGACGTGCGAAGAGAGCGCGATGACAGGCCTGCCGCAGGTCACCGTTCCTGCCGGGTATCTCGGTGGCCGCTATCCGTTCGGCGTGTCGTTCCTGGGCCGCGCCTGGACCGACCGGGATCTTCTCGCGATCGCCCACGCTTACGAACAGGCCACGCACCACCGCCGGCCGCCGCTAGCGCTGCGCGCGGGCCCGGCGGACCAGCGTCACCACTGACGCGACGAGCTCGCCGGGATCGACCGGCTTCGCGAGGTGCATCTCGAATCCACTGCGCAGCGCCTTGGTACGATCCTCCGAGCGGGCGAACGCCGTCAGCGCCGCAGCGGGCACATCGCGGACGCGAGCGTCGGCTGAATTGCGGATTCGTTCGATCAGTTCGAAGCCGTCCATCTCCGGCATCCCGATATCGATCACCAGCGCGTCAGGGATATCGGTCGCAAGCGATTCCAGCGCCGCGGCCGGCGAACTGAACGTCGACACCGTCGCGCCCGCCGTTTCGAGCACGACACGCAGCAGCGCCAGCGCATCGGGCTCATCGTCCACCGCGGTTACCCGCACCCCGTGCAGATCGCCGAGTTCCTTGAGCGCCCCGCGCGTTTCGGCGGCGGGATGCTGCCGCCGCGGCTCGCGCGCATCGTGCTGCACGATCATGATTGGGAGGCGCACGCGGAACGTCGAGCCCTGCCCTTCCCCGGGACTCTGCGCCTCGACCGTGCCGCCATGCATCTCGACGATGTGGCGGACGATGGCCAGGCCGAGGCCAAGACCGCCGGTCTTGCGCGTCGTGCCGGCATCCCCTTGCCGAAACCGCTCGAACACGTACGGCAGGAAGTCGGCGCGGATGCCCGCGCCGGTGTCGCTGACGATGATTTCGACGTGCGAGTTGACGCGCTCGAGACGCACCTGGACGCGGCCGCCGCGCGGCGTGAACTTCACCGCGTTCGACAGCAGGTTCCACGTCACCTGCTGCAGGCGATCGGGATCGCCGGCGATGGGGGCGACGCGCGGATCGACGATGGTCTGAACCCGGACGCCCTTGGCGTCCGCGGCGGGCTGCACCGTCGCCACCGCGTTGTCGATCACCAGCGGCAGGTTGACCGGCTGCACGTCGAAGCGAATCTTGCCGGAGATGATGCGCGACACATCGAGGACGTCCTCGACGATCTGGGTCAGCGACGTAGCGTTGCGCTCGAGCGTTTCGAGCGCGCGCTCGATCTTGTCGGGGCCGAGAATCCCGCCGCGCAGCAACCGCGCGTAGCCGACGATCGCGTTCAGCGGCGTGCGCAGCTCGTGCGAGAGCACCGCGAGGAATTCATCCTTCATCCGGTTGGCGCTCTGCGCTTCGGCATAGAGGCGCGCGTTGGCGAGCGCGACCGCGGCCCAGGCGGCGATCCCGCTCGCCACGCGCTCGTGCTGCTCGGTGAAGACGCCCGGTTTGGAATGCCCGAAGAACAGCCCGCCCAGCACTTCGTTGGACACGCCTTTCACCGGCACTGCGAGATACGATCGCACCGGCAAATGGCCCGACGGCATGCCGTGGTAGGGCGGCACTTGCCCGTACCGGGGATCCTTGGTCACATCGTCGAGCCTGACCACCCCCTCGCCCTTGAAGGTCGGCGCGAAGATCGGCGTCGCGCGCGGATGCGGAAATTTCGAGAAGGCTTCCTTCGGCGCGCCCGACAGCGTGTAGAGCATGTAGGCGTCACCGGTGTCGGGGTCGTGGACGTTGTAGAAGAACGCGCCGAACTCCGCCTGCGTCAGCTCGGTGGCGGTATCGGTGACCTTCTGGACGATGACGTCGCGCTCGAGCGTCGAGGCGACCAGGGCGCCGACTTCGCTGAGCTTCTGCGTGTTGTGGGCGTGTTCGCGGGCGGCGTTTTCGAGCGTCACGCGCTCGGTGATGTCGCGCGCGATCTTCGAGGCGCCGATCACCTTGCCGCTGGCGTCGCGGATCGGCGACACGGTGAGCGAGATCGCCAGGCGTTCGCCGTTCTTGCGCTGTCGAATGGTTTCGAAATGATCGACCTTTTCTCCGGCGCGGATCTTGGCGAGGACAACGTCTTCCTCCCCCTGCAGCTCGTCGGGAATGATCATCCGGATCGACTTGCCGATCGCTTCGGCTTCGGTGTAACCGAACATCCGTTCCGCCGCGGGGTTCCACGACATGATGATGCTGTCGAGGTTCTTCGTGACGATCGCATCGTCGGACGATTCGATCACCGCCGACAGACGCCGCGAGGCTCGCTCCGCGAGGATCTTGTCGGAGATATCCCGAGCAATCTTGGACGCCCCGATGACCTTCCCGTCATCGTCATAGATTGGCGAAACCGTCAGCGAAATGGGAACGAGCGACCCGTCTTTGCGGCACCGGATCGTCTCGTAATGGGTGATGGACTTGCCGGCGCGGATCCGCGACAGCACCATGTCTTCCTCATCCTGGCGGTCGCTCGGGATGATCATCCGGATCGACCGGCCGATCGCCTCCTCGGCGGCATAGCCGAACATCCGCTCGGCGGCGGCGTTCCAAGAAATGATGGTGCTATTCAGATCCTTGCTGACGATTGCATCGTCGGACGACTCGACGACCCGGGCAAGGTGTCTCAGTGCGAGCGGATCGAGCGACGGTGTCATGCGCAGTGGCGGGTCTGATTCTGGCATCGCAGGTCCGTAAGTAGATGTACTGCATGCATATACTCGTGTAAAGCTGATCCGACGCGGAAAGCTCAACTACAGCAGTTGGGGCTCAAACGAATTCGTCGCGGGCACCGTCGAAGGTTCGAGTCCATTCGCCCCGAGGAGCTGGCCGATGTCCGAGTTGCGCTACGCCCTGCGCACGCTAACACGAACGCCCGGGTTCGCCTGCGTCGCCGTCCTTTCGCTCGCGCTTGGCATCGGGGCCAACGCCGCCATCTATTCGCTCATCCGGGAGGTCCTCCTGCAACCGCTGCCCGTCCGGGCCCCCGAAGAACTCGTCGCGGTCGGGTGGCGCGGAGGGAGCGCCCCTCGAGGTTCGATCCTGTCGATCGGCAGCACCGCCTATCGCGACGAGCGCAGCGGGCTCAGTTACGGCAGCAATTTTTCCTACACGCTGTATCGCGCCTTTCAGGAAACCGGCGCAAATGTCTTCGCCTTCAGCTACGCGGCCAGCGATATCAGCGTCTCGTTCGGCGGGCAGCCCGTCGTGGCATCAGGGCTGCTGGTGTCGGGCAACTATTTCGCGCAGCTCGGCGTGACGACGGTCGTCGGCCGCCCCCTGGAAAAGGGCGACGACGCGGCGGAGGCGGCGCCGGCCGCGGTGATCACGTATGCATTCTGGCGGCGCGTGTTCGGTGGCGACCCCGGCGTGCTGCAGCGAACGATTGTGGTCAACGGGTCCCCGTTCACCATCGTCGGGGTCACGGCGCCGGGTTTCTACGGAATGTCGAAAGGCGGGCCGTTCTTCAAGCCGACCGATGTCTTCCTGCCGCTGGCGGTGCAGCCGCTCGTCTACACGCGATCGACCCCGCGCTCGCTCTTCAGTGCCGATGACCGTTGGTGGATCCAGGTGATGGCGCGGGTGAAGCCGGGGACGCCGATGGCTCCGATCGAAACGGCGTTGAACCGCGCGTTCCGGAGGTCGCTGGGCGCCTCGCCCGTGCCTGCGCTGCAGGCCGCGAGCGCGGGTGAAGTGCGGCTCTTCAGGGCGCCGCGCGGCCTGGACTCGTGGACGCGGGGGCTGCGGCAGCCACTCTTCATCCTCGGCGGCGTCGTCGGCGTCGTGCTGCTGATCGCGTGCGTGAACGTAGCCAACCTGATGCTTGTGCGCGGCGTCGCGCGGCAGAAGGAGGTCTCGATTCGCCTCGCGCTGGGGGCGAGCCGCTGGCGTGTGGTGCGCGCCACGCTGGCCGAGAGCGCGCTGCTGGCCTGCGCCGGCGGTGCCCTCGGGTTACTCGTCGGGGTGTGGGGCGCGCGCATCCTGCTCGTCAGCGTGGTCGCCGGCCGCGCAAGCACGGCGCTCGACATCTCGCTCGATCGCGGTGTGGTCGGTGTAACGGCGATCGTCTCAGCTCTCGCGGCGCTGTTCTTCAGCGCGGTGCCCGCGGCACGAACCGCGGCCGGCGGGATCGCGCCGGCGTTGCGGCGCGTTTCGACCGGGGCGAGCGCGCCCGCCCTCAATGCGGGACGGATCCTGATGGCGGCGCAGGTCGCGATCTCGATCCCGCTGCTCGTCGGCGCCGCGCTCTTTCTGCGGACCGTCTACAACCTCGCGCAGGTCGAGCTCGGATTCAACCCGGCGCAGCTCGTCATCTTTCATCTCGATCCGTCGCTGAACGGCTACGACGCGGACCGCGTGGAACGTTTATACGAGCGCACACTGCCGCGTCTGGCGGCGATTCCCGGTGTGCAGTCTGCGACGCTCACCGACATCGTCCTGATCAGCCGGTCGCAGAACAACTGGCCGTTCGTTGTGCCCGGCAAGGAACCCGTGCAGATGAAGTTCGCGCGCATAGGTCCGGGCTACTTCGACACGTTCGGGATTCCTGTCCTCGCGGGACGCGGTATCGGTGTGCAGGATCACAGCCGTGCGCCGCGCGTCGCGGTGGTCAACGAGACGGCCGCACGAACGTTGTTCGGATCGCTCAACGCGGTCGGGGAGCTCCTCACGATGGAGGCCGATCGACGAACCGATTTCGCGATCGTTGGCGTGGTCAAAGACGCGCGCTATACGAGCCCGCGCGACCCGATGCCGCCCGTGGTTTACCTGCCCTACGCGCAAACGGCGGTCGGCCGTCTCGGTGCAATCAACGTCGTCGTGCGATCGTCGCTGGCGCCCGCGACGCTTGGTCCACTGCTCAGATCGACGATGGCGGAGGTCGATGGCAATGTACCGATCACCGATCTGCGGACGCAGACCGACCAGATCGACGACACACTGGGCACCGAGCGCACGTTCCTGCGCCTGCTGCTCGCGTTCGGCGCCTTCGCCTTGCTGCTCGCCAGTATCGGATTGCACGCGGTGACCGCGTATTCGGTGTTACGCCGGACGCGCGAAATCGGCGTCCGGGTCGCGCTCGGCGCGCGGCAGGCCGATGTGCTGTGGATGGTACTGCGGCAGGTGGTCGGCATCACCGCGCTCGGATTCGCGATCGGTGTGCCGGGCGCTATCGCGCTGACACGATTCGTGCGCGCGTCCCTGTATGGCGTCGAACCCGCCGATCCGGCCAGCGTCGCGGGGGCCGTGGTGGTCATGGCGATGGTGGCGGTGCTGGCCGGATATTTCCCGGCGCGCCGAGCGGCGCGGCTCGATCCGCTGATCGCGCTTCGCCACGACTGAGATCAGAAGGGTCGGACAGGTATGACGCGCAAGAGCTCACGGCAGTACGCCAACAGCATCCGATCCCTTCCCGTGTGACTCGCGATCGTTTTCTGGAGCTCGTCGATCACTTCTTCAACGACTTGCCTGCTTGATTTCATCTTCTTGCCGGAACGCTCACGCCAGAGGTCACTGCCTTATACGAACTGCGCGGCAAACCAGGCGAGAAGCGCCGCGACCATGACGACCATCACACCGCGCATCTTTTTCGCCGTGCGGCGATCGTCTTCCAGGCCACGTGCCTGCCAGTTGCGCCAGCGGAGTTCGGCTTCCGGATCGGCGACGCGCGCGGCGGCTAGGAGTGGCATGTCATCAGAGTAGCTGCGGCCGCCTGCCGGCGCAGTCCCCGATTGCACATACAGCCGGCGGGGTTCCGATCGTGACATTTTGCCCCCTGTTCACAAGCGCACAGACAGGCGGCTGCCGAACTGCCACTATCGGGATACGCCGAGAAAGAGATGCTCGTTCGAGGCGTTGCTGAAGAGCAGGAGGTTTGGAGATGTCGCCTACGTTTCATCGCAAGCTCGCGATCCCGGTGTGGGGACTTGCAGCGTTTGCCGCCACTCTGGCCGCGGCTCAGCCAGGGGCGGTTTTACTCATGCCGGCCACGTTATTCGTCATAAGTATCGTCGGCATAGGCATGCTGATCTTTGCCGCGCCCGGTGCGTTTCCCTGGCTGCGTCCATCTCCGCTGCTGGTGCGGGTCGGAGGTTCCAACCAGCTGAATGGGGCGGGCGCGGATTCTGCGCGAGGACCGCACGCAGGCGTGGCGCTGCTCGATGGCCCGCCGGACATGGGGAGGTTCACCCCTCATCCAAACCGTGCGCTCACGCATGGGAACTCCTCGGCGACGGCGGTTGATCGCGGGAATCAACGCACCGTTCCCGGCCTCCTCGGTCGGCTCACTACAGGATCCGGCGACATCCTGGCGGCGGTCGCCGTCGTGCTCTGCATACCGTTCGTGATCCTGGCGATCGGCATCCCGTTCGCCTTGTCCGTGCGGCTCTTGCTGTGGATCACCGGGTTGCTCTGAGGAACGGCAGCTGCGTGGAGGCGCGGCTTTCCTGCGGCTGAACACGATGTGCCGGTGACCGCTCGCTCATAGGCGCGGTGTGCTGTTCCGTACATTAATGGCTCAGCTCAAACGGTACCATCGGGCGAATCGAGTGTGCCAGTGCTCCACGAATTCATTAGTAACAATCGCGACGAAATCCTCCGGCGGTGCAGGGCCAGGGCGGCTGCGGCGTCAACTGCCCAACTCAAACTGCCCCAGATCGACCACGGCGCGCCGGTCTTCCTCGATCAACTGCGAGACGCGCTGCGTCTCGGACAGACGACGAACCCGGAGATGAGCGCGAGCGCGGTCCTGCACGGCCGAGACCTGCTGCGCCAGGGATACACGGTGTCCCAGGTGGTGCATGACTACGGCAACGTCTGCCAGGCGGTGACCGAGCTGGCGGTGGAACTGAACGCGCCGATCAGCACCGGCGACTTTCGCGCGTTGAACCATTGCCTGGACGACGCCATCGCCGGCGCGGTGACCGAGTATGGGCGCGAGCACAACCAGTCTGGCATCGATGACGAGACCGCGCGCGGCAGCGCACGCCTCGGGTTCTTCGCCCATGAATTGCGCAACGAGTTGAACACCGCGCTGATGGCGTTCGAGGTCCTGAAGACAGGCAACGTCGGGGTCGCGGGTAGTACCGGCAGCGTGCTTCACCGCAGCCTGATGGCCGCACGCGCGCTGATCACGCGTTCGCTGGCAGAGGTCCGCCTCACGCATGGCATCCAGAACCGGGAACAGTTCCGTGTGGCCTCCTTCATCGAGGACGTCTCGTCGGCGTCCACGCTCGATGCGAACGCGCGTGGCCTCACGCTCACCGTTGCGCCGATCGATGCGAATGTCGTCATCGCGGGTGACAGACAGGTGCTCGCCGCGGTCGTCGGAAATCTGCTGCAGAATGCCTTCAAGTTCACGCGACCCGGGACGACGGTGACGCTACGGGTTGGCGCAAGCGCCGAGCGCGTGCTCATCGAAGTGCACGACGAATGCGGCGGGCTGCCCGGCGGGGACGTCAACGAAGTCTTTCGTCCTTTCGAGCAGCGCGGCGCGGATCGAACCGGCATGGGTCTGGGTCTCCCGCTGAGTCGGGCGGGCGCTGAAGCGCACGATGGCCGGATCTACGCGCGCGATCTGCCCGGTCGAGGGTGTGTGTTCACCCTGGACCTGCCGCGGCAGCCGATGCCGACGCTCACCGTCGATCTGCCGCCTTCGTGAACGGGTCTTCATCATGCGTGAAGGTGGCGGCGTCGCATCACGCTGAGATGTCGGACTATGTGTTCCGCGTCTGTCACGCAACAGCCAGCGCCGGATAGGGCGCCGAGGTCGGATGAGCAAATCGAAGAGCGCAGCGACGCTGAAAGCCATTGGTCCTGTCGATTGGAAGGGCGTGCGACTGCAGCGCCTCGAGCGCGCAGCGGCGATAAAGATTTTCGTGCAGGGCGATCCCGCCAGCAGCGTGATGTACATCGAGAAGGGGGCCGTGCGGCTGTCCGTCTTGTCGCACGCCGGCAAGGAGGCGGTGGTCGCCTCGCTCGAGACCGGTCACTTCTTCGGCGAGGGCTGCCTCGCCGGACAGTTGCAGCGGATGGCGACGGCCACCACCGTCGCCCCCTCGACGATTCTCGTGATCGAGAAATCCGAAATGGTGCGCCAGCTCCACGCCACCCCGCGGTTCGCGGATCGTTTCCTGACGCACATGCTGACCAGGAACATCCGCATCGAAGAAGATCTCGTCGACCAGCTGTTCAACTCGACCGAGAAACGGCTCGCCCGCACGCTGCTGCTCCTCGCCCGCTACGGGGAGCCTGAGGCATCTCACCGCGCGCTGCCCAAACTGTCGCAGGAAGTCCTGGCGGAAATGGTGGGCACGACCCGCTCGCGCGTGAACTTCTTCATGAACAAGTTCCGCAAGCTGGGATTCATCGATTACAACGGCGCGCTGAAGATCAATAACTCGCTCCTGAGCGTGGTGTTGCGCGACTGACGCTGTCGCTGCGCGACTGCGCGCGAGGCGCTATCATTGAGCCACGCGCCCGTAGCTCAGTTGGATAGAGCACCGGCCTTCTAAGCCGGTGGCCGCAGGTTCGAGTCCTGCCGGGCGCGCCAGACTCGAAGACTGTTATTTGATGACCGTCAGCGTAGTCGACGCCGTCTGGACGACGCCGCCGTCGACAATGGTCGCGACCGTCACCGAATACGCGCCGGTGCACAGGCTCTTCGGCACGCGAAAGTCATACGAGAAGGTGCGGTCGAATCCTGCCGGTAGCGTCATCGCCGGGGTTGTCAACATCACCGTGTTGACGCTGCCGCACCCGCCCGGTTTCGCGGGCGCGCTCAACGTGAAGCGGAGCATGATCGTTTGCGGCGCGTTGGCGCAGGAACGCAGCCGCGCCCCCAGACCCACCACACCGCCGGTTTTCACGGTTGACGGAGCGAGCGTCAACGCGACGTAGTCGCAGACGACGTTGTAGGTCACCGACGCCGAATTGATGTTGCCGGCGAGATCCCTGGCGTTCACCGTGAACGCCCTCGCGCCGACCGAACTGGTGTCGAGCCGCTGTCCGCTGGCGACTGGACCGCTGCAGGCGGCGACGCCGGTGCCGCCGTCCGCGCAGGTGTAGGTCGCCGCCACGGTCTCGCCGAATTGATACGTCGCATTCGGCTGCGGCGATGCGATCGCGATCGCTGGCGGCCGTACGTCACGCGCAATCCCGAAGGGCGAGAGACTCGCCGACTGCCCGCAGATCTCGCCCGGCGCTGCGCTCCCGGTGGTGACGTCGGTCCACCGGGCACCCTCGAAGTGCAGCAGGCGGTCCTGCGGCATGAGACCGGCGCCGCCGATGCAGACCGTCACCGCCCCGCTGAACGACGCCGTGGTAGTGACGTCGAAAACCCCGCTGATGAAGGACCATTCGGCCGGCGGCGGGGGCGGTACGGGAAGAGGATTGGCGACGAGAATGCCAGGCCGGTCGATGGCCGTGAACTGCACGACGACGGGCACGGGCAGGCCGGCGGAGTTCCGGGCCTGGTACCTCACTCCGCCGGCATCGGCGATGGTCCGCGGCGCGGTGACCGACGCGCCGACGACAACGGTGTTGTTCGCCGGCACGGGATCCGTCTGCTGCGCGGAGACAGTGAACGCCGACGTCAGCGTGCCCGCCGTCTTCGGAGTCACGTCGATGGTGATGGTGACGGAAGCTCCCGGCGCGAGTGACCCGCCGTCGCAGGTGACCGGTGACGTGCCGCCGATCGCGATGAACGGGACGACGCAGAAGCCTGCCGGCGAGGTTGCTCCAACCGCCGAGATCGTTGTGATGTCGACCGGCATTGTCACGCCAACGCCGGTCGCGGCGCGCGGTCCGTTGTTCGTGACCACGACTTGATAGCGCAGCGATTCCCCCACGCTGACGGGATCCGGTGTCGCTGTCACCGCCAGCTGCACGTCGCTGTCGAAGTCGTCGCCGACGATGGTACCGGCGACGCGCGTGCGCAGCAGCGTCCCCCCCACCGGCGAGGAGAGGTTCAGGAACACGACTTCGTCCGGTTCATCCAGCGTGTCGCCGTAGACGGGCACGAGCACCTGCTGGCTCGTTTCGCCGGGCGCGAACGTGAGCGTCCCCGAGACCGGGCCGTAGTCAGTGCCCGGCGTGGCCGAGCCTCCCCCCGTCGCGAAACTGACGGTCGTCGCCGCGGAGACGTTGCCCGACCGCGTCACCGTGAAGATCAAATTGCGCGAACCGATGTACCCTTCCTGGATCGCTGCGTCGGAGACCGAGAGTCGCGGCGGCACGGCGGTGACGTGGATCGTTGCGGTGGCGGGCGCCGAGGTGCCGATGCCGTCGGTCAAGGTGTAGGTGAACGCGTCGTCGCCGGTAAAGCCCGCGTTGGGACGGTAGACGAAGGTACCGTCCGGGTTCAGTGCCACGGATCCGTGTGCCGGCGGCTGCGCGAGCGCCGCGGTGGCCGGTGACGACCCGCGGGTGTCATTCTCCATCACGCCCGGCGCAGTGCCGAGCAGCCGGAGCTCGTTTCCTCTCGCGTCGTCGTACGGGATGGTGAAGAAGATTGTGCCGTCGACGTTGGTGATGTCGAAGGCGTTGTATCCCGCCTCAATCGGCTGGGCGAGCACGGTGCCGGCCGTCGTGCCATCGCTCTTCCAGAGACCGTGCAGATTCAGGGACTGGGCATCGAAATACCACGTGCCGTCGACGTCGGTCAGTCCCGCGGCAGTGGATCCCCCCGGGGAGATGTGCAGGTTGGTGTAGACGCTGACGGTGCCGTTCGGCGTGCCGTCCGTTTTCCACAAGGTGCTTCCACGCAGGAAGAACACGTCGCCGCCGTTGCTCGTGAAGAAGAACGGCGGCTCGTCGATCGGAAGAGTCAGCACCGGGCCGAATGTCTTCACCAGCGAGGTGCCTTGCGGCGTGCCGTCGCTCGACCAGATCTCCTGAGATGTGAAGTAGAAGGACAACGGCGGGTGTTGGTTGAAATCCGTGTGCGAGAACACGAGGTCGGCGACGCTGAAGTAGAGGCGGCCGTTCACTTCCGCGAAGTCGATGAAGTAGCGGTCCCGCGATGCATCGGACCCGTGCGGTACGAGAACACGGGCGCCGCTCGCATCCGCGACCCAGAGGTCGGGGTTGCTGCCAGTTTCGAGGCCGAGAAAGACAAGCTTGTCGCCGACCACGACGGGGACGTTGGGGTACCAGCGCCGGAGGGGCAACGGCGAGTGCCGTGGATCGAAGTCGCGACCATCGATGCGAATGTCCCTGACTCGGACCGTGCCCGCGGGTGTGCCGTCGGTCTTCCACAGACCGCGATCGGGGAGGAAGCGCACGTAGAAATACAGCGTGCCGGCGACATTGCGGAGAAACTTGTCGCCCTGCGGCGCGGGTGCGAACGCCCTGACCCGAGACGTGCCGGCGGTAGTCCCGTCGCTTTTCCAGATCTCGAAGCCGATCACGCCGAGCAGCGGATCGATCGTGTCGACGGCGAAGAACAGCGTCCCGTCGACGACCGTCAGCTCGTGCGGCCACGAGCCCTCGCGGCCCGGGATGATGTCCTTCACGAGCACCGTACCGCCGGCTGTCCCGTCGCTCTTCCAAAGCTCGAGTCCGGTCGCCGGTTCCTGACGGACGAAGAACACCGTGCCGTCGATCGCCGCCATTTTCTGCGGCATGCGCGCGCCGGATATCAGTGCAACGGTCCCCGCTGCCGTGCCGTCGGTCCGGCTCAACCTCCCCTGGCTGTCGATGAAGAACAGGATGCCATCCGCGGCGGTGAGACTCTCGATCCGCGTGAAGAATCTCGGGTCGAACGGATACTGCGCGAGCCGGCTGGTGCCCGACGCCAGCGTGCGATCCTGGGCCACGGTGTAGGTGTCGTCACGAGCGATGAGCGTCGAGACCACGACGCCGGTGCCCTGCAACTGTACCTGTACGAGTCCAGAGCCGGCGCTGTGGGCAAGCGTCAGCGTCGCCGTCCGTGCCCCAGCCGCGACCGGACTGAAGGTGACGTCGATCCCGCACGAAGCGGCAGCGGCGAGCACACTGCCGCACGTTGTCACGACGGTGAACTCCGCGGCGTTGGTGCCGGCCACGGTGATCGTGCCGAGCGCAATCGCGCCGCCGCCGCTGTTGGCCACAGTCAGCGTCCGCGTCGCAGAGGCGTCGATGTCAACGCCGCCGAACGAGACCTGGGACGGCGCCACGCTCAGCGACAGCACCGGTGCCGCGGCGCATGCGTCGCCGACGCCGTCGCCATTCACGTCTGCCTGGTCAGCGTTGGGCACGAGCGGGCAGTTGTCCGCCGCCTGGAGCACGCCATCCGCGTCGGAGTCCGCGCTCAAGTGGAAGACGGTGCCCCCCTTGAAAGTACCGCCGCCTGCGGTGACACCGTAGAACGACCCGTCCCCGGCGACGGTCAACGCGGCAAACGGGGCGGCGCCGTTCGCGTCATCGAACGTATGCAGCAGCTTGAACGCGCCGGAGCGATCGATGCCGAACACCGTGCCGCTCATGACGGCGCCGGGCACGCCTGCGCCGCCGATGGACGTGGTGCCGTACATCCAGCCGCCGGCACCTCGCACCAGCGCCGCGTGGGGCGCCGAACCCGCCGGCGCACTGATGCAGCACTCTTCGAACGCGCGCAGCAGCGTGAACGTGGCCGGCGACGTGCTGGTGTCGAGCATGAACACCGTTCCACCGCCCCAGTCCGTGAGGCGCGCTGGAAGCAATCCGCCGCGCGTCGTCGTGCCGAAGAACAACGACGGTCCGCCCTGGGTCAGTCCGGCAGCCGGGTATCCGCCGTCTGCCGGATTGGCGGCTTCGAACGAATGCAGGACCTCGAGGCCGCCCCCGCCGGTGTCGAGGCGATAGATAGTGCCGTCCCCGAAGGCGCCGCCCGCTCTCGTCGTGCCGTAGAGACGACCGTCGGAGGCTTGAATCAACGCGCCCGCGGGTTCGGCTCCGTCCTTCGGATCGGTGCTGTCGAAGGAGTGGAGCACACGGAAGTTGGAACCGTCCGCGGCCATCGCGAATACCGTCCCGCCGCCGTGGTCGCCGCCGCCGAGCGCCGTGCCAAACAGTTGCCCACCGATCTCGATCACGCCGGCCGGGTTCGCGCCGCCGCTCGCCGGGCCGCCATCGAACGCGCGCAGCAGTTGAAACGCCGACCCCTGCGGATCGACCTTGAACACGGTGCCCGATTGCCCCGGACCGCCAAACGCCGCCGCCCCATAGAGATTGCCATCCGCGCCGCGCACCAGCGATGAGATCTGCGAACCGCCGTCCACGTCCCATTGGAACGAGTGGACGATGCGCAGCGCGCCGCTGCTGCCGACCTCGTAGATGGCGCCGGCGTCGTAGAGGCCGCCCCGGTTGCTGGTGCCATACAGCGCGCCGTCCACCGCGACCAGCGTCGACGTGGACTGGTTCGGTTGGACCGGTCCCCACGAATGAAGAATGGTCGCCGGCGCCGGAGTCTGCCCGAGCGGAAGGCGAATCAGCGTGCCGGCGCCGCCGGGACCTCCCGTCCACGCGGTGACGTAGAGAAACCCGCCAGCCTCGAGGACGCCACCCTGAGGGCGGCTCCCCGTCGTCGCGTTCGCGAATTCGTGCACCCGGCGCACGGTGACCGGGTCAACACTGATGTCGATCTTGAAAACCACACCGCCGCCGTGCGCGCCACCCGCTTCCGCTGTCCCGTAGAGCGCGCCATCGCCACCCAGGCGGACGGGCGCGACGGGCGCGCCGAACCCGTCGGCGGCGTTGAAGGCATGTATCTGTTGAAAGTCGGCGCCGGACGCGTCGAGCCGGAACACCGTGCCGCAGATCAGCGTGCCGCTGTCACACGGCTGCTGCGTCGTTCCATACAGATAGCCGCCCGCCGCGATCAAACCGGCGTGCGGAAAGATGCCGCCGCCGTCGCTGAAGTCGTGAACGATCTGGTAATTGGCCCCGTCCGGATCGAGACGAAAGATGGTTCCCCAGCCGTTGGCGCCGCCCGACACGGTCGTGCCGAACAGATATCCGTTGGCCGCGACGAGCGTCGAGGCTTCGACGGTGCCGCCGGTGGCGGTACTGAGGCCGAAGGAGTGAATGACCTCGAAGGTCACCGTGGGATAGGCGCTGATATCGAGGCGGTACACCGTGCCGCCGCCGTCTGCACCACCCGACTCGGTGGTGCCGTACAAGTAGCCGCCCGATTCGATCAACGCTGCAGAGGGCCCCGATCCACCGGCGGGATCGGTGGCATCGAAGACATGCACCGTCTCGAAGGGGCGGTCGGCAGCAAACCGGAAGATGGTGCCCGCATTCGTGCTCCCGCCGCTGACCGTGGTGCCGTAGAAGAAGCCGTCCGATGCCTCCACGAGCTCCGCTTTCGGAAACGCGCCGTCCTGTCCGTCGAACGAATGCAGGTTCGCGAATCCGGATCCGTCCGGGTTGAGGCTGAATACCGCGCCCTGGCCGTAGACTCCGCCCGTCGAGGCGGTGCCGTACAGCTTGCCGTCGCGCCCCTGTAAGACCCCTGAGCGAGGCAGGCCGCCCTCACCGCTCAAATGAAGGAGGACTTCGTAGGACTGGTGCGCCGACCCGGTGCCCCCCATGAAACCGGCGACCGTACACAGAAATGCAATCGGAATCCATCGCATGGCGGTATCCCCTCGTGTTGGATCGGTGCGGTTCTCTTACGCGCCATCCAGCGGAAAACCGGCTCACGCGGAGGTGGGCGCCGCCGTAGACTATGGCGGCATGTTGGACGATCCGGCGGACGCAGACGGGATTACGCGCCTGCTGCGCGAGTGGCAGGACGGCCACCCCGGCGCGTTCGACCGGCTGGTGCCGCTCGTCTACCAGGAACTGAAAACGATCGCCTCGCGCCAACTGTCGCGCGAGCGGCGGAACGATCATCTGCAGACGACCGTGCTGGTCAACGAGGCGTACGTGCGGCTGTTCGGCCAGCGCGAGGTCGACTGGCAGAATCGCGGTCACTTCTTCGCCGTGGCGGCGCAGGTGATCCGCCGGCTCCTGGTCGATCACGCGCGGCACCGGCGCCGCCAGAAGCGCGGCGGCGGAGCCGACGCGATCGCACTGGACGACGCGATCGTCGAAGCACCCCCCGCGGTTGACGCGGTCGATGCGATCGCTCTCGATCGGGCGCTGCGCAAGCTGGAACAGGTGGATCCTCAGGCAGCGAAGATCGTCGAATTGCGCTTCTTCGCCGGGTTGACGATCGAGGAGACCGCCGCGGCGCTGGATATTTCCACGGCCACGGTCAAACGTGAATGGGCCATCGCCAAGGGATGGCTGCACCGTGAGCTGTCCGGCGGCGGATCTCCGGATACCTGAGCCGATCCGCGAGCGAATGGCGCGTAACGGCTTACAGGTGGGAGCGCGTGTGACACGGCACGAGTGGACGCTCGTCAAGGACATCACGGGAGAGGCCTACGCCCGGCCGGCGACAGAGCGCGATGATTACATCGCCGGGCGATGCGGCGCCGACGACAGCCTGTCGGGCGAGGTGCGATCGCTGCTGGACTCGGTGGTGCAGGCCGAGGATCTGTACGAGGGCGCGGCGTTCTCTGGCACGGCGCTCCTGGCCGCAGTCGACCAGGCCGATGCGCCGGGCGCGCCGGTGATTGGCGCCCGCATTGGCGTGTACCGCGTCCTGTCCGAGCTCGGGCGCGGCGGCATGGGCGCGGCGTATCTGGCGGTGCGGGACGACCAGACGTATCACAAGCGCGTGGCGATCAAACTGATCAAACGCGGCATGGATACCGACGCGATCCTGCGCCGCTTCCGGCACGAGCGGCAGATGCTCGCCGACCTCCAACACCCGAACATCGTCATGCTGCTGGACGGCGGCACGACCGCCGACGGACGCCCGTATTTCGTCATGGAATACGTGGACGGCCTCCCGCTCGACGCCTACTGCGACGCGAAGACTCTCACGATCCCCGAGCGTCTGCAGCTGTTCGAGGCGGTCTGCGGCGCGGTGCACCACGCCCACACGCAGCGCATCATCCATCGCGATCTGAAGCCGAGCAACATCCTCGTCCAGACCGGCGGTGTCCCCAAGCTGCTCGACTTCGGGATCGCCGCGCTTCTCGACGCGGAGGACGGGAGCCCCACGGCGGATCGGACGCTCCTGAAGCGGGTCATGACACCGCAGTACGCGAGTCCCGAGCAGATCCGCGGGCAGGAGCCGACCGCCGCGAGCGACGTCTACTCGCTGGGCATGCTGCTGTACGTGCTGCTCGCCGGCGCGTTTCCATACCGGCTCTCGGACTCGTCCCACGAGCCGGAGCGGACGATCGTCGAGAAGATGCCGCGGCCGCCGAGTACCGCGGTGACGGACGCGGCGAGCGCGGCCCGCGGCGAGCGCACGGCCGGGCTGCGCCGGAGGCTGACCGGCGATCTCGACACCATCGCCTTGACGGCCCTCCAGAAGTCGCCCGAGCGGCGCTATGCAACCGCTGCGGCGATGGCGGAAGACATCCGGCGATATCTCCACGGACATCCGATCGCCGCACGCGAGCGGAGGATGCGCGGGACGCTTCCCGCGTTTCTGCGGCGACGGGCCAGCGGTTCGCCCGACGCAGGGACGCCTTGGCGGATGCGGCTGGCCGCGGTCGCCGCGGCCGTCGGGCTCGTGCTGATTGTGCTGAGCGCGATCATGGCCGGGCGCCGGTCCCCGGCGGGTCCTGCCGCGGCGCCGCTGGTGATGGCCGTCCTGCCGTTCGCCTATAGCGGAGACGATCCGGATCTCGAATATCTAGCGGAAGGCGTTACCGAGGATCTGATCAACAGGTTGTCGCGGGTGAAGCAGCTGAGGGTGATCGGCCGCAACTCGGTCGTTCGCTACAAGGGACGCCCGGTGGACGTGCAGCAGGTCGGACGCGAGTTGGGCGTGGACGTGCTGCTCAGCGGACGGCTCGTCCGCCGCGGCGAGGGGCTGTCGATCGCGGCGGAACTCGTCGACGCGCGCAACGGCAGCCAGCTGTGGGGAGACCGCTACGAGCAGGCCTCGAACAACATCGTGACGATCCAGCGCGATCTGACGCAGCGGATTACCGACAGTCTGCGGCTGCAGTTCACGACGCAGGAACGCGCGCTGCTGGTCAAAAGCTACACGGACGATACCGTCGCCTACGAGCTGTATCTGCGCGGCCGGTATTTCTGGAACCGGCGCACGCCGCAAAGCCTGAAGCGGAGCATCGGCTACTTCGAGCAGGCGGTCTCCCGCGATGCCCGCTTCGCGCTCGCCTACAGCGGCCTGGCCGACGCGTACGCGCTGCTGACCGAATACCACACGCTGCCGGCGCGCGACACGTACGAGCCGGCGCGCCGCGCGGCGATCCGGGCGCTCGAGATCGACGACCGGCTCGCGGAGGCGCACACGTCCCTCGCCTACATACACCAGTTCTACGAGTGGGACTGGCCGGCCGCCGAACGGGAGTTCACACGCGCGTTGGAGCTCAACCCCAACTACGCCACAGCACACCAGTGGTACGCGGAGTTCCTATCGGCCTCCGGCCGGCACGACCAGGCGCTCGCGGAAATCCGCCGGGCGATCGCGCTCGATCCGGTGTCGCTGATCGTCAACGCGGTCGAGGCGAATCTGCTGTACATGGCGGCGCGCTACGACGAGGCGATTGCCAAGGCGCGCGAGGCGATCGACATGGATCCGAACTTTCCGGAAGCCTACGAGTACCTGAAGCGGGCCCTGGACCAGAAGGGACAGTACGCCGAAGCCATCGCGGCCCGCCAGGCGCGCCGCAGGGCACTCGGACTGAACGTCGCCGACACGGCAGCGTTGCGCGGCGCGGCAGTGGCCACCTCGCCGCGCGAGTACTGGCGCCATCGCCTGGCGCAGGAAATCGAAGAGTCGAGAGCGGAAGGGACGGGGGCGTTCGAATTCGCGGAGATCCTGACGCAGGCGGGTGACACGGGCGCGGCGCTCGACTGGCTCGAGCGCGCCTGCGCGAACAACGATTTCCTCATGGCCTACGCCAGAGTTGCGCCCAATCTGCTGCCACTCCATGCCGAGCCTCGCTACCGGACCATTGCGCAACGCGGCTGCGCGGTGCGATGAGCGCGCTCACGGGTCACGTGGAATCCGCACGGCCAGCGCACTTCGATTTTGAGCCTGCGGTGGCGGCACGGCGGGTGCCCGCAAGCATAACGAGATAAGCGTCATCAAAGAGGTTATTCAGGCGTGGCGGCGCGCCGGGGTCGAGCTGAATCCCGGCGCTTCGGGCGCCGAGCTTGAATTACTCAGTGAACTCTTCCGTTGTCAGGTTCCCGCCGACGTTAGAGAGTTTACGCCGAGGCGAGCGGCATGCCTGATAACGTCTACGACGAACACGAGGTCTCTTACTGGTCGATCGCTAAAATCCGGGAGGACGTCACGCCTTGGGTGAGACGGAGATCGGCTTCGCCGACTTCCTGACTGATTCCTGGCGATTCTTCTTCACAGTCGACCGCGACAGCGTCATCGTCGTACCCGAAAACGTGGCGCCGGGCTCTCCACTGGAGTGCCTCGGCAGTTTCAGCAACTTTCTCCATCTATACGTCACCCGTCCTGATGCGCTTGCGGTTTTGTAGGGACGCGCCGAGGCAGACGGCACGGACCCGGCGGTATCGACGAGGATTACGGCGCACGAATGCGTGGCGCCGCGCGTTCGGAGACGGAATATCGTCTTAAGGCGAGGTTACTGTCCCCAATGACGCAGAGAGGCGCCTGAGGATGAACTCGCCCGAACGTCATCACATCAATTGGTGCTTATGGAAGAAGACGAGCCCGTCTCTGTTTGGCCGCGGTTGATCGCTGGCGCAATGTTCGACCTCAGGCCTTGGATGACCGTCGTCAACGGCTACGCACGGATGCTGGACGCCGAGAAATGCGGGCCAGTCACGGAGAAGCAGCGCGCCGTTCTGGGCGAGATTCAAAAGGCCGTTAGCAAGATTCAGGATGTGGTTGACGCGCTCCAGGGGCTCGCGTCGCTGCACGGCGAAGGCTGGCGGATCGAAATGACGACAATCTCACTCCGGCAGGTGTTGTCAGAAATCTGCAGTCTTCAAGCGGAAGGCGGCAAACTCCTAATCGATGAACGGCAGGGTTCTATCGATGTCCGGACCCAAACGCAACACGACGAATTCCTGGGCGCTCTCCCGCTTGTCCGCCGGGCACTTGTGGGTCTCGTGCGAATCGTCGCCATCCATCAACTTAACGGTGAACGGCCATTGAGCATCTGGATCGTGGAGTCGCCGAAAGCGTCTGAACTGTGGGTCGTTTTGGCGGCCACGGACCAGATCCGTGAAGCGGTGCGCCATCGTCGCGAGAGTCTCTCGCCGTTGCGGTGGACGCCCCGCGGCTGGAGCATGGATCTGCCGTTCGCGAGCGGAATCGTGCAAGCACATGGCGGGCAGCTCCTTGCGTTGCCTGAAGGTATCCCCGGTATGGTGGTTGCGCTGCCGAAGCTGTCTGTGGCCTGAACAGACGCGCCCCGCCTCTGGCGGGTGGTCGCAGGTTCGAGGCCTGCCGGCCGCGCCTTTCCGTTCACGGGATCCCCCGCCGGGTAGCGCCGGCCGACGCCCGCTCGTACACTGCGATCGAGCATCTTTGCCCGCAAAGATGGCGATCGTCTCCGCGCGAACGTCCGACCAGGCGTCCACGAACAGCGCTTGACCGTGTCGCTCGGGGTCACCCGCGTGACCGTGTTCCGCGTAAACTGGACCGAGCCATGATGATTGACCGCCGCGGGTTCCTCGGCGCGGTGAGTGCCGCAATGCTGCTGCCCCGTTTCGCGACCGGCGCCTCGATCGGACGCGCCGGCGCGCAGCTCTACACCGTGCGCGGCGATCTCGAGAAGGATTTCGACCGTACGCTCGGCGCGATCGCCGCGATTGGCTACCGTGAGGTCGAGTTCGCCGGTTACTTCGGCCACACGCCGAAGCAGGTGCGCGACAGCCTGAAGCGCCACGGCCTGGCTGCCCCCTCGGCGCACATCGACTATCCGAGCCTCACCGGCGACCGCTGGACGCGGGCGCTGGACGACGCCCGCACGATCGGTCACCAATATCTGGTCAACGCGTGGGTCGACGAGTCGATTCGGAACCAGCCGGGCGCATGGGGCCGCATCGCTGATACCTACAACGCCGCGGCCGCCGTGGCCAGGCGTCACGGCATCCAGTTCGCCTATCACAACCACAACTTCGAGTTCTATCCTCGCGCCGACGCCGGCGGCAAGCGGCCGATGGATCTGCTCCTCGAGTCGTGCGATCCGAATCTCGTCAAGATCGAGATGGACCTCTGTTGGATTACGGCCGCAGGGAAAGATCCGGTAGAGTACTTTCGCCGGTATCCGGGGCGTTTCCCAATGGTCCACGTCAAGGGACTGCGCAAGGTGCCGGCCGCGTCCGCTGAACCGGTGCCCGTCGATCGCGTGCTGCCCGACATCACCGATGTGGGCCACGACGACGTGATCGACTGGCCGCGAATCTTTGCCCACGCCAAGGACGCAGGAATCAGGCACTACTTCGTCGAGCACGACAATCCGCCGCAGCCGTTCGACAGCCTCCGCGCGAGCTACGACTACGTCTCACGGCACAGGCTGTAAACGGTCGAACCCGGCGCAGGGTCGCCGGTTAGGGCTTGCTGCTCGCCGCGGCGGGCCTCGCCATCGGGCTCAAGGCGCCCCGCCCATCAGACGCGCATGCTGAGCCGCGTTCTGCTCACTGAATCGAGATGCCGCCCGACGATGTGCGAACGCGCAGCATCGGTCCACCGCCGCCGACGGCGCCACGGACCGATCGCCGATCGATGCGGCCGGAAACGGTGATCGGAAAGTCGACATCGATGTGGCCGGAGGTGCTGTTCGCGTCCAGCTCGAAGCGCTGGCTGCGCGGCAAGTCCACGGTCACGCTTCCGGAGGAGGCCGACAGGCGCCAGTCCGCCGCCATCTCTCCCTCGATGTGAAGACCGCCGCTGGAGGTCGAGGCGTCGACGCCGCCGCGCACGCCGCGGACGCGCACCGTGCCCGAGCTCGACGACACCGTGACGTTGCCGCTGCCGCTTTGCGTGACCTCGATTCCGCCACTTCCCGTTTTGGCGGTCACCGCCCCGCCGACGCTCGTGAGGTGAATCGATCCGCTTCCCGTCGTGACATGACACGCTGAGGCAATCGTGCCCGCGGTCACGCTCCCCGATCCGGTGGAGGCCCGCAGCTCTCCGGCGCGCCGGACTTTCAGCGACCCGGAGCCGCTGTGCGCCTCGACGGCGCCGTCGATGTCGATCTCCTGCGAGCCCGAGCCCGTGTTCGCGCGCAGGGTCGCACCAGGGGGGATCGTGATGACATAACTGATCGAGACACTGTCGCGGAGATCCTCCTCCGCGATGTAGCCAATCCGCACGGTGCTGCCCTTCTGCTCGACCGGAGGGTTGGCCTCGAGCCGCCGCACCCGCTCGTCGGCGCTGACCTTCGGGCGCCGCCAACTCCAGCTGTCGTTCGCCTGGATGCGGCCGCTGATCTCGACCCGTCCGGCCGATCCCTGCCGCACCTCGATGCTGCCGGCGCCGCTGACGACGTCGACGTCGGTCGAACCGCTGACGGTCACGGTCCGCTGGAACGTTCCGTCCGCGCGTTGCGCCTGAGCCGTGCGAGGCGCGATGACGGCGAGGGTCAGGACGACCATCATCGCCGCGTGCCGCCGAATTCGCATGTTGCCGATCACAGAGCGTGCGTACATGTGGCTTTGGACGAAAATGGCCGCCCGCGCGTTCGTTTGACGACGGCGTTAGACCGAGCGCGTCATTGCCGCGCTGAGACGCTCACGAAGCCGCAGGACACCGGCGACAGCCGGGTCGGCGCCACCTTCAGGCCGCCGAACGTTGCGAGATCCTCCGCCTCCGCCTTCTTCCACGCGGCAAGCGTCGTGTTGTAGTTCCTGCAGTCCGCTTCCCAGGTGTCGATCTGCGCCGGTGTCGGCGCCATGTCGAGGCCGACCTGCATCATGCTCACCAGCGTGTTGAAGCTGTTGTTCAACTGGATGAACGACTGCATCGCGCCGGGCGCCGCGCCGCCGCGGCCGCCGAACCCGCCTCCGCCCCCACGGCCGCCGAGCCCGTCGACAGCGCTGCCGAACGTCGCCAGCTTCGCGTCGAGCTCCTTCGCTTTCGCAGCGGCGTCACCAGGCTGCTGCATCAGCGGCGCGAGCTGCGCGCGGACCGCCGCGACGGCCTCGTTCGCAGCGAAGGTGTCCTGCATGCCCTGATACGCAAGACGCGTGAGCCTCGCCTGTGACTTCAGCGCCGCGAGCGTGGCGGCACTCTCGCCGACGCGTGGATCGTTGTGCACGGCCACGGTCTGCGTGTAGGTCGTCCCGTCGACGGTCAGCTTCAACGTGTACGTCCCGGGTGGAACCTGCGGCCCGTGCGGACCAGCGGACGTCAGCCCGTCGACCATGTTCATCTGGTTCTCGAGATCGTGCTGGAAGGCCGGCGGATCGTCGTACTGCAGATCCCAGTTGATGCGATTGGTGCCGACGGCCGTAGGCAGCGCGCGGGACGCCGGCGTCTTCAGCCAGTAGTCGGGATAAATCGCGTCGGTAATCGGCGGCGGCAGGGTGCTCGTCATCGTCCGCACCAACCCGCCGGCGGCGTCGAATATCTGCAGCGTCATCTCGCTCGTCGGCGCCTTGGTCAGGTGGTAATAAAGGATGGCGCCGTACGGCGCATTCGGCGCGTGCGGCATCTGGATCGTCATCGGCTGATCCCAGTTCGCATTCAGGCGGGCGCGGATGGCGTCGCCGGGCTTGAAGAAATAGGCCGGCGCCGACGCAATCGCCGAACCCTTCGCCGCAATCTCGCGTAGCGGGCTCACGTCGTCCAGCACCCAGAAGCCGCGGCCGTAGGTCCCGACGATCACGTCGTTCATGTGGTCGTCGGTATGGAACACCAGATCGCGAATCGACGTGCTCGGCAGGTTCTGCCGCAGCGACTGCCAGTGATCGCCGTCGTCGAATGACACATACACGGTGGTCTCGGTGCCGGCATAGAGCAGGCCTTTCTGCTTCGGGTCCTCGCGGACGACGTTGACCCAGCTGCCGGTGCGCTCGTCCTTCGGCAGACCGTTCACGATCTTCGTCCAGGTCTTGCCGCCGTCATGCGTGCGCCAGATCAGCGGCACGTTGGTGTCGACCCCCTCGGGCGCGCCGCGGCCCCCTGCGACACGGCCGGAGACATACACGGTGTTGACATCATGATGCGCGCCGTCGATCGTGTTGAAGTTCACGTTGGCCGCATCGGTCATGTTGCTGACGTTCGTCCAGTGCAGGCCGCCGTCGAGTGATGTGTTGATCTGGCCGTTGGTGCTGGCGGTCCACATCGCGCCGCGTTTCGCCGTCGACAGCACGAAGTCGACGATCGCGGCGCCACCGCCGCGTCCACCACCTCCGGCAGGCGCTCCGGCGGCAGGCGCGGGGGCCGGCGGAGGCGGCGCGCCGCAGGCAAGCGGCTTGTCGGTTTTGGCCGTCGTGAGATCGGGACTCGCGGCCTTCCACGTTTTCGCACCATCGCGCGTGACGAGCAGGCACTGATAGCCGACATACATCGCCGTCTGATCGAACGGATCGAACTTCTTCCAGAAATCGCGCGCCTGGCGGTACTTCTGCGCATCGGCGCCAAAGTTCGGCGCGACGTTCTGCCACTGTCCGGTCGCCATGTTGACCTTGACCATGCCGCTGCCGCCGCCACCAGGTCCGTAACCGACGCCGTAGATGATCTCGGGATGCAGCGGGTCGGCGGTGAGCGTGCCGAACTCGGATGACGGCAGCGGTGACCAGTCGGTCCAGTTGATCTGGCCGAAGTCACCGCGGCTGCGCGTCATCACGGCGCCCGTGTCCTGCTGCGCGCCCATCACCCAGTACGGATAGCGGCTGTCGGTCGACACGTGATAGACCTGCGCGATCGAGATCGGATACCAGAGACTCCACGTCTTGCCGCCGTCGAGCGACACGGTCGGCCCCTGGTCCACGCCGAGCAGCATGCGCTGACCGTTGGTGGGATCGATCCACATCATGTGGTAATCCTCGCCGCCGGGCGCGCCCTTGAACGACTCGAACGTGACACCGCCATCGGTCGAACGCATCAACGCGATGCTGGTCACATAGACGACATCAGGATTCTGCGGATCGACGAACACGCCGGATTGATAGTTGCCCTGGCCGTTGGCGACACGCGTGTCGTTGCCCGCCATGTGCTTCCACGTCGCGCCGCCATCGTCCGACCGATACAGTCCCGAGCCGTTGTCGATCGGTGACCCGACAACGTAGAGGCGTTGACCGCTCGTGTGCATCGCGACCGCGACGCTTATTCGACCGTTGTATCGCGGCAGCGTCGTCACTTCGGTCCACGTCTGGCCTTCGTCGCTGGACTTGAACAACTTTGCCGGCGAGGGCGGCGGCGCATTTCCGGCGCGCCCTCCCCCGCCGCCGCCACCGAAGCCACCGCCGCCGCCGAGCGTGGTGGCGAACATCAGGTTCGGAGCGCTGAAGTCGTAGGCCAGGTCGCGAACCGCCGTCGTGCCCGTTGGAGTCAGTACCTTGCGCCACGAACGGCCGCCGTCGGTGGTGCGATAGATGCCGCCCGCATCACCGCTGTTCCCGTCGCCGACGGCGCCCGCGACAACGAGGTTGGGATCCTTGGGGTCGACGACCATCTTGCTGATCCGGTGCGCCACCTCGAGACCCATGTGCGTCCAGGTCTTGCCGCCGTCGGTGGACTTGTACATCCCGTTCCCGTCGCCGCCGGCAATCGGATCACCGCTCCCGACGTAGATGATGTTGGGATCCGACGGCGCGGCGACGACGGCGCCGATGCTGTCGATGTCGGTCAGCTGGTCGACGATCGGCACCCACGTCACGCCCGCACTCGTCGTCTTCCACACGCCACCCATCGGCGTGCCGACGTAGAACGTGCCGGGCTGGCCAATCACGCCGTTCACGGCCGAAATGCGGCCGCCGTGGAACGGCCCGATGTTGCGCCAGGTCAGCCCCGCGTAGAGGTCATTGCCGATCGGGGCAGCGGACGCGCCCTGTTCGCTCGAGGCAGACTGCGCCGGAGCGGTTGCGGCGTGCATTCGAAGAGGGACGGCGCTGGTCAGCACCAGCGCAAGCAAGGAGAGCGACCAGGTAAGGCGGCGTACGATATGAGGCATGGCGCACGTTAGTGCGAGTCTGCTGAATGATCAAGATCGCGGGGTCCACGGTGGTGATTGCGGCGCCGATCGGAGGAATCGCAGTTCAGCGGTGAACATCCCGTGAACGCGCGATCGGTTGACGTGGGCTGACTGTTTACTTCTGACGGCCGTGGTTTATGCGGTGCTGGGCGGCGCGATTCGCCTCTTCGCGGGCGGCAGCAGACGCCACTTCGCTGCCGCATGGCAGGGCGTCGACTGCGGCAACGATCTCTCGCAGCAGCTCGTCGGGAAGGCACGGCTTGCGAAGGAACACATCGACGCCGGCCTCCTGGGCTCGGCGTTCCGCGTCTTCGAAGACGTGACCGGTGACCATCATGACGCAAATCGACGCCGTCGCGGGATCCGCCTTGAGGCGTTGGGTCGCGTCCCAGCCGGACATGCCGGGCAATCCGGCGTCCATCACGATCAGCTGCGGCTTCTGCTCGCGCGCCAGCTGCAGTCCCTCGGCGGCGCTGCGGGCGGTCAAGACGACCAGCCCATGGTGGCGGAGGTAGTCGGCGTACAGCTCGATGGCGTCCTCGAAGTCTTCGATGATGAGGATCCGCGGGCGTTTCATGGGTTCGTCTGCGACGGTATCACAGCGGCGGCCCTTTCCGGCCCGGCACCGCTACTCACGCACGATATCGCTGACCCAGGTTACCGACCGGAGCGATGCTCGTCGCTCGATAGAATCAACCTTGCCCGCATGACTATCTCGTCGACCAGCAGCGCCTCGCCCTGGAGAGCGGGGTTCGATGTCTGCGGGATTCTTCTCCTGGTCTGCGGCGAATCGCTGGGCGGCCTCATGCCGCGGCCTCTTGCCGTCGGGCCCTTCTCTGTCTGGCTCCTGTTGGGTGCCGCGATCGTGGCCGTCCGGCACGTTATCTGGCGGTCACCGGCGCTTCCGACACTGGTGGGGCGCTGGGTTCGAGGCCCGGGCCGCGGGAAGGTGCCGTCCTCGTCGATCGTCGCGCTGCTCCTCGCCACCAGGATCGTCGTCCTCATCGCCGGCGCGCTGGCCGTCTACTCACGGGGGCTGGCGCACACGCAGCCGCCGCCTCGTCTCGTTTCGCACAACGTGATCCTGAACCTGCCGGCGCGGTTCGATGCGGGCTGGTACCTGCGCATCGCGCGTCACGGTTATGAATGGCAGCCGTACCTGCGTGGCAAGCAGAACGCGCTCGCGTTCTTCCCGCTCCATCCGCTCGCCATGCACATCGGCGGCGACGTGGTGACTCTGCCGGCCAAGGTGTTGCGCGATCCCGACTTCCTGGAGAACGGCGACACGCGCGTGCTCTGGGGCGGTGTTCTCGTAGCGGTCCTGTGTTTCCTCGCCGGCGCGCGCGCGATGTATCAGCTCGGGATCGAGTTCGGCATCGACGCAGGCCGCACCTCCGCAGCGATCGTGCTCCTCGCGACGTATCCATTCGCGCTCTTTTATTCCGCGCCCTACTCCGAGGGACTCTTTCTCTTGTGCAGCACGGCGACTGTCCTCGCCTGGATGCAGGGACGTTCGCTGGCCACGCTGTCGTGGGGCCTTCTCACGGGTCTTGCGCGATCGAATGGCTGGACGCTCGCGGTGGCGCTGATGGCCGATGCGGTGCTCGTGCGCCGGGATCGCCATCCGGGCTGGTACCTCGCGGCGCTCGGGCCCGTGCTGGGCGCGGCGATGTACTCCGCCTACGTGTATGCCCTGACCGGACACCCGCTGGACTGGGCAATCGCGCAGCAAGCGTGGGACCCCAGCGCGTCTCCGCTGCGGTTTGTGGTTCGCCGGTGGGACGCACTGCTCCGGAACGGCGTGGGTGGATATCTGCTCGCAGATCCCGTCGATGCCCTGACGTTTGCCGCCACGCTGCTCGCGCTGGCCGCGGCGTTCTCTCACCTGTGGCGGCGGGCGTATCTTCAAGGGACCTGGATCCTGGCCTACCTGCTTCCGGCGCTGGCGCTGGATTTACCCGCCACAGGACGGCTGACCGCGGTGCTGGTGCCGATGTTCTTCTGGCTGGCGCCGCGCGCTCGCGGGGCGGCCTTCATCGCCCTCGCAGGCGCGTTCACGATCGGCGAAGTGTTCCTCGCCTCGCTGTTCTTTCGATCGTTTCCGCCGTATTAAGCCCCCATTGACGTTCTAGGGGAACCGTCGTATCGTGCTCCCAGAGACACTCTGGGGGAACGCATGGCTGCGCCGATGGAACTCGTTCAGGGCACGCTCGATCTGCTCGTTCTCAAGACGCTGGCCTGGGGGCCGACCCACGGCTACGGCGTGGCGCGCTGGATTCAGCACATCACCGGCGACGTGCTGCGGGTCGAGGAAGGCTCGCTCTACCCGGCGCTGCATCGCCTCGAACGGCGCCGCCTGGTCAGATCGTCGTGGGGCCTCTCCGAGAACAACCGCCGCGCCAAGTACTACGAGATCACCGCGCAGGGCCGCGCCACGCTCGACCGCGAATCGTCGGCATGGACGGCCTATGCGGCCGCCGTCGGCAAGGTTCTTCGCTCGCGCGAACAGCCGGAGTGGACGCGGTGAGCGGCCGCGCGCCGGGACGCCGCCGCTACTTCCGCTTCGTCCGCCCCAATGCCGCCGCGGATCTTGACGACGAGATCGCCTTTCACCTGAACGCGCGCATCGACGAACTCGTCGCCTCCGGCATGACCCCGGCAGAGGCCGAGCAGGCCGCCCTCCGCCGTCTGGGAGACCTGGCGCGATTCCGCGCCCAGACCCTGCGCGTCGATCGGTTACTGGAACGGGAGAAGACCATGCGCGAACGGTTCGAGACCGTCATCAGCGACATCACCTTCGCGGTCCGCCAGCTGCGCCGCTCGCCGGCGCTGGCGATCGCGGCGATCCTCTGCTTCGCGCTCGGCATCGGCGTCAACAGCGCGATTTTCTCGATGATCAACGCGGTGCTGATTCGCCCGCTCCCCTACCGCGACGGCGATCGCATCGTCGTCATCAAGGAAGGGCTGCCGAAAATCGGGCCGGGCCTGGGCAGCCGCATCGCCGCCGCGGAGCTTCTCGACTACCGCGAGCTCGAGGGGCGCGTCTTCCAGGCGACCGCGATTTACGAACCGCGGCGATTCACGGTTCGAGCGCCCGACGGATCGCTCGAGCGCGTGCAGGGCGCGATCGTGTCCGGCAATTTCCTGCGCGTGCTCGGACGCGAGCCGGCGCTCGGCAACATTCCGCCGACCTGGTCCGCCAACGCCGGCAACCCCACCACGGCGAACGCAGCCGCGGAAGTGATCGTCAGCCATTCCTTCTGGCGCACGCGCCTGGGCGGCGACGCGAGCATCATCGGCAAGACCATGCCTCTGGGCACCGGCGTGGCGACGGTGGCGGGTGTGATGCCGGCGGGCGTACAGTTTCCCATCGGCGGCCTCGGCGTCACGCCGGCCGAGATTTTCGCGCTCTACACCCTGACACCGCAGGTGATGAGCCGCCGCGGCGACAACTATGGCACGTGGGCCTTCGCGCGCCTGGCCGACGGTGTGTCGATCGAACAGGCGTCAGCGGCGGTGTCGAACGTCGCGACCAATCTGCCGAGCCGGTATCCCGATTCCTATCGTGCGGCGCCCGCCCTCGTGATCGGCGGTGTCGCGCCGTTGCGCGAAGTCATCGTCGGATCGGTGCGGCGCCCGCTGCTCGTCCTGCTCGGCGCGGTGTGCCTGGTGTTGTTGATCGCGTGCCTGAACGTCACCAGCCTGCTGGTCGCGCGATCGGTCGCGCGGCAGCGCGAGATCGCCGTTCGCCGCGCGATCGGAGCGTCACGGCCGCGGCTCGCGCAGCAGTTCCTTACTGAAAGCCTGGTCCTGGTCGGCCTCGGCGGCGTGATCGGACTACTCGTCGGCCAGTACGGCGCGACGCTGCTGGCGCGCTTCGATCCGAACGGCTCGCTCAACGGCTACGACATCGGTCTCGACTGGCGCGTCATCGGCGCCACGGCAGCGGTGACGGGGCTGACCGGGTTGGTGTTCTCGATCCTGCCTGGCATCGCGGGCCGCGACGACCTGCAGGCAAACCTGCGGCAGTCAGCGTCGCAGGGAAGGACGCGATCGCGCAGCGGACTGGTGGTGGCGGAAATCGCCGTCGCGCTGTTGCTGACCGTGGGGGCGGGACTGATGGTGCGCAGTTTCCTGCGGCTGCGCAGCGTCGATCCCGGATTCGCCGCCGACCGGCTGCTCACGTTCAGCGTGAACTTCCCCGAGTCGCGCTATCCCACCCACGCCGCGGCAATCAACGCGCAGCGGGCACTGGCGGCGCGCCTCGCCGCGCTGCCGGGCGTCAGCGGTGTCTCGTCGGCGACGCAGCTTCCCGGCTCGGAACAGTGGTTGATCGGCTTCAGCACCGACCCGGCGGCCGGCGCTCCGCCCGACAAGACCCCGATCGCCTCCAACACCCCCGTCCACCCGGGCTATTTCGAGACGATGGGGATTCCGCTGCGAGCGGGGCGCACCTTCACCGACGCCGATGCCGCAGGGCGTGAGCCCGTGGCGATCGTCAGCGAGTCGCTGGCGACCCAGCGCTTCGGCGGCATCAACATCGTCGGCCGCCGCATCAAGCAGGGGCCGCCGGATTCTCCAACCCCGTGGCGCACCATCGTCGGCGTGGTCGGCGACGTCAAGGAAACGAGCCTTGCCGATGAAGCGCCCGCGGCGTCGATCTACATGCCCGCCGCGCAGCTGGACACGGGGTTGGCGGTCGGCATCGTGCGCGGGCAGAGCTACGCGATACGAACGTCGGGCGATCCGCGCGCCCCCCTCAGCTCGGTGCGCACGGTGGTGAAGCAGTTCGACAGCCTGATGCTGATCAGCGCGCTTGGACCGATGGACGAAGTGCTCGAATCGACGATCGCGGACCGCAAGTTCAACACGTTCCTGCTCGGCGCCTTTGCCCTCGTTGCGCTCAGCCTCGCGGCCGTCGGCATCTACGGCCTGATCGCGTATTCCGTCGCGCAGCGCACGCGCGAGCTGGGGATCCGGATGGCCCTCGGTGCGATGCCGCGCGACGTGCTGCTTCTCGTGATCCGGGAGGGTGCGACGCTGGCGCTGGCCGGGATCATCATCGGGAGCCTCGGCGCGATTGCGGCGACACGGTGGATGCGGTCGATGCTGTTCCAGGTCGATCCGCTCGATCCTCTCACGTTCGTCCTCGTCGGTCTCGCGCTGGCGACGGTGGCCATCGCCGCGAGCTGGGCCCCGGCGCGGCGCGCGGCGCGGGTCAGCCCGGTGACGGCGATGCGCAACGACTGATCGCCTGTGTCAGTCTTCGACTGACACCGCTGCATCGCGCCTTCATCTCGACGGGACAGCCGTTCGTCCCACGCAGATCCACGCGGCCGTTCTATAGATGAGCGGCCGCTTGGATCCGGCGCGAATGCGAACACCGGCCGGTAGCGGGATCGAGCCCGTCTTATCGCACTACTTTGAAAATGGCCTCGGTGGCGCACCGCGTGCTTTCTCACCCGTTTGGAGGAGGCCGGCTCACCACAATGAGGAGTTTTCAAATGAAACAGTTACTGGGAGTGTTCGCACTGCTGCTCTTCTGCAGCGCGACCAGTTCCGCGCAAGGGGTGCAGACGGGGACGATCCGGGGCACCGTCAAGGATCAGCAGGGGCTCGCGCTCCCCGGTGCGACGATCACCGCCACCTCGCCCGCGCTTCAGGGCGAGCGCACTGTCGTCACCGACACGGACGGCGCGTATTTGTTCCGCGCGATCCCGCCCGGCACTTACAACCTGAAAGTCGAGATGAGCGGCATGGCGGCGGTCCAGAAGACCGCGGAGGTCCCGCTCGGCGGCGTCTCGCAGATCGACATCACGATGTCGCTGTCACAGGTCCAGGAAACCGTCACCGTCGCGGGCGTCACGCCGAGCGTGCTGACCACGCCGGTCGTCGGCATCAACCTGAAACATGAGCAGGTCGAAGCGCTCGCCTCGCGGCGGGATCTCGAGGGCATCGCGAACCTGTCGCCGGCGGTCACCGAGAGCACGGCGCCGAACTCGCAGCAGCTGAACATCAACGGGGCGTTCGCCTACGACAACCTGTTCATGATCAACGGCATCGACATCAACGACAACCTGTTCGGCTCGCCGCAGAACGTTTTCATCGAAGACGCGATCCAGGAAACGCAGGTGCTGACGTCGGGGATCTCGGCCGAGTACGGCCGCTTCTCCGGCGGCGTCATCAACGCCATCACCAAGAGCGGCGGCAACAGGTTCTCGGGCAGCTTCCGCGTCAACTTCTCGAACCCGACGTGGAGCGCGATCACGCCGTTCGAGCGCGAACACAACACCACCCGCACGGGCGTGCTGAACAAGTCGTACGAGGCCACGGCCGGCGGACCGATCCTGGTCGACAAGCTGTGGTTCTTCACCGCCGGCCGCTTCGCGAAGCAGACGGCGTCCAATTCCTTCCCGGCGACGGGCATCAAGTACGACACGCTCAGCGACAACAAGCGCGGCGAAGTGAAGCTCACGGCGACGCCGTTCGCGAATCAGACCTTCCAGGGCAACTACACGACCAACCCGACGACGGAAACCGTTCCGGCGATCGGTGGCTTCGAAATCGAGCCGGCGACGCTCGTGACGCGCAACACACCCAACAACGTGTTCGGCGCGAACTGGCGCGGCGTGCTCGGCTCGAAGATCCTCGCGGAAGCGGCCTACTCGCAGCGGCACTTCTCGTTCCTCAACGCCGGCGGCAGCAGCACCGTGATGTCCGACTCGCCAATCTTCACGCTGACGCAGAACGGCGGCAACTGGGAATACAACGCGCCGTACTTCGACGCGACCGATCCAGAAGACCGCAATAATCGCCAGTTGACCGCGAACCTCTCTTACAGCGCGAACAAGGCCGGCCGCCACGACCTCAAGGGAGGCTGGGAGTGGTACCGCAGCTCGCGCACCGGCGGCAACTCGCAGGCGGCGACGAACTACGTGTTCGTCTCTGACTTCGTCGAGGCCTCGGGCGGCAGTCCGGCGTTCGACGCCAACGGGCGCATCATCCCGACCTTCGTGCCCGGCAAGTCGCAGGTGCAGCACTGGATCGCCACGCGCGGCGCCGAGCTCAACACCGACAACAACTCGTTCTTCCTGCAGGACCACTGGGTCGCCACCAACCAGCTGTCGTTCGACCTCGGCGTGCGCTTCGAAAAAGTGAAGAGCAACTCCACCGGCGGCATCGTCGGCGTCGACACCAACACCGTGGTCCCGCGCCTGGCGGCCGCGTTCGATCCGAAGGGTGACGGCAGAACGGTGTTTCACGCGACCTACGGCTGGTACTCGGGGCGCTACAACGACACGCAGGTCGGCGCCAACAGCGCGGTCGGCAACCCGGCGATCACGATCGGCATCTACAACGGACCGGCCGGACAGGGACGCGGCTTCGCGCCCGGTTTCGATCCGGCGAACTACGTCACCGTCTTCGGCAGCTTCCCGACGGCGAACGTGACGATCGAGCCGGGGCTGTCGTCGCCGGTGACGAAGGAATTCACCGTGTCGGCCGGCACGCAGCTGGGCAAGAAGGGCTCGACGCAGGTCACCTACGTGATGCGGCACATGGGCGGCTTCATCGAAGACTTCATCGACATCGCCAACGGCACGACCCACGTCGTCCAGGACGGCGATGATTTCGGCACCTTCACCAATATCCAGTTCAGGAACTCGAGCGTGCCGAAGCGCGACTACCAGGCGATGGTCTTCCAGGCCGAGTTCCGTCCGAGGTCGAACTGGCAGGTCGCGGGCAACTACACGCTGCAGCTCGAGAACGACGGCACGTTCAGCGGTGAGGCGCAGAACCAGCCGGGCACCTCGTCGGTGTACGGCGACTTCCCGGTCGCCGGGCTGCCGACGATCCACACGCGCGGCGTGCCGGACGGGCATCTGTATGACTTCCAGCGCTCGAAGCTGCGCGCCTGGACGATCTACTCGATGAACATGGGAGGCGCCGGCCGTCTGTCGCTGTCGGGGCTGCTGCGTGCCGACTCGGGCTTGAGCTATAGCCTGGTTGCATCCAGCGTCGACCTGACGGATATTCAGTTGGGCCTGCTCGAGGACGCGGGCTACCCGGACGCGCCGTCGTCACAGAACGTGTACTTCGGCGAGCGCGGGTCGCAGTTCTTCCCCGGCGTCGCGCTCTTCGACACGTCCATCAACTACGAGCTGCCGATCTACAAGAGCGCGCGTCCGTGGCTCAAGTTCGATGTCTACAACCTGTTCAACGACCTGACGGTGATTCGCTACAACACGACCGTCAACCCCGATCCGAACAGCCCGCTCGACGCGATGGGCCTGCCGACCGGGTTCATCAAGGGACCGCAGTTCGGCCAGGCGACGTCGACGGCCGCGTATCCCGTGCCCTTCCAGGGCCAGCGCGGCGGCCGCACGTTCCGCGTCGCACTCGGCTTCCGCTTCTAGACTGATCCGGGGGGGCGCCCGCCCCCCCGGAACCTCCACGGCCTGCCGACCGCAAACAAATACTTTACATTGCAAAGTTAATCTGGTTGAATCGCAGCCATGTTCTCCGGAATGTGGCGCGATCTCTGGCACGCCGCCCGCTCGCTGGCCGGGGCGCGAGCCTTCACGCTCGTCTGCGTCATCTCGCTCGGCGTCGGCATGGTGCCGGTCATCGCGGTGCCCTACGTCTCACGAATCACCAGGACGGCCCCGCCGGGCATCCAGACCGAAGGCCTGGTGGAACTCGACACGATGGCGCGAGGAGCGCGCCCAGCCAGCGACGCCTGGTCCTACCCCGACTTCGTCGACCTCCGCGCATCCATCTCCGGGATGAGCATCAGCGCCTGGATCAACGGGACGAGCAAGATGTCCATCCAGGCCGCCGGCCCGGCGGAAACCAAAAGCGTGTCGACGATGTTCGTTTCTGCGAATTATTTCGACACCGTGGGCGCACGGCTGTCGCGTGGCACCGGCTTCAGCAAGGCGCTCGACGATCCGGCGAACGCTGAAGCGGCAGTGATCCTCGGATACGCGTTCTGGCAGGATCTGCTCGGCGCGGATTCAGCGATCGTCGGGAAGACGCTGACCCTGGACGGCATTCCGCATCTCGTGGTGGGCATCGCATCCGAGCGGTTCGACGGCCACCTGTTCCTGCACGGGCGCGACATCTTCGTCCCCATCGAGCAGCATCCGCGTCTGCGCGACCGGAATCCGGCGAACACGATTCGTTCGGATCGGGCGAAGGACTGGCTATACGTCGTCGGCCGGCTGGCGCCTGGTGTCAGCCTCGCGCAGGCGAATGCGTCGGTTGCGGGCGTCACCGCTCGGCTGGCGAAGGAATATCCCGCGACGAACGAGCTCAAGGCCGGCATCGTCGCGCCGTATCACCCGAGCGGCAATCTGCATCGCACCCAGTTCCTGCTGATCGAGGGCATCGCCCTCACCTTGACCGGAACGGTGCTGCTGGTCGTGTGTTTGAACATCTCCGGCATGATGCAGGTCCGCAGTGCGATGCGCGAGCGCGAGCTGTCGATCCGGCAGGCAATCGGCGCAAGCCGCGCCCGGTTGATTCAGTACCTGCTGGCCGAAGCGATCATTCTCGCAGGCCTGGGATCAGTGCTCGCCTCGCTTGTGCTCTTCAACACGCGTCCCATCCTGGCGTGGTGGGCCGGGTTCGCGCTGCCGGATCAATTGCAGAAGGCTTTGACGCCCGACCTCTCTCTCGTCGCGATATGCGTCGGGCTCTGCCTCGTGACCAGCGTGGTGTTTGGATTGTTGCCCGCGGCACGTTTCAGCCGCCCGGTGATCATCTCGTCGCTGAAAGATGACGCCGGCGTCGGCGGATTCCGCGCGGGCCGCGCGCATCGGCTGACGGCGGCGCTGCAGGTCGCGATCGCGGTGCCGTTGATCGTGATGAGCGGCATTTCGCTCGACCGCCTCCGCGCGACGGCGACAATGGATCTTGGATTCGACGCCGACCTGCTCTACGCGGCGCCGCTCAAGCTGGAAGGGGCCGCGAACGAGCAAGCCCGCTTCCGCATCCACACTGCGCAGGACGCGCTCGCGACGACAGCAGGGGTGACATCCGCCACCGTCGCCGACGGCCTGCCGCTGGATTTCTCCGACCGCACCGCCCAGGTCTCGGTGCACGTGCCCGAGGATGTCGCACCGAAGTTCGTCTCCGCCCACGTGACGCGCGTCGGCGATGGGTATTTGAAGACGATGGGCATCACGCTGCTGCTCGGGCGAGGTTTCACCGCTGACGATGGCGCGGGCGCCGAGATGGTGACGGTGCTCTCGAAACCGCTCGCCGAACGGCTGTTTCCGAACGCGCCAATCGCCGATGCGCTCGGCAAGCGGCTTACGCTGGGGGTCGACAAGAAGACGCAGCAGACGCTGACGGTCGTCGGAATCACCGGAGATTTCCCGACGTCGCAGATGAGCGCGGAGCGGTCGCAGCTGCTGCTGCCACTGGCCCAGCATCCGGTGCCGAACGTGTTCCTGGTCGCGCGCAGCGCACCCGGCGAGTCGCCGGCAAAGATGAGCGCGGCGCTCGAAAACGCCATTGGCGCGCTCGGTCCGAACATCGACCGCACGCTGACGACGGGTGATGGCGTCCCGTATGCGCGGATGATCACCGGCGTCTGGCTTCGGCAACACAGCATGCGCGATTTTCTTGTGCAGTCGGCGGTCGCCGGTACCACGGGCGGGGTGATCCTGACGCTCGCGGCGCTCGGCATCTACGGCGTCGTCGGCTTGATGGTGGCGGCGCGCACGCGCGAGATCGCCGTCCGCGTCGCGCTCGGCGCGTCGCGTCGCCGAGTGGTCGGCATGATCCTGTTCGACGTCGTGAAGCTGGCGGCGCCCGGCGTCGCTGTCGGACTGGTGATCACCGCCGCGCTGGTGCGCCTCAACGGCGACAACATGGGGATTGCGCTGAGCAACGTCGAGTTCCTGGCCTACGTGGCCGGCGCTGCGGCGGCCCTGCTAGTCGCGGTGGTTTCCAGCATCGGACCGGCGCACCGGGCCGCATCGATCCAGCCGATGATCGCCATGCGGTCGCTGTAGATCGGGCGCCACGCCGGATCGGCGAAGCGCGTGTCGATGGCCGAGACGATTAGCGGAGGGCAAAGGTGAACGCGATCGACGATCCGTCGGCGAGCCGGATGCGGTAGCTGTAGTCGGCGCCCGCGGTGAGCTCTTTCGTGCTCAAGTTGAAGATCCACTGCTGGTCGACGGGATCCCATCGAAACGCCGTGAAGGGCGTTGTGGACGGCGGCGACGTGTTGTCGTCGGCCGCGAGCGAGTCGTCACCGATCCGGCGCCGCGCGAACGAGGCCACGACGTCCGGCGTGCCGACGGAAACGCCGTTGAAGTCGCAGACGCGGAACTTGACCGGGATCGTCGCCCTCTGCTTGACCACGGTGGAGCCGTCGGCGTTCAGCGGCGGCAGGACCTGGTGCCCGGGCGATCCCAGGCACAGTCCGTCGGGCGCGTAGGTGATCGCGAACGTGCGCGTCACGGGATCGGCCCGCAGGTAGGTGTCGTCCCCCTCCTGACTGGCTGTCACCGCACACGTGCCGACGCTCGTGAGGCGGACCGTCGTCCCCGAGACCGCACACGCACCCGACGCGGTAAAGCTGACGGGCAACCCCGACGTCGCCGTTGCCGCCACCGTGAACTCGGGTTCGCCGATCACGCGGTCGGCGAGCGGCGCAAACTCTATGCGTTGCGTCAGCTTCATGAACGTCCTGAACGTCAGGTCGCGCAGCGTCGCGCCCGTCCGCACGACCGCCCACGTCCGTCCGCCGTTCGCGGAGCTGACCCGATCGCCATTCGGATACGCCTGCGGCGTGGTGCTGAAACTGGCGGCGTAGGTGCCGGTCGCGCGCGCGTCCGCACCGTGGATCGTGAAGGCGTAGGCCGTGCCGGCGCTCAGGATCGGGGGCCTCGGGAACGTCGCGGTCAGGAAGCTGGCCGTACCGCTCGAGAATCCGCTCAACGTCGTCGTGGCCAGGACCGTGTCGGTTGGCAGGCCGAGGCTGGTGGTCCGCACCTCGACGACGATGTCGGGGTTGCGCGGGTCGGTCGCCCCGCACACGAAGCAGAACAAGCTGACGTCGAGCCGCGACAGGCCGCCGCTGATGGCGGGGACGAAGGTCTGGCCGACCCACGTGACGTTGGTGAACGAGATCCCGCCGCCGCTGCTGTTGGTCTGCTGTTGATCGAGTTGAGCAGCCGACATCGGTACGGCGTACGACACGCACAGTGCGAGCGCGGCACAGAGGGACGTGAGACGTTTCCGCACAGGGGCAGTGGAATGCTATACCCGAACTAGCCCATCCGTAGATACTTTTTGCCAGTACCCCCACTAAAGGTGTAGACTCCCCGCTCTCCCTCCGCACACATAATATCCCTGGGTTTTCGGGTTCGAAAAGGCCTGCCGGCAGCACCACCAGCCGGAAAGGAGCGTCAGTCGTGGCTTCGCGCAGAATTTCGCTCGTTGCACTCGTCGCCGTGTTGTCGTTCGGTGCCATGGCGCCGTCGGCTGCGACACAATCGTCCGACCCGGCACAGAAGCTGGGTCCGCTTGTTCGCGCCAGGGCCGCACACGCCACCGGATTGTCGCGCGTGATCATCCGCACGGTGCGGGGCGGGTCGCACGCCGCCGTCCGCGCGGCGATCGCCCGGGCGGGTGGCGTCGCCGGTCGCGAGTTGCGCCTGCTCAACGCGCGCGCCGCCGTGGTGCCCGACGCCGCGCTCGTCGGGCTGTCGCACAATCCGCACATCGCGCAAATTTCGCTCGATCGCCCGGTGCAGGGCTCGATGGAGCGCACCGCGGCGAGCATCGGTGCCCTTGCCGTCCGCCAGGAATTTGGCTACGACGGCGCCGGCGTCGGCGTCGCGCTGATCGATTCGGGCGTCGCCTCGTGGCACGAGGACCTGGCCGGTGAGAACGGGCTGCGCGTCTCCGAGTTCGTCGACTTCGTGAATGGAATGGAGACGCCTTACGACGATTACGGCCACGGGACGCACGTCGCGGGCATCATTGCCGGAAACGGGTTCGACTCCGACGGCGCACGGGCCGGGATCGCGCCGGCGGCGCAGCTGATGGTCCTCAAGGTGCTCGACGGGTCGGGCAACGGGCGGATCAGCGACGTCATCGCGGCGCTGGACTATGTCGTGGCGCGCAAGGACGCGCTCAACATCCGTGTCGTCAATTTGTCCGTCGCGGCCGGCGTATACGAGTCGTACGACACCGATCCGCTGACGCTCGCGGCCAAGCGCGCCGTCGAAGCCGGCCTCGTCGTCGTGGCCGCCGCCGGAAACGCGGGGCGCGATTCCGAGGGGCTGTCGCTGTACGGCGGCGTGTCGGCGCCCGGCAATGCACCGTGGGTCCTGACCGTCGGCGCGTCCAACCATCAGGGCACCGAGGATGTGAGCGACGACACCGTCGCGCCCTTCAGCTCGCGCGGCCCTGCGGCCTTTACCAACAACGCGAAGCCCGACATCGTCGCCCCCGGCGTCGGCATCGAGTCGCTGATCACTCCGGAAAGCGCGCTCTACAACACGCGATCGTCGTTCCTGCTGCCGGGCACGGTGCCGACCGAGTACCTGCCCTACCTGAGTCTCAGCGGCACCAGCATGTCGGCCCCCGTCGTCAGCGGCACGGTCGCGTTGATGCTGCAGGCGAACCCGGCCCTCACACCCAACGCCGTCAAGGCGATCCTGCAGTACACGGCACGTCCGTCCGCCGGCTACGACCGTCTCACCCAGGGTGCGGGCTTCGTGAACGCCGCCGGCGCGGTGCAGCTTGCTCGATACTTCGCGGCTCCGGACGATGTGCCGTTTCCCTCTTCCGGCGAATGGTCCGGACAACTGATCTGGGGCAACCACGTGCTGAGCGCCGGTCAGCTGTCTCCGGCGGCAAACGCGTGGGCGACCGACGTCACCTGGGGCGCGGTGCGGACTGCCACCGGCGAGCAGGTGCAGTGGGGCGTCAGCCTCGACGGCACCGAGCGCTGGGGAACAGCTTGCGACGATGAGGTGTGCAGCAACGTTCAGTGGGGCTTCGGCGCACCCGAGAACGCGGTGTGGGGATTGACGTGCGGCGGCGCGGACTGCCCGCTCGACTGGACCGCCGCGACCTCCGGTGTCGTCACGGACGCGAATGCCGCCACGGTCGTCTGGGGCAGCACGGTCGTCTGGGGCAGTACGGTCGTGTGGGGCAGCACCGTGGTGTGGGGCAGCACCGTGGTGTGGGGTTCGGCCTGCACGGATCCTTCGTGTGATGTGATCTGGAATCGCTGACGCAAGGCACGCACATGCAACTTGCAGCGAACGCCAGTGCGACCGCATCCCGATTTCCGTGGGCGGCGCTGCCGCTCGCGGCGCGCGTCTACATTGCTTTCGTAGTGGCCCTCGGCGCCGTCTGGCTCGGGGCCTCGCTTCCGACCACGTTCGCGGATCCCGTCATGTTCGTTTCGCTCGCGGTGTTCGCGTGCGTGACGTCGATGTGGAAGGTGAACCTGCCGATCGCCGTGGCAAACGGCTCGACCCTCTCGGTGTCGTATGCGGCGAACCTCACGTCGCTGCTGTTGCTCGGCCCGCAGCATGCCGCGCTGATCGCGGTCGCGGGCGCGATCACACAATGCCGGTACAAGGCGAGAGCCGAGTATCCGCTCTACCGCACGATCTTCAGCGCGGCGGCCGCCGCGATCACGATGTCGGTGACCGGCGTCGTCTACATGGTCCTCGGCGGCACGACGCCGCCCACCGCGGCGCTTGCGGTGGCCAAGCCGCTCGTCGGCGCGATCGGCACGTATTTCCTGATCAACACCAGCCTGGTGGCGTGGGCAATCGCGCTGTCATCGAACCGCACGTTCGCCGAAACGTGGGGGCGTGACTTTCTGTGGAGCGCGGCGAGCTTCATGGTGGCGGGCACCGCCGGCGCGCTGACCGCGATGGTGGTGCAACGCGGCGAACACTGGATCGCCGTCGTGCTCGTAGCGCCGATCTATCTGACCTACCGGAGCTACGAGCTCTTCACCGGCCGCCTCGAGGACCAGAAACGCCACACCGACGAGATGCGCCGGCTGCACAGCGAAACCATGGCCGCGCTTCAGCAGGCGCGCAGCGCGGAACGCGCGCTCGCGGACGAAAAAGAGCGGCTCGGGATCGCGCTGGCCGACATGACGCGGCTCGAGGAATCGCGCAACCAGCTGCTCGTGCGCGAGCAGACGGCACGCAGCGCCGCTGAAGAGGCGAGCCGCCTCAAGGATCAGTTCCTCGCCATCGTCTCGCACGAACTGCGGACGCCGCTGAACGCAGTCATCGGCTGGGCCGACATGCTGTCGCGCCGTACGCTCGACGAACCGTTGCGCGACCGCGCGCTCCGCGGCATTTCCGACGGTGCGCGGCGGCAGGCACGGCTGATCGAGGACCTCCTCGACGTCGCCCGCATCGCGTCGGGCAAGATGCGGCTCGAGCGCACGTTCGTCGATCTCACCGACGTGGTCGGCGATGCGCTGCTGACGTCGCAGCCCAGTGCGGCCCTGAAACAGATCCGGTTGTCGTTCGAAAGTGGCGCCTGGACGCCGAAGATCTTCGGCGATCGCGTCCGCCTCGAACAGGTGGTGTCCAACCTGATCTCGAACGCGGTGAAGTTCACGCCCGAGGGCGGCGGCATCACCGTGAGGATGCGGCGCGTCGGAGACGACGCGGAACTGGTCATTTCCGACACGGGTCAGGGCATCGCGCCGGAATTCCTGCCTTGCGTCTTTGAGCAGTTCCGCCAGGCCGACGGTTCGACGACGCGCCTGCACTCGGGACTCGGGCTCGGCCTGTCGATCGTCAAGAGCCTGGTCGAAGCGCACAGCGGCACGGTGCAGGTGCACAGCGCAGGCGAAGGCCGCGGATCCACGTTCGTCGTCACGCTACCAGTCGCGTTGTGGGAGCCGTCGGAAATGAGCGCGCCGATCAGCCAGCCTCAGGCAGCGCGCGATATTCCCTCGCTGGCCGGCGTCCGCGTGCTGGTCATCGACGACGATCAGGAAAGCCGCGACGTCGTGGCGGCACACCTGCACGGCTGCCACGCGGCGGTGTCGACCGCGCCTTCAGCAGCGGATGGCTTCGCGATGCTTCAGCGGGAGCACTTCGATGTCCTGCTGGCAGATATCGGGATGCCGGGCGAAGACGGTTATTCGCTGATCAAGCGGGTCCGGGCGCTCTCCTCGCCTGGAAGCGCGTCGATTCCGGCGGCCGCGCTGACAGCGTTCGCGCGTGAAGAGGATCGAGAGCGCGCGCTTCGCGCCGGGTTCCAGCTGCATCTTGCCAAGCCGATCGATGCGTCCGCGCTCGTCGCGGCGGTCGCGGCGTTGAACACGATGACGGCTGCCTAGACACCTCCGGCAAGGCGTCAGCCTCGCGCCCTGCGCCCGCGCCGGATGGTCGCGGCAAGCTTTTCTGCACCGCTGGCGATCCGGCGTGGTGACAACCCACCAAATCCCAGGACCAGTGCGTCGGCGGCGGGCGCCGTCAGGCAGTAGCGGCTCAGCGGAAACACCACCAGTCCGTCCTCAGCGGCGAGCGTCGACACGCGGACGGCGAGCTCCGGATCCTCTCGACGAGCGCCGTGATTGAAATGCGCGAGCAGGTGCGTTCCTGCCGAAACCGACGATAGCAACAGGCGATCTCCGAACACGCGGCCGAAGTGATGCCGCATCGCGTAATACCGCTCCTCGCAGATCACGCGCATGCGCCGGAGATGCCGTTCGTATTGTCCCTTGGTGATGAATTCGGCGAGCGCCGCCTGGTCGATGATCGTCGAGTTGCGATCGGCAACCGCGCGTGCGTTGACCAGCGTGTCGACGAGGCTGTCGGGCACGACGCAGAAACCGAGCCGCAACGAAGGAAACACCGTCTTGCTGAACGTGCCGACGTAGATCACGTGCGATCGCTGCGGCGAGCCGCGCTCCATCCCCTGCAAGGCTGACATCGATCGCCCCGAGTAGCGGAAGTAGCTGTCGTAGTCATCTTCGATGATCCACGACCCGGTCGCGCGCGCCCAGTTCAAGAGCTCGAGCCGCCGCGTCGCCGAAAGCGTCACGCCGGCGGGATACTGGTGCGACGGCGATACGACCGCCAGCCTGGCCCGCGGCGCGCGGCGGATCCCTTCTTCGACATCGATGCCGGCAGCATCCACGGGCACCGGCACGAGCTCGGCACCGGCCGCGAGCAATGCGCCGCGTACATCGAGATACCCGGGCTCTTCGATCCACGCGCGATCGCCGGGGTCGAGCAGGATGCGGAACAACAAATCGAAGGCCTGCTGCGATCCATTGGTGATGATGATCTGGCGGGGATCGCACTGCACGGCGCGGGTCGCTTGGATGTGCGCGGCGATGGCCTCGCGCAGCGGCGAATAGCCGGCAGGATCGCCGTATTCGAGATAGCTGTAGCTTCCACGGCGCCATAGCCCGCGAACGATCGCGGACCAGGCGCGAACCGGAAAGATATCGAGTGGCGCGCGCCGCGCCTGGAAGGCGCGTGGCTCGTCCGGCCGTGGACCGGTGATGCGCACCGAGGACAGGCGCGCGCCGCGGTTTGACAACACGCCGGCCACACTCGCACCCGCGCCGGCCCCCACTCTGCGCCTGGGAGGGGCGGCCGCGACGAGATCATCGGGCAGCGTCTGCGTCACGAACGTGCCGGATCCAGCGCGTGTCTCCAGATACCCTTCCGCGATGAGACGCTCCAGCGCGGTGACGACGGTGAATCGCGAGATGGCGAGGTGGCCGGCCAGCTGGCGCGTCGAGGACAGCCGGGCGCCTTTCGGCAGGCGGCCATCGAGGATCTGCCGGCGCAACTCCAGATACAGCTGCTCGTAGAGCGGCGCGGCTGCCGCCGGATCGAGGTCGACAACCGGCGAGTGCGCGCCTGAAAGTGGACTGGCCGATTTTTGCAAAACTGGCACTGGCGACCGGACCATCAGGCGGCCACTATTGCAAAATGACACGAGCACCGCAACTGTTTCGGGTACTCCTGCGCCGGCCGGGGCTGTCGATCGCGCGCCTGGTCACCGTCGCCGTCGCGGTGTCGGCCGTCGCGGCGGTCACGGCGATCGCCGGAGCCACGATTTTGCGGCAATTGCCCTTTCCGGAGCCTGGCCGCCTGGTGCAGATTTCGCTGCTCGCCTCGGACGACAGCGACATCACCAATGCGGCGCCGCTCTTCCCCGTCGTCTTCAGCCACCTCGACGCGCGCGGGCCGTCACTCGAAGCGGTGACCGGGATCTGGCGGCTGGAACGCGCGGTCGCCGGGAGTGGCGAACCCGAGAGCGTCCCCGGCGGGCGCGTGCCGGCCAACTTCTTCCCGATGCTCGGCGCCTCGCTGCTCGCCGGGCGTACGTTCACGGACGAGGAGGTGCGCGCCGACGCGCCGCTCGTGGTGCTCAGCTACGGGTTGTGGGTGCGCATGTTCGGATCGGATCCGGCGATCATCGGCAAGGCAATCCAGATCGATCGGCGGCCGCACACGGTCGTTGGCATCGCGGCACGCGATTTCGATCCGGCCTTCACCGCCACCCAGTTCTGGACGCCGCTCCGCGCCGGCGACAACCTGTCGGTCCGCGCCACCGTTGTCCAGACCATTGGACGGCTGCGACGCGGCGCGACCGCGGCGTCTGCTACGTCCGACCTTCAGCCTGTGCTTGCCTCGGCGCGCGCCGAACTGCCCGACCTGCTTCGCGGCGAGACGATCCGCGTCGTGGATCTGCGCGAGTCGCGCTACGGCTCGCGCCGCAACGCGCTGCTGATGATGCTGGTGATGGTCAGCGCGCTGGCCTTGATCGCGACCGCCAACCTCGCCAACCTGACGTTTGCCGACCTGGCGTCGCGGCTCAATGACTTCGCGCTTCGTTCCGCGCTCGGTGGTTCGACCCGCGCCATCGTCGCAGCGGAAGTGATCCCCTGCGTCGCGCTCGGCGTGCTCGGCTCGACCCTGGGTCTGTGGATCGCGGCGACGGCGATGCCGTGGATGCTGTCCCTGGATCCATCGCTCGCGGCCGCCGGCATCGCGATCGCCGTCGATTGGCGCGTCGGGCTCGCCGGCCTCGCCGCGTCGCTGGCGGTGATGGGCGCGGCGGTCGCGATACCCAGCTGGCGCATGGCCCGGCGCGATCAGCGCGCGTACCTCGGTGGTTCCCGATCGACCGACCCGCGCGGCGGCCGCGTCAGGTCCGTTCTCGTCGCGACGCAAATCGCCTTTGCGCTCGTGCTGGTCTCGGCGGCAGCCCTCGTCCTCACCGCGCTTCACCGCAACGCGCGGGTCGATCCCGGATTCGACCCGTCGCACGTCGTGGCCGGCCAGTTGCGTTTACCCGACGCCGTCTTCCCGGATCACGATGCCCGCGTGCGCTTCATCCGCGGCGTGCTCGACCGCCTGCGCGAAACGCCGGGCGTGATCGGCGCTGGGACGACGCTGAACCCGTTTACCGTTGGTGGCGCCTTCACCACCAACGTGTCGATCGAGGACGCGCCGCGGCCTGACGGTGGCGCCTACTCGTTGCAGTTCCGCCGCGTCTCGCCGGGCTATTTCGAAGCGATGGGGATACGAACGTTGTTCGGCCGCACCTTCCAGCGCACCGACACCGCGACCTCGCCTCCGGTAGCGATCGTCAGCAGCGCCTTCGCGCGACGCTTCTGGCCCAATGGCACCGCGATCGGGCGCCGCATCAAGCGCGGGCCGGCGACCGCGCCATGGCTGGAGATCGTCGGCGTTGTCGATGACGTGCGCGACGCCGGGCTCACGCAGAACACCGGGCCCATGATGTACACCTCGTACTACCAGGGCAGCACCAGCGCGACGCCGGCAGCGCTGGTAGTCCGAATCGCCGGTGACCCGCGGTCCGCCGTTCCCGCCATCAAGCAGGCCGTCTGGGCCGTCGACCCGCAGCAGCCCCTGTCGAACATCGTCCTGCTCGACGAGTACCTGGAGTCGTCGCTCGGGCCGCAGCAGTTTCGCGCATGGCTGGTGGCGCTGTGCAGCGGGTTCGGGATTCTCCTGGCTGTGGTCGGCATCTACGGCGTGACCGCACGCTCCGTTGCCGAACGGACGCGTGAGGTCGGCATCCGCATGGCGCTCGGTGCTCGTCCGGGCGATGTCTGGGCGCGGCTGGTGTTCGCGAGCCTGGGCGCGGTCGCAGCGGGCGCCGCGGTGGGCGCCATCCTGTCGCTGATGGTCGACGGCAGCCTGGCCCGGTTGCTGCCGGAGCTGGGCGGCGGAAACTGGATGTATCGAGCTCTCGCATGCGCGATCATGATCGCGGCCGGAGGCGCCGCCGCGACGATCGCGGCGCGCCAGGCAGCAGCCGTCGAGCCGCTCACGGCATTACGAGGGGATTGATCCGATATGGATGGTGAGAGCGAACGAGCGTTCACGCCGCGGCCGCAGAAGCCCGAAGTGTCCCAGGAAGCCGCCGAAGCGATCGACCTTCGAATCGGAACGATCGTCGGCGTTGCCGAAGTCGCGAACGCGGATCGCTTGGTCAAGCTGACCGTGGACTTCGGGCGCGAGACGCGCACAGTGATCGCAGGCATTCGCCAGGAGCGGCCCGACGTGCACGTGCTGGTTGGCCGCCAGGCGCTGTTCTATTACAACTTGCCGAAGAAGAACATTCGCGGGCACCTGTCCGAAGCCATGCTCTGCGACGTGGGATTCGCCGACGGCATCCTGCCGGCGCTGCTGCAACCGGAGCGGCCGGTGCCCAACGGGACGCGCGCGGGCTAATCCGCCACGACGCAACTGCGCATGTTCGGGCCGCTCAGCGGGCGCCGGCGTGAATCGATGGCGGCGCGGCGCGCGTGCCGCGTGACGTTTGCGGTCTCGCGAGATGACGCGTTCCCCACCGCCACAGTTCGTTGAACACCCGCAACAGTGAACGGCCGTGCGGCGTCAGGCGGTAGCGCACACCGAGCTGTCGCGGTGTCAGTTCGTCGCGGGCGATCAAATCGTCCGCCATCATCTCGCGCAGCTGCTGGCGCAGCACTTTCGTCGTGACGCGCGGCATCGCGCGCCGTAGTTCGCCAAACCCGTGCGGCCGTGTCAGCAGCCGCTGATAGATCATCGGCTTCCACCGTCCCTCGATCACGGCGATGGCGGTATAGAGCGGGCAGCTCGCGCGTTCGTCGTAGATGTCGGCCTGAGCTTTCGAACCCATGCTGGATTGGGAGGGTACTTCAAAGTCCCGTCTTGTCGCGATCGGCGCGCTCCCATACAGTCGGGACCAGGAGGCGTCATGGGATCGATTCGGCTGTATCGCGTGATCATGCCGGTGGAGGACATCGCGCGCGGCGCGGAGTTTTACGCGGCGCTGCTCGGCGAACCGGGCGTGCGCATTTCGGGCGGGCGTCATTACTTCAATGCCGGCAGCGTGATTCTCGCGCTCTACGATCCGAAAGGTGACGGCGATCCGACGCACATCCGCCCCAACTGCGAGCACGTGTATTTCGCGGTTCCGGATCTCGAGGCGGTGTTCGCGCGCGCCGAAAAACTTGGCGGCCTCTCGGCCGAGAGCGGCGACGGCCGCCTGCCGATGGGCCAGATCGCGGTACGCCCGTGGGGCGAACGATCGTTCTACATGCACGATCCAACCGGCAACCCGCTGTGCTTCGTCGACGAACGGACGCTGTTCACCACGCGCACCGCACCGTAGCGTTCCGGCGGCTTCCCGGCCGCGTGAGAGCATTACGAGCGCTCTTCACGTATCCTTAGCGCCGGGAGGCCAGCCTTGAAAATCCGCATCCTCACACTCTGCATACTCGTGCTCGCGCGTACCGCGGGCGCCCAGACGCCGACCGGGTCGATCGAGGGCACGGTGGTCGATACCAGCGGCGCGGTCATTCCCGGCGTGACCGTCTCGGTCACGCATGAGGCGACCGGCGTCGTGCGCGAGGTCGTCTCTGACACGCAGGGACTGTTCCGGGCCGCACTCCTGCCGGTCGGGACCTACACGGTAAAAGCAACGCTCGCCGGCTTCCAGTCCTTCGAAGCCCGCAACCTGACGCTCACGATCGGCCAGACCGCCAGCGTGAGGATTGAATTGAAGCCCGGCAACGTATCCGAATCGGTGACCGTCAATGTGCCGATCAGCGCCAGCACGCCGTCGGTGGAAACCACGCGGTCGCAGATGAGCGCGACCATCAGCGACGTCGCGATTGCCAACCTGCCGGTCAACGGCCGCAACTTCATCGACTTCGCGCTGCTCACGCCCGGTGTGACCCGCGACGTGCGCACCGGCGACATCAGCTTCGCGGGACAGCGCGGCACGCTCAACAGCCTGGTGGTCGACGGCGCCGACAACAACAACACCTTCTTCGGGCAGACGCTCGGCCGCACCGGATCGGGCCGCGCGCCTTACCAGTTCAGCCAGGACGCGGTGCAGGAATTCCAGGTGAACTCCAGTGCTTACTCCGCCGAGTACGGCCGCGCCGGCGGCGCCGTCATCAACGTCGTCACCAAATCCGGCAGCAATACGCCGCACGGCACCATTTTCGAGTTCTATCGCGACAAGGCGCTCAACGCCAACGACGCGATTAACGTGCTCAACGGCCGTCCGAAATCGCCGTATCACTACAACCAGTTCGGTGGCAGCTACGGCGGGCCGATCCAGAAATACCGGCATTTTGTGTTCGCCAACTACGACGGACAGCGCAACACCCAGCCCAATGACGTGTTCGTCGCGGTACCGCCAGGAACCTCACTCGACGCCACCGGGACCGCGGGTCTCGCGCAGCTGAACGGGCTGGCCCAGAGCTGGACGCGAGGGCAGGACCAGGACGTGTTCCTGGTGAAGACCGACTCGCAGCTGAGATCGGATCGCCGACTGACGCTTCGCTACAACCACCAGAACTTCACCGGCCGCAACTTCGAGAACAGCGGTCCGCAGAACGCGCTGGAACACACCGGCGATTCGAAAGTGCGGACGCGCACGTTCAACGCCACCTTCACGCACGGCCTGACCAGCACGATGCTGAACGAAGCACGCTTCCAGTGGGCCCGCGACCAGGAGCCCGGATTCGCCAACAGCGACAAGCCGGAGGCGATCGTGCGGCAAGGCGGGTCGACCGTCCTCACCGTGGGTCGCAATAACTTCAGTCCGCGCGAGACGACGATCAAGAGGCTGCAGCTCGCCGATACGGTGACCTGGGCCAGGGGCGCGCATTTCATGAGGCTCGGGGGGGACCTGCAGTTCGATCGCATCCTGAACTTCTTCCCTGGCAATTTCGCCGGCTCGTATCAGTTCAACAGCCTGTCGTCCTACCAGCTCGGCGTGCCGAACGGCGCCGGCGAGCGCTACCTGCAGGCCTTCGCCGGTGCCGGCACCAGCGGAGCGACCACGCATCCCGACATCGACGAGTACAGCGCGTTCGTGCAGGACGAGTGGCGCGCGCGCGATGACCTGACGGTCCACGCGGGGCTGCGCTACGACCTGCAGAAATTCGCCAAGCCCGCGGTGCAGAATCCCGATCCGCAGCTGCTCGCGGCAGGCATCGACACCAGCGTGCTCAACACGGACGCGAACAACTGGGGCCCCAGGGTCGGGGTCGCCTGGTCGCCGGGAACCAAGAAATACGTTGTCCGCGCCGGATACGGGATCTTCTACGGCCGCACGCCGTCGATCATGGTCGGCACGGCACACTCCAACAACGGCATCAACGTGCAGACGATCACCTTCACCGGCTCGCAGGTCCCGACCTACCCGGCGATCTTCTCGACGATTCCTGCAGGTGTGACGCTGCCCAAGCCGACGATCTTCGTGTTCGACAAGGACTACCAGAACCCGCGCGTGCAGCAGGCAAGCACCGGCGTCGAATACGCGCTGAACCAGAAGACATCGGTGTCGGTAAATTACCTGTTCGTGCACGGCGATCAGCTGTCGCGATCGACCGACATAAACTTCGGGGCCGCGACGCCCGTCACCTTCACCGTGGCCGGCAGCGGCGAAGCGCTGCCCCACTACCGATTCGCAGCAGGTCCGTACACCAACTTCGCGCGGATCATTTCCTTCCAGAGCACCGCCGACTCGACCTACCACGGGCTCACCCTCGAGGCCAACCGTCGCCTCGGGGATCTGCAGGCGCGGGCGGCCTACACCCTGGGCAAGGTGACCGATACCGTCCCGGATGCGACGGCGGTGGTGCCCGGCACTGACGATGCGAAGTTCGCGTCGAACCCGGCGAACTTCGACGCCGATCGCGCCCCCGGCAACAACGATCAGCGCCACCGGCTCGTGCTGAGCGCGGTCTACACCAGCAGCGCGGCGCGCGGGGGCCTCGCCGGCGGCTGGACCTTCGCCGGGATCCTGACGGCGCAGTCCGGACAGCCCTACAGCGCCTACGTCAGCAACGATATAAACCTGGATCAAAACACGCGTAACGACATCGCGCCGGGGACGACGCGCAACCAGTACCGGCTGCCGGCGCAGGTGACCTTCGATCCACGCATTGCGCGCGACATCCCGCTCGGCAAGGTGACCGCGCAGCTGATCTGGGAAGCGTTCAACCTGTTCAACCGCGACAACATCAGCGGCGTGCGCAACACGCTCTATAACGTGTCCGGGACGACGCTGACCACGCTGACCAATTTCCAGCAGCCGACGCTGTCGACCGGACCGCGCATCATGCAGGTCGCGGTGAAGCTGCGGTTTTAAGCAGTGTCGCGCCTCAAAGTCTTCATCCTGATCGCGCTGGTCGGCGGCCTGTTCGAATCGCTGCCGATGGCGCAACCGGTGTTCCGCGGCGACGAGATCTTTCCTCCCGAGGAATTCGCGGCGCGTCGCGCCAAACTGTTCGAGCGGATCGGTGACGGGGTCGCCATCGTGCTCGGCACGCCGGGACCGCCCGGCGAGATGCCATTCCGTCAGAACAGCCAGTTCTTCTACCTGACCGGCGTCACCGAGCCGCGCGCCACCGCGATCATCGACGGGCGCACCAAACAGACGACGGTGTTTCTGCAGCCGGCCAACGAGCGGCGCGATACGAGCATGTACGGCCCGTCGCTCGCGCCGGGAAGCGACACCGCCAAACGGCTCGGCATCGACCTGGCGCTCCCCGTCGGGGAGTTCAACGGCGCGCTCACCGCGCTCGCCAACGACGGCCGGACCATCTACACGCCGTTCGCCGCCGAAGTGCTCGGCAGCCAGTCGCAGGGGGATCCGACACGGTTCTGGGCCGCCAATCGCCAGGACGCGTGGGACGGCCGCGATTCACGCGAAGCGGCGTTCATCGCCAGGCTCAAGACCGCGGCGCCGCGATCGGAGGTCAAGAATCTCGATCCCATCCTCAACGCACTGCGCGCCATCAAGAGCGCGCGCGAGATCGCGATCATCCGCGAAGCGACACGCATTGCCGGCCTCGGGATCATGGAAGCGATGCGCGACGCCAAACCGGGAATGCACGAGTACGAACTGCAGGCGGACGCGGAGTTCGTGTTCAAGAAGCATGGCGCGATCGGCGCCGCCTACTTCGCCCTGATTGCCACCGGCCCGAACACTTACTACACGCACTACAACCGCAACACGGCCGTGTTGAAGGACGGCGACCTGGTCCAGTTCGACTACGCGCCGGACTACAAGTACTACCAATCCGACGTCACGCGTTTGTTCCCCGCCAACGGCAATTTCACCGCGCGGCAGCGGGAGTACTACGGGATCTACCTGGCACTGTACCGCGCGCTGCTGACGTCGATCGACGTGCACAAGCGGCCGATCGACGTGATAGCGGCGGCGGTCAAGAAGATGGACGCGATCATGGCGTCGTACCGCTTTACCGACGATCGCATCAAGGCCGCGGCGGTGAAGTTCGTCGAGGGCTTCCGCTCGCGCACGCAGGCGAACGGCCTCGGTCACAACGTCGGGCTCGAGGTGCACGACCCGGGCGGGCTGCAGGCCGACACGCTGGAGCCCGGGCGCGTCTTCACGATCGAGCCGCAGTTCCGCCTCGAGGACGAGCACCTTGGCGTGCGGCTGGAAGACATGATCCTCATCACCGAGAACGGCTACGAGAACCTCTCGCAGTTCGTCCCGGTGGAGATCAAGGACATCGAGAAGCTGATGACGGAGCGCGGGTTGAGCGACGCGCTCGCCGCACGGCCGGTCATAAAGTGATCGGCCGCGCAGTCACTGCGACCGCGCAGCTGCCATGGCCAAGGGCCCTTGCTGACACTCGACCGCATCGCCGCTTCGGTACGACCCGCTGAGTGGAAAGTCGCCGGCACTGGCCGTCATCAGACGGCGCGGATCGCTGAGGTCGTATAGAAATGCTTCGGCCGGCGGCGGCCGCCGTTCGATTGCCAGCTGCGAGAGAACAGTCATCGCATTGCGCCGCTGTCCGATCGCGTCCAGATAGCGAAGCATGTCGCGCTGGTCGCCGGCGCGGGCATGTGTCACGACGATCCACACACGACTGTTCCCGCGAAACCGATCCAAATCCTGCAGCAGCCGATGTCCGTCGTCGCGATGACATCCGCCAACGTGGTAGGCGTCCCTGGGAACGCCGAACTGGGACGCGTAGTAGTCGACTGCCGGTGCGGCGGCGGAATACACGTAGATGCCGTCGCCCGGCGTTCTCTCGGTCTGCAACCAGCGAAGGACCGGCTTGATGTCTTCGAAGATGTACGGCGGCGGCCGGCGAATCACCGGATAGACGACGCCGGCGAGCAGGAGTCCCGCGATCAATGCGGCGCCGGCGTGCGTTCGCCGGGCGAGATGCCGATACAGTTCGGCGACCGCTAGACCGAGACCGATGAAGAACGAGGGCAGCAGGAACAGAATCAATCGGTCGCGAAATGGATATTGGTGAGCCGCGGCAGCGGCGAGCGTGGCCGCCACCGGCGCGAGAACGACCCACCCCGCGGCGCGGCGAGCGAGGAGAATGAGCCCGGCAATGGAGAGGAGCGCATAGAGCGCCGGCACCGGGTAGGCCAGGCTGTCTCCGAATCTTGGCGCGCCCTGCGCGAAGAGCTCCCGAAACGTGTTCCATGGCCACAGGACCCGCAGTTCTTCCCCTGGCGGCGGAGCAAAGCCGCCGCTCCAGTACGCCTGCAAGTAGCCCCTCGTGTCGGCAGTCATATTGAGTGACGCGACGACTGCGGCAACGGCGGCACTCGCTGTCCACAGCATGACTCGAGGCTCCACGGCTGTTCGGGCGAGCGCTCTGACTCCACCCCATGCGGCCGCCTGCACGGCCATCATGGCAACCAGCGCAGCCGCGACAATCACGGCTGGTTGCGAGAACCAGATGGAAACGGCGCCCGCGATTGCCGCCACGATTCCCGTGCTTCGGGCGCCGACTTCGCGTGGCAGAGCGAGCGCCATCAACACGAGGCACACGGTGACGTCGCTCGAGTACTGCTTGAGGGTTGCGGCGTAGCGGATGAGCGGGGCGGCGCAGGCAAAGCACGAAATCGCGAAGAGGGCGCCGCGCGCGCCCATGATCCGCACGGCGACGAACACAAACAGCCCGAGCGACGCGATCGAGGCAACGAATGGCCATGCCTTGAACGCACGTTCGCTCGGACCCGCCAGAGCAATCGCCAGTTTTTCGACGGCGAGGAAACCCTTCGGCGCGGTCTGCCCGTAGGCGAGCGGTTCGAACAGCAACCGCGACAGCGGGCGATCGATGACGTTGCGGGCGACGGCAATCTCGTCGATCCAGAGCGCCGCGTCGTGGCTGTACTGCCACACCCGCAACGTCACGCCGGTGGCGATCACGGCGGCGATCGCGATCGCGATGCCAATCATGCGGTCGCTGGCCGGCTGCGTGCGGAAGCGCTGCGGCAGGGACGCCATCACTGCGTGTGCCCTTCGCTATGGAAGCAGCAGCACCTTCCCGCCGCCCTGGCGCGCGAGGCGGAAGGCGTCCGCCCCCTGCGCCAGCGGAAACGTCCGCTGCACCGGAATGACGAAGCGCTTCTCCGCGGCAGCGGTCGCAAGCGCCGCGAGGCGCGCGGCATCCGGTTGCGTCATGATCGCCACCACGTTGACGCCGCGCTCTCTCGCACCCGCCGGTTCACCCAGCGTGCTGCCGAGCATGCCACCGGCTTTCAGATGCGGCAGCAGTTTGGTGATCGTCGCGCCGCCGACGGTGTCGCAGATGGCGTCGAACGCCGGCAGCGCGGCGATCGAGCTCTCGTCATCGATCGCGACAACGTGATCGGCACCCAGTTCGCGCGCCGCGTCCTGTTGTTCGCGGCGCACGCCCGCCCAGACGGTAGCGCCCGCGGTCCTGGCGACGAACACGGCCGATCGGCCGACCCCACCCACCGCGCCCGTCACCAGCACCGACGATCCCGGCCTTGGCTTCACCGCGTCCACCAGTTGCGCGCCGGTCAATGCGACGAGCGGCAGCGCCGCTGCGTCATTCATCTCGAGGCCAGGCGGCAGCTTCGCCCACGCGTGTGCTGGTGCAGCGGCACGTTCGGCAAAAGTGCTCCACGCGAGCCCGAGCACCCGGTCGCCGGCACGCAGGTTCTTGACGTCCGGCCCGACCTCCAGCACCTCCCCGGCAGCGTCGCGGCCGAGAATCGCCGGAAACTGCAGTTCCATCACCATCCGCGCGTGACCCGAGAGCAGCTTCCAATCGATAGGATTGATGCTGGCCGCGTGCACTCGGACTTTCACGTGGTCCGGACCCAGCTGCGGTTCCGGCATGTCGGCGAGCCGTAGGTTCTCGACGTCGCCATACGCGGTCGCGATCAGTGCTTTCATCGTGCGTCCTCGCTCATCCTCGTCGTTCAATCGAAGTCAGCCGGCAACAGCGGATCGCGCGCGTGCGCGAACATTCGCGCGATCTGCGCGGGCGTGACACGCGTCAGCGACAGGTCGACCGGAATGTCACCCTCCGCAAACCACCCGATCTCCGTCGTCTCCAGGCCTGTCGTCGCGACCCCGCCGGTCACGTCGCACAGGAAGAACAGCTTGACGCAGGCAAACAGGCCCGCAGGATGCCCCTGCCGCGCGCGATCCCACGCAGCCGCGAGCTTGCGGACGCGGACGACGAACCCGGTTTCTTCGTGCACTTCCTTGATCACGTTCTCGGCCGGCGTGACGTTGACGTCGGCCCAGCCGCCGGGAAGCGTCCAGCGCCCTTCGTCGGCGGTCTCTGGCGCCATCAGGATGCGGCCGCTGTCGTCGAAGACCGCGCCGCGGACGTCGACCTTCGGGGTCGCGTATCCGGCCTCGCGGGCGAATAGATCCTCGATCCGCTCCGCGGCTGATGCCGTGTGGGCCGCCATGATGCGCGCCGCCAACGCGCGGAGCGCCGCATAGCGCTCCAGGTCGTAGGGGTCCTTGCTGAAGGCAAGCCCCGTCTGGGCAATCGCCTGGAGATCTCGCGTCCAGGTCAGCCAGTCCGGTTCACTCGAGGGTGGTACTCGCATGGCCAAGAATGACAATGTTCTATACGCGGGTATCTGAAAAACGGGCGGGCCGGGCCGCGCCGCCGTCGCCGAGAGTCGGCCGTTTCCTACTGTATGACCGTCGCTTCCTCTTATAAGTAACGGCTCAGCAGTATCCATCGCCTTGGGACCGCTGGTCACTCACCTCGGCCTTGGCACGCCCCCTGCTGCATTCCCCGTGCTGACATGCGCCCGGACATCTCCGTCGTTCTAAGCACCTACAATCGCGGCCCGCTCCTGGAAAGCGCCGTGCGCAGCGTGCTGGCTCAACAGCAGGGCGGACCCACCTTCGAACTGATTGTCGTCGATAACAACTCGACCGACGGCACCGCCGGCATCGTCGAACGCGTTACCCGCGAAGACGCACGGGTGCGCTACGTGCTCGAAACCCGTCAGGGACTCTCTTTCGCCCGGAATGCAGGCATTCTCCAGACGCGCGCTCCCTTCGTCGCGTTCACGGACGATGACGTGCGCGCCGAGGCCGACTGGCTTGCCGCAATCGTGCGCGCCTTCGAGGAACACCCCGGCGCCGACGTGGTGGGCGGGCGTGTGTTGCCGATGTGGCCCTCGCCGCCGCCCCGCTGGCTGACGCGCGATCACTGGGCACCGCTGGCCCTCGTCGATCACGGGGAGGCTCCGATTGCCATCACCTCCTCTCATTCGATTGGCGTCGTCGGCGCCAACATGGCGTTCCGCCGCGGCGTCTTCGACGCGGTCGGGCTGTTCGCCACCGACTTCCAACGGGTCAAGGACGGCATCGGCTCGCTCGAGGACCACGAGTTCCTCCTTCGTGTCGTTCGCAGCGGCCGCCAGGGTGTCTACGATCCGCGGATCGTGGTTCACGCCGAGGTCCAGCCCAATCGCCTCGACCGCGCCTACCATCGCCGGTGGCACACGGGACACGGACACTTTCACGCGCTGCTGCGCTCCGAGCAGATGGAGGCCACGAACAGAGGACGGCTGCTCGGCGTACCGGCGCCGCTCTATCGGCAGGCCATCGAGGATCTCGCCGGCTGGGTGCGGGCGCGGCTGACCGGCGACGGAGCAAACGCCTTCCAGTGCGAGGTGCGTCTGCGTTTCTTCTACGGATTCTTCCGGACGCGCCGGCGCGAATTTCTGGAGCAGGCGCGCGAAGCTCGCCGTGAAAAGCTCAAGGGCCCGCTTCCGGCCGAGCCCCATCGATGAAAAACGCCACCGTCTCCCCCATCGTGCGCGCCGCGCGCGAACTGGACACGCGCCTGGCGCGGACGTGGCGCCCGGATGTGCGAGACGTTCTGTTCGACGCACGTACGTCGATGGAATACGGCATGATGGCGCCGGTGCACCGGCGGCTGATGGCCGACAGCCGCGTGCGTACCTGGCTCGTGTCCAGCGAACGCCCCGAACGCGCCGCCGCGATCTTCCGTGAAGCGCCGGAAGGGGCGCCTGTCATCTCGCCTCGCCGCGCGATGCTGCGTCGGTTCGATGCCTGCGTCGCGGCGGATTTCGTCTGGGCCACGCTGCCGCGCGGGACGTGCCGCGTCCAGATGTTCCACGGAGTCGCCGGCAAGTGGAGCCACGTCTACGATCGGCCCGATAGTTCCATGCGGCAGTGGGATCGGCTGTTCTTCATCAACCGCCGCCGCCTGCAGAACTACATTGCGAGCGGCGCGATAGACGGCGCCAGTCCGGCAATTCGCCTTGTGGGGATGCCCAAGAGCGATTGCCTCGTCGACGGCAGCCTGACTCGCCACGGCGTGCTCGAAGCGAACGGGATGGATCCGGCGCGGACGACCGTCATGTACGCGCCGACGTGGACGCGGTTCTCGTCGCTCAACGCCATGGGCGAAGATGTCGTCCGCCTGTTGATCGACGCCGGCTACCGAGTGCTGGTGAAACTGCACGACAATTCACTGGATCGAAGCGTCGTGAATTCCGGCGGGATCGACTGGGTCGCTCGCCTGCAACCGATCCTGGCCAGAGGGCACGGCCATCTCATCATGTCGGGCGACGCATCGTCGTGGCTCGTTGCCGCCGACGTTTTGATCACCGATCACAGCTCGATCGGGTTCGAATACCTGCTGCTCGATCGGCCTCTCATCCGCATCGCGATGCCGGAACTGGTGACCGGCGCAGATATCGGGACCGACTACGTCACCTTGATTGCGTCCGCGTCCACGACGGTCGACAGCGCAGCGGGCGTGCTCGCGGCGGTCGAACACGTGGTCGCGCATCCATCGGAGCTGTCATCGGCGCGCCGCGCGCTCGCGGCCGAACTGTTTCACGAACCGGGCACGGCAACAGATCGGGCCGTGAACGAACTTTACGACTTGATCGAACTCGAAGTACCCGCGCGCGTGCAGCCTGCCGTCCCTGTCCAGGCAAACGTCTACGGCTGATCGTGCCTTACCCGGTATTGAAGAATATGCGCCTCGATGTCGTGATTCCGACGCACAACCGCGCTGCGCTCCTGCGGCGGGCGCTGCAGAGCCTGCTTGCGGCCGATCAGCCGGACGTTCTCGACGTGGCCGTACTGGTCGTCGATAACCGCTCGACCGATGACACCCGCGCGGTCGTCGAGTCGTTCATGCCGCAGTTTGCCGGGCGTCTTCACTACCTCTACGAAGCGAAGCCCGGTCGTTCGCACGCGCTGAATGCAGGGATCGCCGCGACGCACGGGGACCTCGTCGGGATGATCGACGACGACGAGGAGGTGGATCGGGGCTGGCTGCGCACGATTGAAGCAGCATTCCAGGACCCGGCGACACATTTCATCGGCGGTCCGTATCTGCCGCGCTGGGGTGCCGAGCGCCCCGAATGGGTCGGCCGCGCCTACGGGGCGGCGATCGGGTGGGCGGAATCGGGCGATGCGATCCAGCAATATGGCAGCCCCCAATGCAGCGCGATGGTCATGGGCGGCAATGCGGTACTGCGCCGAAGCGTGCTGGAGCGGGTTGGACCTTACTCGGTCGATCTGGGCCGCACGCCCGGCGGACGGCTGTTGTCATGTGAAGACGACGACATGTTCGCGCGCCTGCTGTCATCCGGCGCGCGCGGGTTCTATCGTCCCGATCTCGTCATCCATCACTACGTGCCGGCCGAGCGCCTGACCAAGCGGTATTACCGGCGGTGGTGCTTCTGGCGCGGCGTGTCGCTGGGATTGCTGGATCGTAAGCGTCCCGCCCCGGTGCGTTATCTGTTGGGCGTGCCACGGTTCATAGTGGGCATCGCCGTGCGCGGAACCATCGATACCGTGCGCGCGCTGTTCGAACCGCGCGACCCCGCGCGGATCTTCAAGAACGAACTCGCATGGTGGGACCTGGCCGGCTTCGTCTATGGAAAGCACGGCTCGTGGCTGGATCCTTACATCACGGCAATCGCCCGGCGATTCTCGCGCCGGCGCGAGGCCGAACGGCCGGTCAGGCCGCGGCAGGAGCTTGCCGTTGGCGAGTGACGAGGCCCCGTAGCTTCGACCAGTAGAACCGCCGTTCGTCCGCTCCGATCGCCAATCCCAGGAACAGTCCGAGATAGATCAGCCCGCCGACCAGCAGGTGGACGGCGACGCCAGGCAACCGCCCCGGCGGCAGGTTGCGCCCGAACCACAGGACCAGAGTCATGATCAGCGCCGGCCACATCGGCGGCCAGATCGACTCCACCAGCGGACGTGCGATCGAGAGCCCCACCCTTCGGCATGCCGCCGGGTAGAGCACGAACAGCGCCGACGCGCTCACGGGGATCAGCGTGCCGAGCGCGATGCCGAGCAGCCCAAGGGGCCGCGCCAGCGCCAGGCTCAGGAGCACGTTGACGACTGCCGTGATCGAGTTCGCATAGGCGAGCAGCTTGTGGCCGCCGGTCCCCTTCAGGATCAAGTTCGCCGATGCAGTCGTGATCCTGATGATGACCACCGCCAGCAGGAGCCGCGCCGGCAGGATGCTGCCGGAAAACTGCGGGCCGACCCAGCTGAGAATGAGGCGGTCGGCGACGGCCATGAGCCCGAAGCACAGGGGGGCCGCGAGGGCGAGCGACAGCTTCGTCCCGTGTAAAAGGATGAGCTGAAGTCGATCGTGACGGTCCCCGGCATGACTGTCGACCACGTTGGGGAACAACGCGTCGTTCAATTGGCCGGTCAGCTGCTGCGCCAGCACCGAGAGGCGCTGCGCGACCGCCCACACCGCGATCGCGGTGGTGCTCAGCATCGCGCCGATCACCATCGAATCGGATGAGTAATTGACCTTGGCGGCGCAGTCGAGCACGAACATGTACACGCTGAACCCCGAGACCTCGCGCAGGCGTTCACGCCGGAACAAGGACGGGCGCACCCGCAGCCCCGGAAATGCGCGGTAGGCATTCCACGCAAAGATGCCCAGGGTGAACACGCGAACGGCGGTGGTCGCGGCGACCAGCGTGACCAGGCCGTGCCCCGCGCTCAGGACGCCGACGTTGACGGCGGCTACCAGCAGGCTGGTGCTGATGCTGACGATGTTGTTGAAGTAATAGCGCTGGAACCCGTTGACGACCGCGCCAAAGATTGCCAGCGGGAAGCGAAGGCTGAGGTAGCCGCCGGTGATCAGCAGCAGATACTGCGCGGTTCGCACCTCCTCGGGGTCCAGACCCTGGAACAGCGACCCGACACGCCAGGCCACGACCGCCATCACCGCGAAGCACAGCACCCCTAGTCCGGCGAACATCACGCCGACCGTGCTCACGATTTCATTCAGCGCCGTACGGTCGCGCTTGGCCCGGTATTGCGCCACGAACTTGACGAGCGCGCCCCCGTAGCCCAGGTCCAGGACCCCGAAGAACCACGTGACCGACGTGGTCAGCGTGAGGAGGCCGTAGGCCGCTTTCCCGAGGTGCGACACGTTGAACGGCAGCAGCAACAGCCCGATGGCGCCGTCCACGAAAATGGCGACGTATCGGGTGCTGACGTTTCGCGCGAGGAGGTCCAGGGTGCGGTCCGGGGGGCCCCAGACACGAGGGTCGGCCGGGGTCGTCATCAGGCCTGACCCGAACGAGCGGTCTTTCTCACTCCGAGCCCTACAGCAAACGCGGTACCTTCGCGGGGCCGTACAAAAAACTGGGGAGGCGCGGTCCGCTGGACCTCGCCTCCCCGGCTGTAACCCGCACGCCCGGCGGGCGTTACCTCACGATGAACGTCGAGATCACCGGGTCATGGTCCGACGGCCACACCCCGTTGACGCGCATGTCCGGCACCTTCACACCCTGCAGGGCGAGCGTGCTGACGTTGGAAAAGAAGGCGTAGTCGAACCGCGACGTGCCGTGCGTGGCCCCGGTGCCGTTGTACGACCAGGCCGACCCCGCGTTCAGCGCAGACACCCACGCATCGAGATAGGTGTTCGCCATCAGGTAGTAGTCGCTGGTGTTCGGATAGGTGTTGAAATCTCCCAACACGATCCGCGGGTCGGACAGCGTGCCCATGAAGGAGCGCAGCTCGTTGATTTGGATCGGGCGGTAGGACGCCACGTCGTACTCGACGTGCGTCGAGAACACGTTGACGTAGCGGCCGTTGACGGGAAGCGTCATCTGCGCGACGCCGCGGTTGTAATCGAGCAGGTACGAGCCGGATGCCACGGGGCGGATGCGCGACAGCAGCACGTTACCGACGCCGCCCGCGTTCACGTTCTGGCGGTACCAGGTCACGCCGGTCTTCTGTTCGACCAGCGCCTCGAGTTTCTCTCCCATGTCGAACGTCCAGGCGCAGACGCCCGAGAAGAAATTGACCTCGTTCATGCTGACGACGTCGACGTTCTGCGCCGCAATGCCGCTGGCGATCAGATCGGGGTTGCAGGCGCCGTTCGAGTCCTTCGTCTTGTGGATGTTCCACTGCATCAGGCGAAGCGTGCTGGTTGTCGGCGCCGGAGCCGGAGCCGGAGCCGGAGCCGGAGCGGGGGCAGGCGCAGGCGCCGGCTCGCTGATGGTGGTCGTCGACGAACCGCCGTAGGTGACGACGAGGCGCGGCCAGAGGGCCGCATTCGCGGCGCGCGTCGAGTAGAACTCGCGGTAGTTACCGTTGGTCGCGGCACCAACGTCGAGGAGCCCGACACGGGTATAGCGCGATCCGAGCTGGCCGTTTACCGCGGCCTGCACCATCTTGGTCAGGTCGAACACGTAGGTCCCGCCGATGGCGGCACCGACGTAGGTGGTGCCGTAGTTCGCGCCGTAGTCACCACCCGCGCGGCTCCATGCCGCGCCGTCCTTGGCGTAGTACCAGTTGGTCTGGCCCTTCGCGAACGACTGGTTGACCCAGTAGGCATTGAACGGCCGTTCTTCACTGTTCTCCGCGGTCTTCAGCACCAGATACAGCTTCGCGCTCTGGATGACGGCGCCCGCGGGGATGTAGGTCTGGGTGTCGAACTTGAGGAGGATGCGGCGGGTGTAGCTCTCGTTGGTGCTCACCTTGGACGACAGCACGTCGCTGGTGCTGAAATCCGAATAGGCGTAAGCGCCACCCTGGATGGTCAAATCGCTTTCCAGCACAGTGGGATCCGAAGCTTGGAATTCACGTGACTTGAAGTCGC
>JADMIO011216327.1_pt1 | contig 73155 bp, 56 predicted proteins | sample 8958161 | NCBI WGS metagenome assembly JADMIO01 (sample SAMN16585339, study PRJNA669376) | soil metagenome | isolation source: Crop rotation soil | place: USA: Cullars Rotation, Alabama | collected 2011 | reverse complement strand
CCGCCACATGCGGCGAGGCCATCGAAGTGCCATTGAAAACCGAATAGGTGTTGTTCGCCGTAGTGCTAAGGATGCCGGTGCCAGGTGCTCCTAGGTGGACGCTCTTCTGACCAAAGTGAGAGAACGACGAGAGTGCGTCGCCTGAGTCGGTTGACGCCACGCTGATCACATTTGGAGCATCGTAGCTCGCCGGATAATGGCCGACGATGTCATTGTCAGCCTGGGGATCATCGGGAAAATTACCGGCTGCGGCTACGAAAAGAATTCCCGAAAGATTCAAACCATTGATGGCGTCCTGGAACGAAAGACTGTAGCTGCCGCCGCCGTAGCTGTTGTTTAGCACGCGAACGTTTGCTCCCTTAGTCCCTCCAGAGCTGTTCCACAACTCGAGCATTTGCCTGGCGTAGTTGCTGGCGCGAATCGCGTTTGACGTTGAGCCTGACGTGCCACCCAGGAATCGGAGAGACATCAAGCGCACTTGCCAGTTCACCCCAACCACGCCGACACCGTTATTTCCCACCGCTCCGATCGTGCCGGCCACATGCGTCGCATGGTTTTCGCCTGGAATCGTTCCCGAGTTGGAAGCGAAGTTATAACCGTTGATGTCGTCAACGAATCCATTGCCATCGTCATCGAGCCCATTCGCCACCTCGGCTGGATTCGTCCAAATGTTTGCCTGCAAGTCCGGATGGACTCGATCGATACCTTCGTCGATAACCCCAACTACGACCGCGTTGCTACCGGTCGTGTTATTCCAGGCAGACGGCGCGCCGATCTTGTTTAGACCATAAAGCTCGTTGCTGAGGAAACGCGGATCGTTGGGCGTCAGGTCGGCGTGCAAAATGTAATTTGGTTCGGCATACAAAACGTCTGGCTGATTCTTCAACGCTTCAATCGCTGCCAGCGTTTCATCAGGTGAAACGTGGGCGATGCGCAATCCCGGAACCAGATCGGCGCCGTCGAAGCTATCGATCTGAATTGCCAGCGCTCGACCCTCAGAACTCATTACAGTCTGCTTACCTTGCCGCTGTGCAACTCGCTCGCTGCGATAACGCACCAGGGCTTCGCCGGGAACGAATTCAGGGCGCTGCCTTTTTTCACTGCCGATCGTTGAACCCTGTTCCTGAACTGCCTTCGAACCCGGCGGCAAAACAATCGCGAGAAGAAGTGCGAGGACGAATAGAACGGACACGACCAGACCGGCCCACTTGTTCGACAACCTGGTCCGCTTAACTACACGGTGCATAAGGACGAAATCTCCTACCCAGTAAGACTTTTTGTATCAATTATTGGGAACCGAATTCGGGGAGCGAATTCTTCAGGCGCGGACTTTCAAGGCAGCCGCAACATGAGCGATCGCAATCAGAGCTGACTGACGCGAGCAAATATATAACACTTTACCCGGCGTTTACAGCGGAGCAGCGCTGCACGAGGATTACTTAAACCGCTGCCCGATTTGTTCGGTGCCAAACGTGCCGATCCCGTTGAGCCGGAAACTGAACACCATGCGGTTTTCCTGTCTGACGCCGACGTTGAAAGTGTAGTTTTGTGCCGTAACCGCGCAGCAATCCCAGGCGTACCCGGCGGTTACCGTTGAACTAATCAGAGAGCGGTTGTTGTTTCCCGGCCGCGTTTGGAAATCAAAGAAGAAAGACGCGCCGCCGAAAAGCCCGCGCTCGCGATCACCCAGGAAAATCGAGGGACTCCACTGCGAGCCGCGCAGGGTTCCCGGTTCCTTTCCGCGCGCATCCGCAAACTGAGCCAAAGCAGGAACGAGTTCTACCGCCCGCGTGTAATAAAAACTTTGGAACGCCTGAATCAGCGGACGATTAATACCAAACGTAGTTGAGAGCGCCCTCACGCCGCCGCCCCGCGTGTCGAGATCAGTGCGCACGTCTACGAAAATATCCGCCCGCGGCCGGTAGCGAGCTTCGATGTTGAGCGGTGAAAACCGCCGCGGCACGCCGCCATAACTGAACCCGGAAAGCGTGTTGATGGGATAGAACTGGTTGCGTTGGCCGGGTTTTAGCGCGCCGCCAAAAAAGCGATCAAAGAAATATTTGCCGCGCACTGTGATCGTCAGTGCTTCGTAAGGCTGGGTTGAGGTCGGCGTAAGTTGTCCCGACCTCGTGGCTTTTCTGGCGGCGCTACTGACAGTCTCTGTCGAACGGCGCGTGAAGAATCGATTGGAGATTCCAAATTCAATCTCGTTCGTGTCAGCCACCGCATCGGTGTAGTCAAACCTGATTACGCGATCGAAATTGTTTACGCCAACAATGCGCCGGTAGGTGATGTACGGTTCAATCAGATGACGGAAAAAGAACGCGCCACTGCCGCGATGATAATCTTTGAAAAGAGCTGGAGGCCGGACGTCGACCTCAAACTCGCCATATCCACGGGTGATGTTACGGCTCAACACATTGCGATTTATCGGATCAATCGAGTTTGAATAAAACGTCATGCGGCCGGAGGCGGAAGCGGTGACCGAAACGCCATTGAAATAGAGCGGCAACTGCAGGCGTGGATGATAGTCCAGCCGCTGCACAATCGAAGGCGTGATGATCGGGTCGCCGCCAACGTCTCGCCGGAAGGCAATGAGATCGTCAACCGTTTCTTTCCGGCTGAGTCCGTCGGCTGAGGCTTCAAAGGAAAAGTAAACGGGGAGTCGCTTCAGAAAATCGAGCGGGGTCGCGCGTTTGCTGATTGAGATGCTGGGCAGTTCGCGTATCCGGATCCGCGAGTTTGGCAACGACGTCACCTGAGAACGCGCGAGGAAGTTGAAACTGTATTCGTTGTACTCCTTGTTAACGAAAACCTGAGAACGCTCTTCGGGCGATATTGCCTGCTGAATGCTGTCGGAAAAAACCTGACGGTAATCAAGATTCGAAGTGACGTTTACGTCAGCCGCCGCGATGAAACCGTTGGGAAAATAGTGAACGCCTTCAACGTAAAAACTCGAGCCGCCCTGGTCCGGATGATCCGCATCTTCTTTGTGCCCGAGCACTCGATCCTTCACGAAGTAGAAACCGGCATTGAAAAAGGAGCGGGAGTTTGCGCGAGTGCGCAAGTCGGCGCCGATTCCGATGCCACGCGCTGTGTAAATGTCGTTTCTAATAGTGACGTCAGCCGAGCGTCCGAGTGTTTGAAAGTAACCGTTGGATAAACGAAAACCCTTCTGGCCCGAGCCACCAAACGTGGGCGTTAGAAAACCGGAAGCGCGGTCGCGCGGCTTGATGGAGACGGAAGCGTAAGGGAGGTAGAAAATCGGCAGGCCTTTAACGCGCAGGTTTGGAGAATACACGCGCACTCGATCGCCGGTTTTGATCTTCGCACGCTTGGTGTGAAAGCTCCACTTGGGAACGTCTTCATCGCAGGCAGTCACCTGAACGTTAGTCGCCACGATCGTGTCGAGACTAATCTTGTCCACGCGATCGGCGGTGAAGTAAATGCGAGTGCCGTCCTGCGTTTGATTGGTAAAGCCGGTCGAGTTAATAAAAAATCCGGTCTTGCTTCGATAGTTCCATTCGGCGCTGGAGCCGGTGATGCGTTGCTGTTCGCCCTGGTCAAAAACGACATTGCCCTCAGCGACGACCTTATTCGTTTCTTCGTAGACGGTTACTTTGTCCGCCTGCAACCGGTACGTGCCGATGGTCGCATCGACGTTTCCTTCGTAAACAAAAACACGCGCGTTTTCCGGGCCGGAGACTGTCTGCGTGCCCGCAACCACCTTCAGCACGTCGGAAGGTTCAGCAACCGCGGCAGGCCGCGCCCCGGTCTTTGATTTAACCGGGCGATCTTCGGATAGTGGATTTACGTTGGGTGTGTCCGTCATCGGATTCGTAACTTTCCGATCGACTGGATTCGTTTGTTGGGCGAGTGCGGGCGGCGCAACGCTTATAAGGAAAAGAAACACTCCCGCCAGGACAAGAGCAGCGGACACGCCTCTTGAGCGGAAAGCAACGCGCAAAGAAAGGACGACCTCCAGCGGACGAAGCGGGCGAGCACAACACTGTCGCAGGAGCGCGCGCCGGTTGTTGGAACGAGGGGATGCTAACACGAAACAGTGAGCAGTGAGCAGTGAGCGGTGAGCGGTGAGCAGTAAGAGTGAGCAGTGAGCAGTAAGCAGTAAGCAGCTGGGTTGAGCGCCGATCGCTTCTGCTTTTCCGCTGCCCACTGCCCACTGCCCACTGCTCACTGTTTCCGCTCACCGCACACGACTCACTGCCCGCTCTGTTATCATGCCGCGCGAATGCAAACCCTGCGAATAATGATCGTAGCCGGCGAAGCCTCTGGTGACGCACACGCCGCGGCGCTGGTGCGCGCACTGCGCACAGTGGAGCCTGACGCGCGTTTCGATTTCTTCGGCGCGACCGGGCCCTTACTACGAGACGCCGGCGTTGAGTCAATTGTTCGTACCGACGAACTCGCGATCATGGGTCTACTTGAAATTGGCCGCGCCCTGCCGAAGTTTTGGCGCACTTACAAACAGCTGAAGCAAGCTGCGATTGAACGCAAACCTGATGCGGTGATACTGGTCGATTGGCCTGACTTCAACTTGAAATTGGCCCGCGCGCTGCATCGGCAAGGAATCAAGATCATCTATTACATCAGCCCACAACTCTGGGCCTGGCGTTCGTATCGCGCGCGCAGCATCGAGCGCGATGTTGATCTGCTGATTTCAATTCTGCCTTTCGAACAGGAGTGGTATGCCGAGCGTGGAATCGAACACGTTGAGTTTGTCGGACATCCGCTGGCCGGCGAAGTTCGCGCTCGTCAAAGTCGTGCTGAGTTTTGCCGGCAATGGAAGCTTGATCCCCAGTTGCCGATCATCTCCTTGTTGCCCGGCAGCCGACGCAAGGAAGTTGAACGCATCCTGCCGCCAATGCTTGAGGCAGCGGCGTTGATTGGCGCTCGCCGGCCTGAGGTTCAATTCTTAGTCGTAGTTGCTCCGAGCCGTTCGTCGGAAGAAGTGCGACATATCGTTCGCTCACAACGTGCAACGCCTGAGCCGTTGCCATCGTGTTTGCATATTGTCTCCGACCAATCAAGAGACGCACTTGCTGCGTCCGATGCGGCGGCAGTCACGAGCGGTACGGCAACCTTGGAAGCAGCGTTGCTCGGGACTCCGCTGGTCGTCGTTTACAAAGAATCGCTAATCAACTGGCACACGCTCGGAAATTTGATAAACGTCGAACATTACGGTCTGGTTAATTTGATTGCCGGCGAGCGAGTTGCTACTGAACTGATGCAGGATGATTTGAACGGCGAGCCGTTAGCGAACGAGTTGTTGTCACTACTCGAGCCTCAACAAAACGCGGCGATGCGTGATCGATTGCGCGAAGTTTCGCACCAACTGGGCGAGGGGGGTGCGTCGGAAAGAGCGGCCGAATGTGTAATGGAAGCGCTGAACAGTTGATCAATTAATCTTCTTCAGTTCCTCCAATTCCCTTTTTAATGCTTTGATCTCCTCCCGCATCTGCGGCACGCGCGACAGCTGTGCGTTCAGCCGTTTGTACTCGTCGAGCGGTTGAATCGGAATGCCCCACCAAACGCCAGGGCGCACGATCTTTCGGGGCAGCACGCCAGCCTTTGAACCAATCACCGCCCCACTCTGGACACGAATGTGATCGCCGAAACCAACTTGGCCACCGATCACGCAGTCGTCTTCAATGGTGACACTGCCGCTGATACCGGTCTGTGCGGCAATCACTACTCGCTCGCCAATGTCGCAGTTGTGTCCGACGTGGACCATATTATCCAGCTTCGTTCCCTTTCCAATTCGTGTTCGTCCCAGCGCTGCGCGATCGACGCAGGTGTGCGCGCCTAACTCAACATCATCCTCAATCACAACCGTTCCCTGCTGGGGAAACTTGTGATACGCGATATCGTCGCGAACGTAGCCGAAACCGTCGGCGCCAATCACTACGCCGGCGTGCAGCACGACTCGATCACCAATCGTCACATCGTCGTAAATCGTAACGCCCGGATGTAACACGCAATCGCATCCGATGTTGACGCGTTCGCCAATCGCAACACCCGCCTCAATTTGTGTGCCTGCTCCGACTCTGGTTTCTTCACCAATCGAAACGTGTGGTCCGATGAAAACGGTTAGATCGATGTTTGCACTTTCCCTGAGAACAGCCGAAGGGTGCACAAAAGGTTCGCGACGTCTCTGCGGGTGCAGCAATCCGGCAGCCATGGCGAAAGCAAGTTTTGGCTTTTCGACTTCGATAAGCACTGGACCAAACTTACGATCGACTATTAGCCCTCCGAGGTAGGCGACAAAATCGCGCGTCGCTATCAGGCCGGAAGCCTGGGTCGTTTTTCCTTCCGCGAAGAATTTTTCGTTCTCCACGTAAGCCAGCTCGCCACTCCCGGCGGAAGCCAGTTCCGCGACCCGTTCAATATGGATACTGCCATCGCCGATGAGCCGACCGCCGAGCCGCTCGTTCACTTCAGCAACCGTCCAGATTTTCGTATCAGTCATAATTGAAACGCCGATCCGTCCTGTGGTTTGCGGCGGCTGATATTACACTTTTTCGATCCGCTGCGGTGATTCTAAATGCTGATTCTCAAGGGCCTGAGCCTATTATCCAGTTAGACCAGGGGCCGCCAAAAAAGACCTTTTCGCCTTGCCATGCCTGTCCAGACCAACTATCATGGCCCGTCTGGAAAGGGCCGGCTTTCGTGGTGGAAAATCGGCAAATATTTTGAAATAGTTTCCATTTATATTGGGTTGCGGCGTCTCAAAATGTCGCCCGCGTCGTGAGGAGAGTCTTCATTGTTTAGTGATCAGTTTCGTCGGGGAGAATCGGACAAAAGTAAGCTGAGCGGGGTGAAGAGCTCCAAGCTTGTTTCCAACCTTTCGGATGTAGCCTGGAAGGCGTTTCAGTCCGTTAACAGCCTGCTGCCCGAAGGCGAGGCAATCACTCCGAAGTGGGCTCCCGGTCCGCTCCTCAAATCTTACGAGCGCAGTGCTCCGCCACTCGGCTTTCCACGCGAGACAGATAGTCTGTGCCCGCGTTGTGTTAAGGAGGTTCGCGAAGCTGTCATCAGCGGCGAGACTCCGCTCGAGTCGTTGATGAATGAACACCCGGGGGAAATCAAAGCGCAGATCATTGAAGAGAACGGTCAGGTAGTAATGCGCAAGACCTGCCCGAAGCATGGGGAATTCGTCGACGTGATGGCTACTGACCCGGCGTTTCTCGAAAGGATTGAATCGCTCTTCTTCGGACGCGACTTCCGTTCAGCTGAAGACTCACACGTTCACCGTCATGGAACCTCGAATATCAAGTTTGGCCGCGGCGCGGTTTTGACAGTCGATCTAACCAATCGTTGCAACATGATGTGCAATCCGTGCTTCATGGATGCGAACCAGGTTGGTTATGTTCACGAGCCGACGTTTGAAGATACAAAAGCGATTCTCGATCGGGCCGTTTCATTTAAACCAAAACGACAGATCATCATTCTCTTCTCGGGCGGCGAACCGACGCTTTCGCCCTACTATCTCGAGGCGGTGGCCTACGCGAAGAAAGTTGGGTTCTACAGAATTCTAGCCGCGACCAACGGCATCCGCTTTGCCGAAGATATCGAATTTTGCAAGGCCGCGAAGGCTGCGGGCCAACACGGTGTGTACCTGCAGTTTGACGGCGTCAGCGAGGAAAAGAACAAGCACCGCGGCGTGGGCAATTTGTTCGACGTCAAGCAGCAAGCGATTGAGAATCTCTCCAGTGTTGGCATAAAAGTCACGCTGGTTACCACCATCGTTAACACTATCAACAACGACGGCATCGGAGCCATCGTCGATTTCGCAGCCAGGAATATTGATAAGGTTCAAACGATCGCTTTTCAGCCCGTTTCATTCACTGGCCGTGATGAAGATGTTTCAGACGAGGTTCGCATCAAGCAACGCTACACGCTCGCCGGCATGACACACGACCTCAAGGACCAGCTTCGCGGTCAGCTGCAACCGCTGCGCGATTGGTATCCGCTTTCTTCGTATTCGGCGTTCACGAGTGTAATGGACATGCTGCAAGGCGCAGACGCCCCGTGGGGTTGGTCTTCCTGCAACTGTCACCCGAATTGCGGAATCTTCACTCTCATGGTGGTCAACCGCAAGACCGGTGAGTTTACTTCGCTGTTCGAGTTCTTCAACTACGAACAGTTTATGAAAGACGTCGCCACGATCACGGATACCGCGCGCGGCAAAAAGCTTTCATACGCGCAGCTTGGAATGGCAATCCTGCGAAACTTCAACGCGGAACGAGCGCCGGAAGGATTTCCGATCTCCCAGATTCTGAATCTTTTCAAACCGTCTTCGACGAACTCGAGTTCGGACCGAAACGATCGCATGAAAGCCGCCGGCAAGCAGGACGACCCAACCGACATCTGGCGCGTGCTATGCGTCGAAGGCATGTGGTTTCAGGATCTCTTCAACTACGACTTTCGTCGTACCGAAATGTGCGTGATTCCCTACGGCACGCAGGAAGGTGAGATTTCCTTCTGCGCTTACAACACGGGTGTGGGCTGGCGGCAGATTATCGAGAACATGCACAAGACTGCCAACCTGAGCGAGTGGTACGAGGAGCACGGCCGTCACGCAGTTTATGCCGCGGGCCATGACGTTCCAGGCATTTCGAAGAAACACTCGTTGAGCCTGCCAATCGTTCAGGCCGTGCTCGCTGAAGACAGTGATCAGAAACCGGTGGTAGTTTCGCCTTATCTGGTCGAAGAAGAAGAGACAATATCAGTTTAACCTCGCTGACGTTGGTCCACTCCCTACAGCGCTTCAGCAATCTCTAAAAAGAAAGTGTGCCCCCAATGAGAAGAGTAATCGCCCTGGCGCTTGCCCTGAACCTCGCAGCGCTTACGTTCGCCGCTCCCAAATCTCAGGAACCAACTCAAAACACCGCCGCAACCACAGCCGAACTTACGAATAAGGACGTGCTGGATATGTTGAAGGCGGGCCTGGCGACCGAGATTATTGTTGCCAAGATAAAGTCGTCACCAACGAAGTTTGATACTTCCACCGCGACTCTCGCTGAATTAAAGGAAGCTAAAGTTCCTGATGCAGTAATCATGGCGATGGTTCAGCCAACCGCTCCGACGTCTGGTGTCGAAACTGAAGTGACCATACCGGACGGAACCGAAATCGAAATTCAATTGAAGAACACGCTTTCGGGTCAGGAAGCAAAGATCGGAAACATCGTCGACTTTGAGATCGTGCGGGACGTGGAAGTGAAAGGTGTGACTGTTTTCGCCAGAGACTCGTCAGCGCGCGCCCGGATCACGACTGCCAAGAAATCGGGACGGTGGGGCAAAGCTGGAAAACTCGAATGGGCCATGCAGGATGTTCAGGCTATCGACGGCAATCGCATTCCGGCAAGATTCACCAAGCGGGAGTTGGGCGACAGCAAAGGCGGAACAGTAGCAGTCGCAGCTGTTGCCACAGGCGTTCTGCTCGGACCGTTTGGGTTATTGTGGGGCTTAAAGAAGGGCCGACCAGCAGTCATCCCCGCGGGCAATCGTTACATCGTTTTTGTTCATGGGGACACCAAGGTGAAAGGCAAGACTATCGCCGCAGCGCGTTAGTATCTAACTCAAATTGAACTCAAAGCGCGATCAAGTGGTCGCGCTTTTTTATTGGCCGGGCGGGGTGAATCCAATTTCCTTCTTCACAGCTTTAGGTAACTGTTCAAGCACGGTCTTCAGAATAATTTTTGGAAGTTTAATTAGACTGGCTTCAATTCGTTCCAGCCGTTGCTCAATTTGGTCGAACCGAACTTCAGCTTTTCGCTGCCAGTCTTCGGTTTTTCGCTGCCAGGCCTCAGTCCTATTTTGCCTGTCTTTGAGGTCCAGCCACTCCTGGTTGTTTGTGGCAATCTGCTCCACAAACGCCGCTTGATTTCGAATAAGCAACGCCATTGCTTCTTCAAGGTGATTATTCCTGACCAGAGGTTTTCGAGCCGACATACCCAAAGGACTAGCACTCACTGAAGCGTTCCCACCACGCAATCTCGCCGGCCCCTGCTAACCGTTGCCGAAATTCTTTCAACGTCATCTCACTGGCATTCTCCTTGCCGAGTCTCCAGCGACTTGGAAATTCCCTTTGGAGGCGTTTGTCGTGAAACGACTTTCTTCACTAATACTTATCGTTCTCTTGTCGCATGCTTTGGCGTTTGGCCAGGATCCAGTCGCCGAAACTGATGCGGCAAAAAGTATCCAACCGGCGCAATCTTTAGCCCAGCCTGAGTTCATTCCTGCGCCGGCTGACGGGGTTGGCACTGTTCCCGCCGGCACTTTGATTGAGGTCGAAGTTGCCCGCACTGTGAACTCGATGGATGTAAAACCCGGCGAGCACATCAGTTTTAGAGTGCTCGTTCCCGTTGTCATCGACGGCGTGACCTTGATTGAACAGGACGCGTTAGTTACGGCGCGAGTGATCAGGGCCAAGCGCGGCGGACACTGGGGCAAAGCCGGACAACTTGCCTGGACGATGGAAGATGTGGTCGCCGCGGATTACAGCCGCGTGCCGCTTAGACCCGAGACACTTACTCGCACTGATAAAATTTGGAGCCTGGAAAACGGGGCAAAGGGTGCAGCCGCACAAGCCTCGCATGGCAAAGTGAGTGGCACCAGTCACGCCGGCGAGGTTGCGGCGATGTCTGCCATATCCGGAGTGTTGTTTCCGCCGATTGCGTTGATGGGCGCCTTCAAACGCGGTGAGAACGCGATTCTTCGCGAAGGTCGACGTTATGTAGTTACTGTAGGAAAAGACTCTTCGATAAAGATTGTTACCAGTAAGGCTCAGAGCGAATGAAATTCTAGTTCTGAGTTTTTTGCACTTGTCGCAGTTGGGCGACGATATCGCGAATGCGGATTGCCAATTGCTCGATCGTTTCGACACGTTTTCGGGCCCGCTCACTTAAGTCTTCGCGAAGCAGCAACTGCGCCTGGCCCAACACTCCGGTGAGTGGATTATTGATCTCGTGACGAACTCGCGTGATCAATTCGGCAACCTCATCGATGCGCGCCTGGTAGCTCGCTTCGATGTCATTCGGGTTTTCGACCCCCAGTTGAGAATCGACACCGCCCGCACTCTCAGCGTCAGTCAGTTTTTCTGCGTGATCCTGCTCATCAGGCTCAGTCATAGTTGCCCTCAGTCTTAAAATGTTCGTGCCAACGTGTGGGAGCGATCTGGTGAAGATTACTGCGGAGGTAGATCGAGACCATTGTGCCTTGAGAGAGGTGATTAGTAAATAGGGAATAGCGAATGGGTAAATCGTAAATCGTAAATAGGTCTTCTCCTGGAACGGATCAATCTATAAATGAAACTAAGTCTTCCTGTTTACGATTGACGATTTACGATTTACTAACGTGCATTTGACAAAGAAAACCGAGAGCACTTAATCTGAATTCCCCTTGCTGGGAGGTCGTCTAACGGTAGGACTGCGGACTCTGAATCCGCCTATCGGGGTTCGAATCCCTGCCTCCCAGCCATTCCTAATTACCATCCACGATATCTCCAGCAGGTAAACGCGTGCACTCAGTCAGGCACCGTGTTAGTTCATTAGATCCGCCAAAACCATGATTCGTCTTGGACTGATTCAGTGAGAGTTGCCGTTGACCCAGGGGTGTAGTAATTCCGACTGACGGCGATGACCGTTGCCTCCGGATCGGTTTACGGCGCCATTCCGGCTTATGACACCATCATAGAAATCCAACAGCACCGGCAAAACAACCTCGGGTGTGAAGAGTTGTTTGTACTTCAGCCTGGCGGCTGCGCCCATTCTCGCTCGAAGATCTGGGTCCATTGCCATTCGAGTCATCGCTGCAGCGAGCGCTTCAGCATCATCCGACGGCACCGCTATACCGACATCCTCGGTTACAAGATCCGGAACTCCGCCGACCGCGTTTGCGATGATCGGCTTCGCATGGGCCATAGCTTCAATGATGACGTTGGGAGTGCCTTCGGTAAGAGAGGGGTGTACGAAAACATCAAAGCTGCCCATGAATTCAGCTCGCTCCTGCAAAGTCTTATAAGTGCCTACAAGCTGGCATTTTTCATCCAACCCGAGCTTGCGGCTGGCGGTAATGAACTCCTGCCGCTGCGATCCTTCACCAGCTATTTTTAATTCGATTCGTGGCTGCGTTTCGTGCGCGCTGCGGAATGCCTCAAGCAATCTCATCGGACCCTTTAGATGCTCGAGCCGCCCGGCGAAGCCAAACGAGACTACGCCATTATGTGGTTTCCGTTTTGGTGCGCCGTTGTGGTCGAGCGAAATGAGTGGAAGCACTCGGGCTGGCACCGAGCGCGCTAGCAGTCCATTGAACATTTGGGCGAGGGATGGCGAGAGCGCAGCTACATCAGCGCACAACGGCAACACCGAAACAAAGCGTTGATAAACTTCCTCAAAGCCCGGAGGATGAAAAGGAATTCCCACTTCCTGGTAAACAACGGGGATGTGGCACTCGTGCGCAGCCCTGATGAGCATGACGGCGCCAGGATCAGGTGTTAACACGTGAATCACGTCGGGTCGCGTGCGTTGCAAATAGGCGCAACACAGATCGTGGTACTGCTGCAGCACGTTGAAAATCACCTTGCGCGAGTTTGACAGGATGAGACTACGCGCGGGAGAAAACGTTCGCATAGCACGGCCGGCGAACAGCCGCGCTGTGGCGAGCGACTTGGTGAACGTTTGCGAAGCAAGCGTGTCCAACGGCACACCGGCAGCGCGCAAGCGGGCAGCGAGGGGATCACCCGTGCGAGGAGGCTGTACCAGCAGCAGGCTGGTTGAGTAACCGACTCGCTTCAATTCGATCGCGTAGGTAACGGCAATTTCGTCAGCGCCGCTTATCGGTCCAGCGAAACTATTTTTGCTAAGAAGAATTTTCATCAATTCGCGAACTATTAAAAGCGGTATGCCCGCGGCCTCTCGTAGCCTTCCTGGTCGGCTCGTCTGGAAATTGTCTGGAGCTGGAATCGGATCGCAGCGAACGCGCAACGATTTGCGCGCAATATCTTCCCAAATGAAATCGAGCGGACCGCTTCCCAGGCGAGATGCTTAACCATGTTTCTCGAAAACTGTCGCGACGCCTGGCGTCTCACTGCGGCAGGTGCTTCTGCCGCGCGCGGCATCTTCAGCCAACTTTCGCTGAACTGTCTTGTTGCCAACCTCACGATCTCGACCGCCTCTGCGCTCCTCTGGTCAGATCGAGGTGAAGGCCGGCGCCAGATCACAACGGGTTGGTCGAGAGTAATTACCGCGTACTGCGCAGCTATCCGGACCCACAGATCCCAGTCGTCAATACCTGCGATATCTCGATTGAAAAAACCGGGGTTAACCAAACATTCCCGACGGAAAACCACTGAGCCGCTCGGGAGAAAGTTTTGTTCCAGCAGTTGCCAGAAAATATCGCCACTCGGACACACCCTTGGATAACGATCATGGCGAATATGATCCGTGGCCCCGCCGAACAGCGCCTGACCGTAAACTAAAGCAGCCTCTGGTGCTTCACGAAGAAGGGCGAGTTGAAGATTGAGCGAGCCTGGCAAACGAAGGTCATCGTCGTCGAGAAGCGCAACGTAATCCGCCGAGCTCGCGAGTAAACCTGCATTGCGCGCGCCCGCTACACCCTGGTTTTGTTCGAGTCGAAGGTATTTGATATCGTCGCGCGCCCGACACACCTCGGCAGTTTCGTCAGTGGAAGCATCGTCCACCACCACCACTTCCACGTCAGTGCCCGCTGCCAGCGCACTATCGATGGCATGCCGCAACAGGTGTGGCCGGCTGTGGGTTGGGATGATTACGCTGACACTGGGCATTGAAACTTCTGCTGGGTCACGATGTTTCAGTCACCGTTGCGGCGAGCGATTTGTGCCAGCGGATCGAGCAGCTTATCCACAAGCGGGAAACGACTAATCCTGTTTCTCAGTCGAATACTAAGCGAGTTTGCAAACATCGCTTCATATTCAGTCTGGTTCCGCCTGGTCGTCAGGGTTAGCCAACGGAGGTAGTCTGCCGTGGCGCGATTCTCAGCAGCGGGATCAGTTTTAGTGCGCTCCTGGAATTCTGCGATCACCTTGTTGTAAACGATGAGCGCATCATCCACGACCGAATCCACACCGCCGCCTTCACGCACTCTCCGCGACACTTCCGCGGCGTCTTTCGGTTCGTACCGTTTGATTTCATTCTCCAGAACGTCGGCACTGACCTTATTGTTCAGAGCGCGGATGCCGAAGTTAAGGCGTCGCAGCCGGTCAAACTCCGCACTTGTCACTAATGGACCGCTACCCATCGCATCGCAAAGGACCACAGCCGTGCCTACCGCTGCGGCTTCGAGAGCACAACGGGCCTTTGCGAAGACGAGGTCGTAATTACCCAGGATCGACTCTGGACAAAGTTCGGAATTACCGGCGCCGGAGCCTATTACATCGAGATGTATTCCCGTGCGCTGACACGCCTGACGCACTGCATTGAGGTGTGTCCATGGGCTGGCATAATTACTGAAAACAAGCGCCCGGCGCGGACGCTCTGGTAGTGGCTCGCGTGATCTAAACCGTTCCAGATCGACCTCGTGCAATCTAACCGACACCCGTTCTGCTGGGATGGCATGTTCGACCACGAGCCGATCGCGACAGGCGTCGTCAACGGCGACATAAGCGAGGATGCGCGGATGGGACGGCGGTGAGGAAACCCAGTCGCGCGAACTATGACAGAAGAATATCGCCGGCACACTCTCGAACTGCAGCAACGCCGTCATCGTCTCCGTGTTGTGGTTCCCGTGAATGACGTCGGGGACAGTGTCAGCGCAGCTCAAGTTATCAACGACGGGGACAGCGGAGCGCTGCAACTCTTCCGCGATCGGGCCAAGCTCTGGCGCGTACACGATTGGATTGTGACCCTTTCGCAAGAGTCCCAACGCGAGGTCGCGGACATAGGTTTCCGTTCCCGTGAGTGTAGCGAGTGTAGCGTTGGCAATCAGAATCGTGCGCTTCGCCATCAACTCCTTGCCTCCACGTGCGAATTAAGCGCCGCCGCTAACGGCAGCAAGTGCTCGCGGTAACGCAGCACCTGCTTGTAATGCCCAGCCTTTACCTGTCGCTCTCCATACTCTTCGTAAAACGGCGTCTGGCCCTTGAAAGATCCGTTCAAAGAACCGTTACCATTAACAGCGCGCAAGCATTCAACTCTGAGACTGTTTACATTCATCTGTCCTGAGTTCGAAACAGACTCTCGTACCAGATTCGAGTACTCAAAGAATGTTTCATTACCCCTGCCGTTCAACGATGCTACAACTTCGGCCTGCAATTCGGGATAGTTGCGCGCCGCGGAAATTTTTCGCGCCAGGGCGTGGTCGTCAAGATCTAACCAGAGCGAGGTCTGGCGCAGTCTGTCCGAACAACCAGGTGCGCCCACCAGCGTAAAATCGTAGTTCGCGATCTGTGTTTTCGTTTTACGTTTTACCAACCTGGTCGCCGCATTGATGACTAAGCGGCAGATGTCGTGGGCCGGGTTGTATCCTTCTTCAGCATCGCCGGCGATACAATCCACGCGGTCGCGTATCAGAGCCGATGCGAGTTGATCAACCAGTTCCGTGAATCGACGATGGTCAAAACTGAGGACAGAGTGGTAAAGGTCTGCGTCTGTCATGTGCCCGTAGATTGGGCCGGCGGCGGCGCCCGTTGCTTCCAAAACGCGAGTGGTAGAATCAATTCGCGAATGCTGGCTGCGGCCAGAACCATCTGTAAGAACCCAAACATCCGGGCGCGCAGTTTCCAGCCAGCCGTGCACTCGCAGCTCGTGTCCGGGGTGAGCAATCATCATGATGGACCGCGGTCGCGGCTTTAGCGTGGCGCCATTTGCCTGGGAAAATGCCGGCATAGAATGGAATCAAATGACTTCGACTGAACCGGTTAGGTCTTTCATCAAGTGTCGCTTTCCGCGAGCTGCGGCAATCTACCGCGACGCACGGCAAGCATTGTTTCGCCCTTCACTTGCAAAAGTCTTCTCAGAAATTTATCGCACGAACACATGGCAGGATCTGGAGTCGGTCTCCGGTAGGGGCTCTACGGTAGCTCGAACTGGAGTCATTATGTCCCAGCTACCGTCGCTGCTCCAAGAACTGCGCGCGGAAATTTTGCTGGATGCCGCTTGCGGCGATTTTAATTGGATGAGATATACAGACTTACGAGGCGTCCGATATATCGGTGGTGACGTGGTGCCGGACTTGATAAGTAGGAATCGTCGTCTCTATGAAACACCAGAGACAACCTTCAAGCTGCTGGACATAACCAGCGACTTGCTTCCACGTGCCGACGTTATTTTGTGTCGCGACTGTCTAATTCATCTTTCTTTCAGACGCATACATGAAACAATATCCAACTTTAAGAGAAGTGACGCCAGACATCTTCTATGCACCACGCATACTGCCCTGCAGGAAAATACGGATTGTGCTGATGGCGGGTGGAGATCAGTGAACCTGCAGTTACCGCCCTTCAATTTCCCGCCCCCGCTGAAGCTGGTAGTTGAGGACGAGCAAGCAGGTAAATGTCTCGGCGTTTGGCGGCTCGATGACCTGTAACCTGATCTCAAATACGAGACCGGTTCGGAAAATAACTCCGCTGTCAACTTATCCACGTTAATCGCAAACGCTTCCTTTCCAAATCGTTTACTGGCCTGAACTGGGTGGCGTCCCAGTTCGCCGCGCAAAGCATGATCATTGGTGAATTTACGAGTCTGCGTTACCAACTCTTCAATACGACGCCATTGGAATCCGTCGACTCCCTCCGTCACAATTTCTTTCTGACCCCCCGCCACCCATCGCTCTAGTCATAAAAGCCGGCGCGAATCTTCGTCTGACTCGCAACCGGCTTTCGTTTTTGCAGTTCGTCCGGAGCTAGAAATCAAACTTCACAGCCAACTGCAATTGTCTTGGCGTATTAATCGAACGCGGCAATCCGAATGCAGCCGCCGGCAAAGGTCGCGTCAGGGTCAACGCTCCGGTAGTCGCATTCACGGAAAAGTTGCTATAGCGATTGACATTAACGAACGAGTAATAACCGCCGCCTGGCGCGAGACCCGTGTTCGCGCGGTTCCAAATGTTGAAGCCTTCAAGAATCAGACGCAGCTTGGTAGTCTCGCTGAAATGGAACGTGCGAGTGATTCGCGCATCACTCTGGTAAACAGAGCCGGTGCGGAAGACGTTGCGTTCAAACAAGGTCACTCGGTCGTCGCGCGCATTGCCATCGCGATTGATGTCGGCGCCGATTTGCGCTGAATAAGCCATTCCCGACTGTACTTGAGTAATCCCGGAAAAGCTGAAGTCGTTGAACAGCATCTTCAGGAGACGGTTGTCGGACTTCACCTGGCCGATTTCAATTACAGAACTCATCACCAACCGGTGACGTTGGTCAGCATCCGCATAACCATAGTCATCGGGAATGTCGAACGAATTCTGAATGACCTTCGAATCATCGCCACCGCCGGGAACTACCGACGTCTGATCGGGCTTGTCATCCTGAGCTTTCGAAAAGGTGTAAGAAATCAGGAGTTGCGAACCAGAACCAGCAAAAAATGGTATCAGCGACGTAGGAGAAAAACGGCGGCGGGCTTGAATCGCGAGGCCGTGGTATTTGGAATTCGCTGAGTCCTCAAAGAGGTTGATGCGGTTGTAGTTCAAAAACGGACGCAAAGGCGTCGTTGTTGTAAACGAAGTTGTCTGCGGCACGCAGTTGGGCAGTGGCGCCGCTCCCTGGCCCGGGAACCGTTGCACCGTAAACGTCTCTCCTGAGATCGGATCGGTGGCCGGAGTCGGCACTGGCGGACAAAGATTGATGTCGCGCGTGCGCGACAGATGCGTGCCGCGGAAGTAGAGATAGTTAACCGCAACACTGATGTTCCTAAAGATCTCGCGTTCAAATCCAATTCGTCCCTGTTGCACCATCGGCTGTTCGTAGTCGTCTGAGAACAGAAAGATATTTGGACGCTGCGCTCCCGTGGCAGGTGGGGTTGTAAAAATGGCCGGATAAGTCGGGCACGGATTGGGGACAGCCAGGCAATTCAGGGTCACGCCGAGAATGTTGATGCCGTTGTTTGAGTGGGCGGTACCCAGCATGATCGCCGTCGTGCGCCCGTAAAATATTCCATAACCGCCTCGCAAAACCGTCTTCTCGTCAAACGAATAACTGAACCCCGCGCGCGGTCCAAAGTTGTTGCCGTCGTCAGCTTTCCGGCTGGTATCCAGTCCGGCCGCAAGCAGTGCGGGGTCCGGGTTTCTTACCGGAGGCTGTGCCATAAATTGCCGGTCATACCTGATCCCAAGATTCAGCACGAGGTTTGGAGTAACGCGAAAATCGTCCTGAAAGAAAAGTGCGAAGTCTCTGCTGTTTGGCCTGGTGGTAGCACCGGAGGTACCCGGTCCCGCAAAGCTTTGAGAAAACGCCGAAGGTCTGTTTAGTCGGAACGCGTCATAACCTAATGCTGCCACGCCGGTAATTGGGTTGAAGGTGTATTGGCCGGTGAAAAATCCCGGAAAGAAATTAAAAATTCTATCGCGGTTAACGTCCACGCCGGCCTTGAACGCGTGTCGTCCCAGTTGGAACGACAGGTTATCGATGATTTGAAATCTCTTGATGGTCGTTTCGCGGGGACTGAAATTGTTGCGTCCAATCAACAGAAACCCTGAGCCAGTATTGATCTGAGCCTCAGGATCCGAGCTATTAGCAGTGCCGGGCTCACGATCCTTCGCTACCTGGAAACGAAGTTCGTTCACCACTGTCGGCGTATAGTTTGAAACCCAGGAACCGGAAAAAGTCGTGGTCTTCGCAATACTGTTGCCGGAGTGTTCCTCTGTTCCCAGAGCACCGCTGAACTCGTTATTCGTTCCCGTAAAATTCTGGTGATTAAGGCGCAGGGACAGTTGGTTATCAGGATTGATCGAAATGTCGCTCTTCACCATGTAGACGTCCTGATTGCGATTGATGGGATAGGTGTTGAGTTTCGGCAAGAGCAAAGCCTGATTGGCCGGAGGTTGCGTAAAGAAATTTGGTGGATCCAGAAAGTTTGGCAACTGCTGCCGCTGGCCGTCATAGGTGAAAAAGAAAAAAGCCTTGTTTCGTTTGATTGGCCCACCGAGGCGCCCGCCAAACTGATTGATTTGCAGTGGCGGTCGTTTGTTGGGCAAGCCACGCGTAAACTGCGAAGCTTTCAATTGAGGCGTGTTGGCGTTTAGCGATTCGTCACGGAAAAACTCAAAGGCGCCGCCATGAAAATCATTACCTCCGCTCTTCGTAACCACGTTGATAACCGCGCCCCCTGCGCGGCCATACTCGGCTGAGAAACCGTTCTGATTAACTTGAAACTCCTGCACCGACTCTTCGGAGAACTGGTATGGAGGACGCACGCCGGTGCGCCCAAACGACTGACCGAAGAACGTGTTGTTGTTGTCGACGCCGTCAACCTGCAAACTGTTCAGCGTACCTTTCTGCCCGCCGACGGCCAGATCGCCCTCGCGATTTTGATCGCGGATAACGCCGGGCGTGAGCGTGGCAAAGTCGAGGTAGTTGCGTCCGTTGACTGGCAGGTTCTCGATAGCGCGCGAGTTGATCGTCGTCGATACCGAACTGAGGTTGGTCTCCACTACCGGCGGTTCGCTCGTAATCGTCACCGTGCCGCTCGTGCTACCCACTGCCAGTTTGACGTCGAGCGGAGCTTTCCCACCGACGGTGACCGATACGTCCTTAACCTCGGTTTGCGCAAAACCGCTCGCGTTAGCGCGAACCGTGTAAGCACCAGGTGGCAGGAATGAAAGTGTGAAGAGTCCCTGATCGTCTGTGGTCGCCGTCTTTTCCAGTCCCGTCTGTTGATTCGTCGCGGTCACGGAAGCGCCCGGCACCGCTGCGTCCCGGGGATCGAGTACGCGGCCCTCGATGTTTCCAGTAGTGGCCTGCGATTGGGCAAACGCCGAAACTGCAAACACGAGCAGGAGAAAGAAAAGCGTAGACAGTTTGGAAGCGGAAGCTATGGGAGTAGTCATGATGTTCCTCTGGTCTGACGGAAGGATTGAGGCCTCGAAAGAGCGCCGCACGAAAATTAGTTTACGAAACTAAACGAAAGGGTCGGGTCGGATAGTAAGTTACCAAGCGAAGGAGATCAAGAAGTTGAGTTGATAAATATCGCTAAGTTTAAACTGAACTCAGGAGTGCGTGGTGGAGTTCAGCAATGCTGCCTTAAGTTCTTGGAATTCATCTTCCGTAATTGTTCCTGCCGCTTGCAATTCTGCCAATTCACGAAGTTGACTAATTTTCGACTGAGGGGGTAAGTGAGTCGGTCGATGAGCGGCTTCAATGCTAGTAACTGCAGGCGATAACATTATCCTAAGTTGATCAGGAGGATATTGATTATTAAAGAGTATGAGTTCTCCTGAGACGGTTTGAAAGTAAATGACAGATTCTATTGTCGAACGAGTTGTGATTTGATTCAGAGCGGAGGCTAGTACAGCCCCGGTAATGATTCCAGTCAAGCCAAATCCTCCACCTACCCATCCGCCTCCAGACGTTATCGCACCGCGACCTCCGAACTGCAGCGAGTTCACATCTACATATTTCATTGTGGCGATCGGTTTCCATTGATTCTCGCTAAGAATGTAAATGGATATGTGTTCCGACGAAAACTCCAAGAGGCAGCGCATACCGACGCCGACTGAAAAACCGGATCCCCCTAATACGATACCGAAAACAACTCTACGTGAAAGATCTGGTTTGAGGTTCGAAGGAAGTGCCCGCGCGACATCGCCAAGTGAGAGTCGGCCTCTGTTCCACGCGTTCCATCCTCGAGACGCGCCGCAAGTAGGACATTGCACTGATTTGTTCCATGATTCTCGTGAAATGTGGATTGCGTCAGAGCACGAAGGACATCGTGCTATTACAGCTCGATAGCCACAGCCGAGGCACGCATAGTCAAAAGCTGACGCGCGACATAAGATGCCTGCACCACATCGCAAACAAAAAATGCATACAGTCTTGTGATGTACTAGCATTTGAGGCAAATCTTGATGGTAATACTCAGGAAGGGCGAATGCGGCAATTACCTCTTCTATAGCCGCTGGAAGATTGTTCGCAGATTCAGGGTTGGCCTCAATCCACTGTTTAATGAAAACGTACAAATCTTGTCTTACATAAGCGAAAGCTTCCTCCACAGAAAAACCGGCCTGACTAGCAGCGCCGATAAGCCTTAGCCAAACTTGCTCCCAACTGTCAGCTTTGCAAGAAGCTGCGAGGAACTCTGAGTGCAAGGCTGCCAAAACAGCTTGCTTCTCGCTCATAGCTATAGCCTCACACTCATCGCACCTGCCTGTGGTCGCGATAAAGGCGCGTAAGCTGAGGCCACCGGCTTTCTTTCCGCAAGATACGCATTGAGGCATGAGGAATTCCCATCATTTGATTTGTGATATCTGGTGTACATCGCCGAGTTTACTTTGAAATCCAGTGAGGATGAAACCCGACCGTAAGCAGTTGCTTCTTCAGTGGCCGACTGAAGGCTTTGTCACTGGTTTCCACAGCGCGGCGATTCGTCCACCGCCAAGCGATTGTACGAAGCTCATGACACCCATGTAGCCAAAGCCAAAGAAGAACAGCAGCAGAAAAGGTACGGTGCCCCACATCTTCATGCGCACCGCGTAAAGGATGGCCAACAGAAAGTAGATAGAGAAACTCAACTCGAGCAGCGGCAACAGACCGCGCTTGCGTTTGTACTTTTTGCGTTTCCAGGTTTCATCCTGGTTTTTCTCAACCTGGTATTTGGGAGTGCGCACAAATTCGCTCTTGATGCCAAACAATGCTTCGAGCACGGCGCGAGCATTTGAGAACGCCAGACCGATGCCCAGCGCCATCACCAAGGGCAAATGCAACAGACGCGGGGCACGCTTATCATCGAGATACCACACGGCCGTACCGTAAAACAGGAAGACCGAAATCGACGAGAAGAACAACAGCGGCAGGTCGATAATCATCAGGTGGTAAAACGGCTGGTTATAACGCACGAGCAACAAAGGAAACTGCAGAAAGCTCGCCACGATCATCAGTGGATAACTGATGTTGCCGGTGAGACGGAAAAACATTTCCAGCCTGACACGCATCGGCAGTTTTGAACGCCAGATGCGTGGATATAGTTTGATACCAACCTGCATAACGCCTTTTGCCCAACGCCGCTGCTGGGCCTTGAAGGCATTGATCTCAACCGGAATCTCCGCCGGCGCTTCTTCATCGAGCAGATAAATGAATTTCCAGCCCATCAGCTGCGCACGGAAGCTTAGATCGGTATCTTCCGTAAGCGTATCGTGTTGCCACCCACCGCTGAGCGCAATCGCGCGCCGCCGCCAAATGCCGGCCGTGCCGTTGAAGTTGAAGAATCCGCCGGTGCGGTTGCGGGTCGTTTGCTCAACTACAAAATGACCATCGAGCATGATGGTCTGAAGTCGAGTTAATAAATTGTAATTGCCGTTGATGTGCGACCAGCGCATCTGCGCACAACCGACCATGGGATCGGTGAAGTAGTCGACGAGTTTGCGCAGGCAATCGGGTTTGGGAACGAAGTCGGCATCGAAGATTGCCAGCAACTCGCCCTTCGCAGTCTTCATGCCGTTCTCGAGGGCGCCGGCTTTGAAGCCGGTGCGATCCAACCGATGAACGTACTCGATGTCAAAACCTTTCGCCCGATACTCGGCAACTGTCTGTTCAGCGAGCTTAACTGTTTCGTCAGTCGAATCGTCGAGGACCTGAATCTGAAGTTTGTCGTGCGGATATTCAAACTCGGATACGGCTTTCAGCAGCCGCTCGACGACATACATTTCGTTGAACAGCGGAAGCTGGACCGTAATGAACGGCAGTTCGGCTTCACTGAAAAAAGCTTTTGGTTTGGGAACGAATTTGCGGTAGCGCCAGAAGTCGACGACTTGCTTGATGCGATAACCACCGTAAATCGCAAGCACGCCAAGGATGGTGAAATAGAGAATCAGAATCGTCCAGTCGAAGCCATCGAGTTGGTAGAGCGGGCTGATATTTCCCCAGGTCTTGTTCGTCGTGTCATGGAAATAGCGCACGAAGAGCTCGGTGGGTGTGGGACCAAACGGTGGTTTCGTATCCTGAAAAAACATTATCAACTACTTCTAAAATATGGCAGCCATTCAGTCTTAAGCGCCGTTCCGGAGATTCCGGACGGCGCGCGCAGGGATTCTAACAAGTCAAGAGTCGAATGTCGAAAGTCGAAGGTCGACAGTCGAGTGTCGAATTACTTTAATGAAGGCATCTGTTTGGTGAGAATGAAGCCTGCCTTTGGAGTGCGGTGACTCGTCACCGCTTTTTGTAGGTTCGGCCGATTGCCTTGGAAGAAATCGGGCGAAAGCGGTAACAAGTTACTGCACTCCAAAGGCGGGCTTTCGACCTTCGACTTTCGACCTTCGACTCAGATCCGTCGGTGCGGGGCGCTGTAATCGCTGGGTGCGTTTGCAGCAAAGGTAGTGCGGGAGACTACTGGCTTTGTCGAGGCTGGAGACTTCTTCCACTCGCGCAGGCTCAGGTCAATGAGCCCCGGCATCACGTAGAAAACGGAAACGGCGCCAAGCAATGCTCCGGTAACGAATCGAGACGAATGAGTATTTTCCCACACGCCAAAGAAGGTCAGCGAAAAATCAATCGCGAGGGGTGCGGCGGCGACGAACAACCATTTGCGCGGCGGCGCGTCAGTCTGCCGCAGTGAGCGAACCAAAGGATAAAGGACGGTTGCAAACGCGAAGCCGGCGTACAAACCAGTGCAGCGAGAACAGACTGCAAATTTATGTGAGCCGATGAAGAATGAGCGGTCGGGTAGCTGATGGCAGACAAGACTAAAGGCCTGATAGATCGTCAAACCCCACCAGTGCCCGGCGTTAAGCGCAATCGGTGCGGCAACGATCAATGTTAAGACGGCAAGCGAACCCGCCGACGCCACCATCCACATTATCAATGGGCGACGCAGAGAGCCTGTTTGTGGGACGTAATTCATGTCCTGGGTCTTAGGTGTTTGTTCTTTGAAAAGACCAATCTCAAATCCGAAATCTGCAATCTAAAATCGAATCACGGTATCCGGCCCACCTTCGATATGCAGCGTGTCAACAAAACGAATATGCCGTGATTCTGTAGTCATGACGACTGAGTGAGTGCGCTTGCCCGCCCCAAAGAATCTGACGCCTTTCAGTAACGCGCCGTCCGTGACGCCCGTCGCCGCAAAGATAATCTTGCGCCCTGGGGCCAGATCGTTAGTGTCATAGATCTTGTTGGCATCGTTGATACCCATCGACTGCAAGCGTTCCAACACTTGCTCCTTGGGTGGCACTTTATTTTTGTCGACGCCCAACTTATCAGGATCAAACACGAGTCGCGCCTGGATTTCTCCGTTGAGACACTTCATTGCCGCCGCGGTCAGCACGCCTTCAGGCGCGCCGCCAATTCCCACCAGGGCATGAATGTTGGTGCCCGCTACCGCGGCTGAGATGCCCGCCGACAAGTCGCCGTCACCAATCAGGCGGATGCGTGCTCCCGCTTCGCGAACATCCGAAATTAGTTTCTGGTGGCGGGAACGATCCAAAACAATCACTGTCAGATCCTCAACGTCGCGGCCCAACCGTCTCGCAATGTTCTTCAGGTTGTCTTTTGCCGGCGCATCGAGATCGACGACGCCGCGCGATGAAGGACCGACCACAATCTTGTCCATGTAGAGATCAGGAGCATTTAGCAAACCGCCGCGCTCAGCCGCCGCCAAAACCGCAATGGCGTTGTTGGCGCCGAGTGCGCAAAGATTTGTTCCCTCCAGCGGATCGACCGCAATATCCACTTCCGGACATGACTCCGCAAGGTCCTCGCTGACGCCATAACCACCACCGACTTCCTCACCGATGTAAAGCATCGGCGCCTCGTCACGCTCGCCTTCCCCGATGACGATCCGGCCGCGCATTGGCACCGTATCCATCACTTCGCGCATCGCTTCCACCGCGACGTGGTCCGAGTATTTCCGATCGCCCTGGCCCATGGTTCGCGCCGCGGCAATCGCGGCGGCTTCGCAAACGCGCAAGAAATCCAGAGACAGCTCGCGCTCTGTCTTTAACTCGTGGCCCATCACGTTTCAGTCTCCTGAGTCGGAAGTTTCCCTGGCAACGGCGTCCCTTGCCTCGCGTTCCCAGTTTGAAGAAGTGCGGAGTCATACTAACAGAGCGTCAGCGTTATTTGTAGTTTCGCAACTGTGATAATTCTGCTCCTTTCCTGGCCTGAAGACTCTATTGGCGTTTTTATTTATTTAGACGCGCTGGCGTCGGGTCAGCTAAACTCTGCGCGACATTAATTGTGCACGCTTTCGGGAGCCGCTTACGTTCCTGCTGATTCGTAGTGAATGCCTCAAGGAGAAGCGTTATGACCAAAACTTCAAAGCCGCTGGTGCTCGACTTGAGCGAAGTTGGGGCCGGAGACGTTGAACTGGTTGGCGGAAAATGCTCGAGCCTGGGCGAACTCTTTCGCGCTTTGGTGCCGAGAGGGGTGCGCGCCGTGGACGGTTTTGCTACCACCAGCGAAGCCTACCGGTTGTTGCTTGAGACAAACGGGCTGCGCGACCGTTTGCGCGAACTGCTTGACGGCCTCGATCATCACGACATCAACGCTTTGAACGCAGTCGGACGCCAGGCGCGCGCGCTCATGCTGGACACGCCATTGCCTGACAGCGTTAACGCGGCAATTCTCGACGCGTTCGCACGATTATGCTCGCGCCTTGGTCGTGTGCCGGAAGTTGCCGTGCGATCTTCGGCCACTGCCGAAGACTTGCCTGACGCTTCGTTCGCGGGACAACAGGACACGATTCTCAACGTGCGCGGCGAGGACCGTTTGATTGAGGCCTGCCATCGCTGCTTCGCTTCGCTGTGGACAGATCGCGCGATTTCTTATCGCGCCGCTCGTGGCTTCGATCATTTTGAGGTGGCACTCTCGATCGGAGTTCAGCCGATGGTGCGATCTGATCAAGCGTGTTCGGGAGTAATGTTTTCACTCGACACTGAATCAGGTTTTCGTGACGTAGTAGTTATCAATGGCGCCTGGGGACTGGGCGAAGCGATTGTGCAGGGCATGGCCACACCCGATGAATGGGTGGTTTTCAAACCCACTTTGAAAACGGGTGCGAGACCAATCGTCAGCCGTCGCCTCGGTGGCAAAGAGGTGAAGATGGTTTACGGTCTGGACAATCGCGGCACTCGCACGCGTGAGGTTGTCGAAGCGCAGCGCAGCCGCTTCTGTTTGGACGATTACGAAGTCCTGGAACTGGCGCGCTGGGCCTGCCTGATTGAGGAACACTATTCGACGCTCGCCGGACAACCCACGCCGATGGACATGGAATGGGCCAAAGACGGAAACACGGGTGAGCTCTTCATTCTTCAGGCGCGGCCGGAGACGGTGCACGCCACCAAACGTGAGAACTACATCGAAACCTACCGGCTAACGGGCGAGCACACTGAGCCGCTCGTGTCCGGCATTGCCGTTGGCGAGAAAATCAGTCATGGACGTGTTCACGTGCTCGCCGATCCGGACCACCTAGCCCAGTTCAAAGCCGGCGATGTGCTCGTAACTTCGATGACTGATCCTGCCTGGGAGCCCATCATGAAACGCGCCGCGGCGATCATCACAGACCGTGGTGGACGCACTTGCCATAGCGCAATCATCAGTCGTGAGCTGGGCTTGCCCTGCATCGTAGGCACTGGGACCGCGACGAAAGTTTTGCAAAGTGGAGCTGAAGTGACAGTGTCCTGCTCCGAAGGCGCGCACGGTAATGTTTACGAAGGACTGATCGACTTTGCCGTTGATCGTCGCGTGGTTGGCGACGAGCAAAGGCCTCGCACGCAGGTAATGATGAATGTGGGCGACCCTGATCATGCGTTTGCCGTCGCTTCTCTACCAAACGACGGCGTCGGTCTGGCGCGGCTCGAATTCATCATCAACAACCACATCGGCATTCATCCGATGGCACTGGTGCGTTACCCACATCTCGAGAATCCTGAGGTCGTAAAAGAAATTGAGCGCCGTCTGGGTGAAGAAGACCCACGCGACTTCTTCGTGCGTCGCTTGTCCGAGGGCATCGCCCGCATCGCCGCGGCGTTTTTCCCGAAGCCAGTGATCGTGCGCATGTCGGATTTCAAGTCTAACGAATACGCCATGCTGATCGGCGGCCAGGAATTTGAGCCTACGGAAGAAAATCCCATGCTCGGTTTTCGCGGAGCTTCACGTTATTACGATGAACGTTACCGCGAGGGCTTTGAGCTGGAGTGTCTGGCGCTTTCGCGCGTGCGCGATGATATGGGTCTGGTTAACGTTAAAGCGATGATCCCCTTCTGTCGCACCGTGGCTGAAGCCGAGCGCGTAGTGAAACTCATGGCGGACTTTGGCCTCAAACAGGGCGAAGCTGAATTGGAAATCTACGCCATGTGTGAGCTGCCGGCGAATGTAATTTATGCGGATGAATTCCTGCGCGTCTTTGATGGTTATTCAATCGGTTCAAACGATCTTACTCAACTAACGCTGGGCCTTGATCGCGATTCGGAAATGGTGGCGCACCTTTTCGATGAACGCGACGGCGCGGTCGAACGCATGGTTACGCTCGCCATCGAAGCAGCCCAACGAGCCGGCAAGAAGATTGGCATTTGCGGGCAGGCGCCGTCTGATTATCCGGAGTTTGCTCAGTTCCTTGTTGAGAAAGGCATCTCTTCGATCTCACTCAATCCTGATACAGTTTTACAGACTACTCACACTATCCTGATGGCCGAGTCTGCCGTGCCGGCGAAGAAGAATGGAACACAAGTGCAACCGGAAGCAGCGCCGGGCGTGTTGGCTCCAGTTTTAGCGCCGTTGTCGTAATTGTTATGTGGCTTGGCAAGACGTCGCGAGTTCGTTCAAACGTTGAATCGAAATCCGAATCAGACCAATCTTAGAGCGTTAACCTACTGGCGCGGTTGATCAAAGATCGTTAGAATGCTGCGGCATCGGGCATAGGCCTCATCCTGTCGGGGGAACAACATTTAGATGGCAACCTTACTAATCGTGGATGACGACAACTTGATTCGCGATACGCTTCATGAACTGTTGTCAGCGTCGCACGAATGTCACACCGCCGATCGCGCGGAACAAGCTTTGGCTTATCTCGATATTGAAACTTACGACGTGGTCCTGACCGACATTTCCATGCCCGGACTTAGCGGGCGTCAATTGCTCGACTATATTCGCGCCAAGCATGCCGATACGCCGGTCATCGTCATCTCCGGGATGTCTAACGAAGCGGATGCGAAAGAACTGATCGAAGCTGGAGCGTTCGCCTATTTTGCCAAGCCTTTCAATCTGGATGACGTCGAGACCGCCGTTGTCCAGGCCATAGCGCACCGCCACCAGTCCTCAGGTTCAACGCAAAACTGACGGTTCTGCGATTGCCTTGCGATTAGTCATTTCCCCTGGTTGGACTCAGAACAAACTACCGAGTTTGACGAATTTCTGGTGAAGGTATAACTTGTCATAACCCATAGCCCAGACAAACCAACACACCTGAGGTATCCCAATGAAATTCTTTCATTTTGTAGCGATCTCGATCCTCGTAGCTCTGTGCATTTTTACGCCACCGGCCGCCACTGCCGGGAACAGCGGCCCCTCGGCCAATGGCGATTTTGAATTCATTCTCGATGACGGTGTCGCAAGAACGGTGGAGTTCAGCGCTCGAAATCAGAACAATGGAAAAACCCATGGTGAAATGACGTTCACTGATCCGGTCGGCGTCGATCCTGAAACCAGTAGCGGACCCTTCATTGTCAAAGCGACTTTTGATTGTCTGACTGTCAAGGGCAATAAGGCGGTAATGAGCGGGGCAATCAGTTCAGCGACTGATCCGGCACTTGTTGGCCACCGCGTCCTGCTGGTTGTGGAGGATAGTGGCGAAGGTGTGAATGTCACTGAACCTGACAAACTAACCTGGGGTGTTTACGAGCTTGCCAATCGAACCTGGATCCCGTCGGACGCTGAAGTGCCGGGCGACACTGGCTTCCTGCTTGACTGGATCGCAACCGATGCCGAGCGAGAGGACGATCCGGGAATACCGTCGCGCAGAGATGAGACGATAGGTTGCCAAACCTTTTCACTGTCGTCGTATGCATTCACAAACGTGAATCACGGTCAGGGAAATATTCAGGTTCGACCGTAAACTAAAACTTTCAAGCCTAACTAAGCTGACGCTGTCCCTGAGGATTCCGCAGGTTTCCACGGGGGCAGCGTTTTGCGTGCGGCCTTCTCTTTCTTCAAGCCGAGCGCCCAGTCGGCCTGCATTAGCGTGTGAATGTCGCGCGTTCCCTCGTAGATGATGGCGGCTTTGCAGTTTCGAAGATAACGCTCGACCGGATAATCGTTTGAATAACCATTAGCGCCGTGCACTTCAATTGCCATCGAAGCGGCTTTTTCACTGCGGGTAGTCGCCTGCCATTTCGCCAGACTGGTGGCGCGGGCGTTAGGCTGACCGGTGTTTTTTAGATAACCCGCGCGCAACCAGAGCAGATGCGTCATCTGGTAATCCGATTCCATCTCTGCAATCTTTTGTTTGACTAACTGATGATTGGCGATCTTAGTGCCAAACGTTTCGCGCTCGAGCGCATAAGCAACTGACGCGTCGCGCGACGCGCGAATGACGCCGGTCGCTCCGGCGGCGACGGTATAACGACCCTGCTCGAGTGCGAACATCGCAATCTTGAAACCCTCGCCTTCTTCACCCACTCGGTTAGCCACCGGCACACGTACATCCTGCAGCGAAAAATAACCTGTGTTGCCGGCGCGAATTCCGAGTTTGCCGTGAATCGTGCCGGAGGTGAAACCCTTCATGCTGCGCTCCACAATGAAGCAGGACATGCCGCTGTGATCACGTTGGCGACGCTTTTCTTCATCAGTCCAACAGAAAAACAAAAAGTTGTCGGCCGTGTCAGCGAGACTGATCCACATCTTCTCACCATTCAGGATGTACTCGTCGCCTTCTCGACGCGCGGTTGAGCGAGAACCAACAACATCAGAACCAGCGCCCGGTTCAGTCAAACCGTAGGTAGCAAGCTTCTCACCCTTCGCCTGTGGCACCAGGTACTTTTGTTTCTGTTCTTCACTTCCCCAGGTGTACAGCGTTAGCGAATTCAAGCCGGTGTGAACTGACATGGCCACCCGCAGAAACGTGTCAACGGCTTCCAACTCCTCACAAACGAGGCCGAGCGAAATGTAATCGAAGCCGGCGCCGCCATATTCCTCGGGAATGCAGACGCCCAGGAGGTTCAGCGCCGCCATTTTTTCAAATACGGAGCGCTCGAAATGCTGTTTCTCATCCCACTCTTTAATGTGCGGAGCAATCTCTTTCTGGGCAAACTCACGCACCGTTTGCACCAGCGCCTTATGATCTTCGGTCAGCTCAAATTCAATCATGGGTATATCTCTCTCAATCAAGGGTTGGAAAATGACCGGACATCTTAACTATGTCCAACGTCGAACGTCCAATGTCCAACGTCCGCCGGAAGTCGAACGTCCAATGTCCAAAGTCCAACGTCCGCTTAAGTCCGACGTCGAACGTCTAATGTCCAACGTCAGTCGGAAGTCGAGTAGTTCCTTTGGCGAGCGCTTAATGGAAACGGGCATCTTTCGGTTGCGGACGTTGGACATGGACGTTGGACATTGGACTTTTCGTTTGCGATGATCGCGGCAATATGAGTGAATCCGAAAATCTACCGTTCAATTTTGGCGGCCTCGATGAAGAGATGGCTGATTTCGAGGGCGCGAAGGTGCTGATTTGGCCCGTGCCATTTGAAAAAACCGTAAGCTATGGAGTCGGAACCAAGGATGGGCCGCAGGCAATCATCGACGCGTCTCGTAATATGGAACTATATGACGAAGAGGTTGGCGGTGAGACAGCGACGATCGGTATTCACACTCTTCCAGCTATCGATGCAGATCGTGAAGCTGATGAAATGATGCCCGTCCTGCATGATGAGGCAGAACGGCTACTCAAATCGGGTAAGTTCATCTGCATGTTGGGTGGGGAACATTCCATTTCCGGACCAGTAATCAAGGCACATAAAGAGTTATATCCAAATCTCTCCGTTCTGCAGATCGACGCTCACGCGGACCTGCGCGATCAATACGACGGCACTCCGCATAGTCATGCCTCGATCATGCGCCGGGTAGTGGAGTTCTGTCCGGCTGTGCAGGTCGGCATTCGTTCATTGTCTGCTGACGAGGCGCGCGCGATCCCGTCGCTGCCGACCAAAGTGTTTTACGCCAAAGACATCGTGGGGCAGACAGCCTGGATACCGGAAGCCGTTGATAGTCTCACCGAGGATGTTTACCTGACCATAGACGTCGATGGGTTTGACCCAAGCTTGATACCGACGACGGGAACGCCGGAGCCCGGAGGGTTAATGTGGTATGACGTGGTGTCGTTGATTAAGCTAACCGCCGCGAAGAAGCGCATCGTCGGCATGGACGTGACGGAACTCTCAACCGCTCCGGGAAACAATTCGCCGAGCTTCCTGACAGCCAAGCTTATTTACAAAACTTTGGGCTACATCTTTGGTGATCAAGTTCCGAAGGTCTAGCCGCGGATTGACTCGGATGAATTGGTTTTCAAAAAGTTGTTCAAGCAACAGAGTCTCAGGGTCAGGAAGGCGGACTTGCCCCCGCTTTCACAGATTAGGATTGTCAAAGCAGCGGGCGCAAGCGCCCTTCCCAACCTTGAGCCTGCTTAGCTTGCACGGTTTATCTGCGTTCATCCGCGGCTAATATTTCTGCCGCCGCCTTTTGTGCTTGTTGCAAATTGCGCACCTGCCCGTCCAGTTGCATTTCATAAACTGCCTTCGTGATTTCTCCGATCCGTGGGCCGGGTTCGAGGCCCAGCTCAAGCAAATGACGACCTAACAAAATCGGCGCGGGCGGTTGGCGTTCCACCTCCAATTCTCTGGAACGTTTGATGAACCACTCCTGCGCGTCAGCGTTGAACCACTTTTCCCGCGGCACATCTTCCGCGTTTCGTCCCAGCGAATCGGCTTTCGCCACCCGATACAGCAAATCCAACTCACACTTGCGCGCCAGCCTTCGAAAGGCGCCATCTCCAACTTCGTTTTGCTTCTTGAAAAACTCGCCCGGCTTCAAGTGATCGCGGACCAACGCGATAACTTGTCCGCGAACGTCGTAGCCATCGAGGCTGTGAATATTGAGCCGATCCAAAAAGCTTTCGGTCGGCGCCACCCCCGCTTCTTCGTGGCCGCGCGAACGCGTATGTCCTTCGACAAACTCAGTAGTCGCTGGTTTGCCAAAATCATGAGCGACGGCAGCCAGCATTACTGCAACCTGCTTCGCGGGCGGCAAGTCGTCGATCAACTCGCGGGCGCGATCGGCGACCAGCAACGTGTGCCGGAAGACATCGCCTTCGGGGTGCCATTCCGGATCTTGTTTTACGTCGATAAGGGCGGCAATCTCGGGAAAAAGTTGATCGAGAACGTCGAGCTCTCGCAGCCACTGCAAACCCAATGAAGGCTGGCGCGAGCGTAATAGAAGCTTTTCGAATTCTCCCCAAATGCGTTCAGACGGCAAGTCAGAGAGATCGATCCGGCGGCAGAGCGCAATCGTGTCGGGATGAATTTTGAAGTCGAAGCGGGCTGCCAGCTGGGCAGCGCGCAAAACTCGCAGACTATCTTCTCCAAACCGTTCGGCTGAAACTGCGCGCAGAACCCTGGCAGCAAGATCGGTTTGGCCGTCAAACGGATCAATAACTTCGCCAGTCAGCGGATCTTTCAGGATGGCGTTTACGCTGAAGTCTCGACGGCTGGCCGCTTCCTCGAAAGTCATCGAGGGATCGCCGGCAATGAAGAACGCGCGATGACCGCGGCCTAAGTTTCGCTCGCGACGCGGCAAAGAAACATCAAGGTCGGGTCCGAGCTTGTAGACCGTGAACGCTTCACCGACGACATTGACTGGACCAAACTGATCGAGCAGAGTTCGCAATCGCTGGGGTTCAATTCCGTAGACTTCAAGGTCCCAATCTTTCGGTTCCAGGTTGAGCAGCAAATCGCGCACACACCCGCCCACCAGCATGGCGCGGCCACCGGCATCGCGCACAGCCTGGGCCAACTGCATAACTTTTTCAGGGATTACTGACATCGGAGTTCACTCAAGCGGTTCAGAGTACAAGCTTCAGCTTGCAGTTGTCTAAACAAAACCAACCTGAAGCTTGTACTCTGAACTGCTTGAGCGATAGCGTTGAAATCTGGAATTATTCGTCGGGTGATTCGACGACGATTTGGACGCCGCGTGTGGAGGGTATGCAACTAATGATTTGCGCGCGGTCAATTTTGGTCAGGTCCGACCCGGCAGCGTGCCAGAGCTTGACCCAGAAAGTGCGCGTGTCGCCGTGAATAGCGAAAGTCGAACCATCGTTCATTACCGCCACCGGCTCGGCGATGGTGCCGTCTCGCAATTCTTCCAGCAACTCCGGCACGAATGGTTTGAATTGTTCAAACTGAACGAGGACATCCCGATCCGCAATCTCGGCAGGCGGCAACTCTACCGGCTCGTCCGATTCCAGCAGCAAGCGCGTCTCAGTTTGCAAGTTTCTTTTCTTAACTACGGGCATAAATCATTCGTCTAAGGTCGAACGTCATTCAAGCAGTTCAGAGTACAAGCTTCAGCTTGCTCGTGTTCAGAAAATACAACCTAAAGGTTGGACTCTGAACTGCTAGAGTGACGTTCGACGTTGCACTGTCTTCACAATCTTTTTAAGAGGTGTTCTTTAAGTCCCGCGATTGGTATCCGTTCCTGTTCCCACGTATCGCGATCGCGCACTGTGACAGCCTCGTCTTCAAGTGACTGATGATCGACAGTTATACAAAATGGCGTTCCGATTTCATCCTGGCGCGCGTAAAGTTTGCCAATCCCGCCCGTGTCGTCATAAACGGCGCGCAACGACGGCTGCAGCGAGCTTTTAATCGATCTAGCCAGCCCGACAATCTCGGGTTTGTTTTTTGCTAGTGGCAAGATCGCTGCTTTGATTGGCGCCAGCGACGGCGCCAGCTTCAGGATAACGCGCGTCTCGCCTTTGTCGTTTGTCTTTTCCGAATATGCATCCATTAACACTGCCAGGACAGTGCGATTAACACCCGCTGCGGGTTCGATGACGTACGGATAAAGCCGCTCTTTGTTGGCTTCGTCAAAATACGAAAGGTCGTCAGTTGAATCCGGATTCAGGCGTTTCCCTTCCGCGTCTTCCGGTTTCTTTGAATGCGTTTTCAAATCGAAGTCGGTGCGATTGGCGATACCCATTAACTCGTCCCACTGCCGTTCTTCTTCGTCTCGTTCAGGGAAGAAACGATATTGAATGTCCACTGTTCGCTTGGCGTAGTGGGCCAGTTCTTCTCTCGGTTGTTCATAGAGCCGCAGATTGTCACCGGAAATTCCCAGGCGTGTGAACCATTGATAACAGGCATCGATCCATTCCTGATGCGACTGCTCATCCTCACCCGGCTTAACGAAGTATTCCATCTCCATCTGCTCAAACTCTCGCGTGCGGAAAATGAAATTCCCGGGCGTCACTTCGTTGCGAAAAGATTTTCCAATCTGCGCCACGCCAAAAGGCAGCTTGCGACGGCTGGTCGTCAGTACGTTTAGAAAGTTGATGAAGATCCCCTGGGCAGTCTCCGGCCGCAGGTAAACAAGCGATGACGGATCATCTTCCGCGGTAGCCCCCACGTGCGTTTGAAACATGAGGTTAAACGGACGCGGGTCGGTTAGATTTTTCGAACCGCAGTTCGGACACTTGCCATCGACCAGCTTATCGGCACGTAAACGGGTATTACATTCGCGACAATCGACCAGGGGATCGCTGAACGTGTCTTCGTGTCCGCTGTACTTCCAAACGAGCCGGTTCAGGATGATCGACGAATCGAGACCCTCGATATCGTCTCGTTCATAAACCATCCAGCGCCACCAGGCCTGCTTTACGTTGTTGCAGAGTTCGACACCGAGTGGGCCGTAGTCCCAGGCGCTGCCCAAACCGCCGTAAATTTCCGATGAAGGAAAAACAAACCCACGCCGCTTGGCAAGGGAGACTATCGTTTCGATATTAGGAGCGGTCATAAGAAAGTGAATCGTAAATGGTAAATCGTAGATAGTGTATCTCGCGTCACAGTCGGACTGAGGTTAGACCTGGATGCCATTTGCACTCCTATTTACGATTTACGATTTACTAGTCGCTAACAAAAGAGGAGCACCGGTGCGCTCCTCTTGATTCTCTAATTCAATTCGATTGTTGAGCGTCACTTCGACGGCGTCTGCACGTTGACATCAATTTTCTGCGTGCCACCGCCGCCAAACAATCTTCCTCTAAAAGCAAACAGTACAACCAAAACAATGATCACGAAAATCACCAGGACAGCCACCACACCGGCGCTGCCCCCACCACCATTATCGTCTCCCATGAATAACCTCCTCCTGTTTGTAAGGGGGGTCGGGTAATTGATTCAGGGGGAATGCATGATTGTTAACACAACGATAAGCACGCGTCAAACGAATGTTGGGAACTCAAGGAATGGCTCGCAGATAGTTTCCCTTTGGAAGGGGAATGAGGCGAAGGGCTTAGAGCGCGCTAGACCCTCTCCCTTTGTCCCTCTCCCAATGGGAGAGGGAAAAGCAAAAAGGAGACGAGACTGGGGTCTCAATCTCCTTTCCGGGTTTGGCGCTGTAATAGTCCGGCGCGTTAGTTTCGTCTGCGACCGCGTCGTCTTGGCGTAGTGCTGGGAGCGGGTCTCACATCGCCCGCCTGCACTGTTGGCGTTGGCTGCGGTGGCGTCGCGCCGCTGGGAATGACCCACAGCTCCACGCAGTCTTCTTCACGGAAGCCACCATTGATGACTGTGATTCGAGACTGGTCGATGCCGCGTTGCCCTACCAGGTAATCGCGGGCTCGGGCGCCAAGCAGATCGGCCTGGCCGATTCGGCTGGTGCGACCACCATAAGCGATGACGTAGGTCGTCGTTGAAGGATCGTTTTGCAGTTCAACAGCGAGGTTGTCGAGTCGCGCTTTTTGATCGTCGAACGAACAGCTGCAGCAAACGTCAAACTGGCGCGATGGCGTTTCCCGGCGCTCGGGCACTCGAACCTGACTCGAGGCCGTAGCGGTTTGCCGGCAGGCTGCCTCGCCGGAACCATCATCAACCACCAGGTTCGCTGTTACGCGTTGCCCACCAAGGCCGGTTGAATCAACCGTCAGCTTATTGTCGGCGCTTGAAAGTATCTTCGCGTCACGTGGACTCACTTCCCAGGTGTAGTTAAGCGGGGCAGTGCCACTGTAAGCAGTGTCGGCGGTAAACGTGATCACATCGCCCTCATTAACTTCAGCGTCAACTGAAAGACTGACTGGATAAGGGCACGGTGAAGTTACTACTGGAGCAGGCCGGAAATTGATTGCGACGCACTTAATACGACCAGCTGCGAGATCAATTTCGCGAGTCCATCTTTGTCCACTGGGTAAAGTGACCACGATTGTATGCAGGCCAGGATCGCGATCGAAGGTGCGGTAATCAGTGGTGGTTACACCCTCAGCTCTGCCGTCAATCTCTATCGGCAGTCCGCCTGGAGTGCTAAGAATCTTTATCGATCCATACTTCGCCAGTTTCTTTTTCTTGGCATAAGCGGTTGATGCGGGATGGGCGAGGCAAAAAGTTAAAGCCAGGAAAGCAGCGAAGGCGAGCTTGCCGTAGTTTCGGGGTTTGCTAAGTGTTGCTTTCAACATTTGATTAGCCCTCCTCCGTGTTCTGCAACTGGCTTTCCAGTTTGCCTCTGGCATAACGACGGCGCAAGCCGGCGCCAAACGCTGCCAGACCGGTACCGAACAACAATAGCGAAGCAGGTTCAGGAATCTCCGGCGTGCCTGGTGGCGTCGCGGGCGGAGTCGGAGTTTCGCAGTCGTCGCAACCGTGCAGGAAGAAGAACGGAATCGCTGCTAAGAAAAGCAAAGGCCATTTGGGAAATCCACCACCGGGCACGGTGATCTCACCGCAGTCGCAAATGGTGCCTTCCACGTCTCCCTGATCCACGACGTCAACGCCGCCTTGCGGGTCGGCACTGACGGCAACACCGGCCAGGAGCGTATCGGCCGAATCGCCGGTGACAACGTCCGGCGTGGTTGCGTCAGGGATTTCGGAAATCTCTCCGGCGGCGGACTGTTCTGCCGAGGTTGCAACCGGTGAAGGGCCTTCACCTTCCTCGATTGAAGAATTTACAGTTTGAGAAACACCGCGAAGCCGAAGCTCGGGAGGATTTTGGTAGCTGCCCATAACCTGTATCACCTCGCGAATTGCCACCGGTGCCGCGTGCGTGGGCACTCCTGACAGAAGCAAGATGGCGAGGATTGCAGCCGTGGGGCGAAATGCTCGACTCATCATCGGATTGAAGTTCCTCCTCGTATTCTTTCCTGGCTGCTCAGCCGGAAAGTGTTTGCACCGTTTAAACTTTTGACCGTCGCGTTCCAGCCAGTAGATCCGTTAATTTGGCCGAAACTCTTTGACGGTTTCGCTGGTTGATAGGGAAAGATGCCTAATCAAGAAGGGATTCCAATTTCACGACGGCATCAGACGGTTCTAAACTGAATAAAGAATTAGGTTTGCGGCTCACGCCCGTGGTCCATTATGAGACTCTGGAAGCTAACTCTGGCCTTCAGGGCCGTTCCAGATTGGAATCAGACATCCGTCTAACTGGATAAAGTTCTAATGCAAGCTGTATCGCAATGAACAAAAAAAGCCCGCTCGGAAGCGGGCCTCTTTTGAACCACGTATGGTTGGTTTTATTCAGCGTCGTGAGCGCTTACTGAGTCGCTCGCGCCTGCCGCTTCTGCTTTCCGGTCTTCATCTCGCAGCACCGCTTTTCGCGAAAGCTTGATCTTGTTGCCTTCTTTGCCGATGCATTTGACCAGAATTTGTTGGCCTTCCTTCAATTCATCACGAACGTCCTTGACTCGACGATCAGCGATTTCCGAAATGTGGAGCAGGCCGTCAGTTCCCGGGAAGATTTCTACGAAAGCGCCGAAATCAACAATCCGCGAAACTGTTCCCAGGTAGGTTTGGCCAATCTCCGCTTCAGCGGTGATGCCGCGTATGCGCGCCACTGCCGCTTCCGCAGCTTCCCCACTCGCCGTGGCTATTGAAATCGTGCCATCGTCGGAAACGTCGATCTTCGCACCAGTCTCTTCTACCAGCGCGCGGATCATCTTCCCGCCTGGTCCGATGACGTCGCGAATCTTGTCCGGGTTAATTTTGATCTGGATGATTCTGGGCGCGTGGGCCGAGATGTCGGGCCGTGGCTCGGCGATCGCCTGCTCCATGACGCTCAGAATATAGAGACGACCTTTTCGCGCTTGCTCGAGAGCTTCGGCCATGATCTGCGCATTGATGCCGCCGATCTTGATGTCCATCTGCAGCGCCGTGATTCCTTCTTTTGTTCCAGTGACTTTAAAGTCCATGTCGCCGTAGTGGTCTTCCGCCCCGGCGATATCAGTCAGGATCGCGTACTTGTTACCCTCCATTACCAGTCCCATGGCAACGCCCGCAACTGGAGCTTTCAACGGCACGCCCGCGTCCATCAGCGACAGAATACCGCCGCACACGCTCGCCATTGAGGATGAACCGTTCGACTCAGTAATGTCCGAAACGATTCGCAGCGTGTAGGGGAAAACTGATTCGTCCGGCAACACTGGTTCGATCGCTCGGCGCGCCAGCGCACCGTGACCAATTTCGCGACGACTGGAAGAACCAAACCGCCCGACTTCGCCGACCGAGTAATGCGGGAAGTTGTAGTGGAGCAGGAAACGACGTTTGACTTCCCCCTTTTCGATGTCGTCCAGGTATTGCTCGTCTTCCTTTGTTCCCAGGGTGGTGGTCACCAGCGCCTGGGTTTCACCGCGCGTGAACAGCGCGGAACCGTGAACGCGCGGCAACCAACCAATTTCACAGCTGATTGGGCGAATCTCTGAAAAACGACGGCCGTCAGGTCGACGCCGGCTGTTGAGAATATCGTCGCGGAAGATGGTCTCTTTCAAGTGATCGAAAACCTTCTTGGCCATCCCGCGTTTTTCCGGTTCATCTTCAGGATAACCTTCGACAACCTCTTTCTTGAGCGCATCAACGGCCGCGTAGCTGTCGCGTTTCTCCTGGTTGGTCGTGTCCATTGCCGCGCGCAATTTTTCGGAGTAGTTCCGCTGAATCTCGCCCAGCATTTCTTCATTCAACTCCGGCACCGTCACTTCGCGCTTCTGTATATCCAGGGCTTTGTACAGTCCCTTCTGCCAGCGACACAGACGATTGATTTCTTTGTGGGCCAGCATGAGGGCCTCGACCATGATCTCTTCCGAAACTTCCGAGGCTCCGGCTTCGACCATCACGATCGCCTCTTCGGTACCAGCCACGATCAGGTTCAAACGCGATTCGCGCGTCTCATCGTAAGTTGGGTTAACAATGTAACGGCCCTCGATCAAACCAATCCGTACACCGGCAATCGGATTCATAAAAGGGATGTCGGAAAGGTAAAGCGCGCACGACGCGCCGGTGATGGCAATCACGTCAGGATTGTTGTCGGGATCCGCGGATATTACGCTGGCAATTACCTGCGTCTCGTTTCGATAACCCTCGGCAAATAGCGGCCGGCAGGGTCGATCGATTAAACGGCTGGTCAGGGTTTCTTTTTCGGTAGGTCTGCCTTCGCGCCGGAAATAGTTTCCGGGAATACGTCCCGCGGCGTAGTTGGCTTCGCGATACTCAACTGTGAGCGGGAAGAAGTCGACTCCTTCGCGCACATTCGGCGCGCCGACGGCGGCGACCAGCAACATGGTGTCGCCATATTTGATTACGACGGAACCATCCGCCTGCTTGGCGACTCGTCCGGTCTCAACCGTCAAATCCTTGTCGCCTAACTTGATTGATTCTTTGAGGTATTTCTTTACTGTCATCTTGTTTTGTCTCCTTCGACAAATTGCCTGAGTTGAACTCAGACTCGCAAGCGTCTCGTGCGCTCACTTTCTTGGTAATAAGTGTCAACCTCAAGTTCCAACTTGAGGGCAAACGCCACGTGATGCGTTTGAAAAATTCGTGGGCCGCAATAAATACAAAGGCGGCAAAGCCTCAGACCGTGAAGCTCTGCCGCCTTTTATGCTTTGCACAAGGCCGAACGCGCCTGCTTGCTTTGGAGTTATCGCCGTCACGTTCGGCACCTTGGACAAGCTCTTCGATAGACGCGGGCTTATGGATCAGGAGATTCGAAGTCTCTCTTTACTACGCCAACCTACTTACGGAGGCCCAGACGCGTAACTACCTCATGGTAGCGTTCAATGTCTGTGCGCTTCAGGTAATCCAGCAAACTACGACGCTGGGAGACCATCTTCAACAGGCCACGGCGCGAGTGGTTGTCCTTCTTATGGGTTTTGAAATGCTCGGTGAGTTCGTTGATTCTCTTGCTAAGTAAGGCCACTTGAACCTGCGGCGAACCCGTGTCGGTCTCGTGACTGCGAAAATCGTTAAGAATCTGTACTTTCGTTTCTTTGGCTAAGGGCACTGCTAAAAATGATCCTCCTGAACAGCAGAAAACCGTCAAACTGACGGCAAACCGCTAAGATTAACTGTCGAGGTAAGTTAACACGCGACTTGACGTGATGTCCAACGGCGCTCGGGTCTTCTGAATGTTAGATCAAACGAAGAAAATGATTTCCCATATCTATTTCTAATACTCTTTTTCATTAACGATTCCGCTGGATGTTTTCGGCAAAAGAGCGCCGAAGGGGTCTGATTCGCAGAGGCGGTAGAAGAGCGAGAAAATATCCTGTTCTCGGTATTCACCGGGCACCCATTCCGATTCCTCCCGAATGCCCGGTGAATCACAGTATTGTCCCTATCGTGGACTATTACCCCGGCTCAACACCTTCGTGCTAAGAACTTTTCCAGCGGAATCCACTAAGAGTTCAAGGACGCCGCCCGATGTGTCTTGTACGCGCCGCACAGTTTGCCCGGCAGCGTTCGTGGTCTCGGAGAGTACGCGCAAGCTGGAAACATTACCCACGCTTTTGGAATCCAAAGCCTTTCCGGTTGAGTCCAACGTTTTCTCGACGATGTTGCCCGTACTGTCCACCGTGCGTTGCACTGTTTGACCGAGGCTATTGACGACTTCACTGAGTACGCCGCCAGGTTGCAACGCTGTGTTAGCGACGCCGCCAACTGTGCCAACAGTACTATCGACAGTTTGCAGCAAACGTTCAAGAATCTCCGGGTTGCGATCAATGGTTGTCAACGTGCGATCGATAATTTGGGCCACGTTATCGAGTTTAACTTTCAGCAGCACTTCGGCCTTCACACCCTTAATGGTGAGTTTCACTTTGTCGATGCCGACGTCTGCTCCGGCCGTTAGCGCCAAGAGATTTGCGAGCCTCGCGTCAAGAGAAACTTTGGCCTTGAGATTCTCGACATCAAGCGTGATCTCATCTACAGAAAGATTGGGAACATCAAGCAGGACATCCGGATCTCCCGTTTCGGCTTCCTGCCTGCGCCTCGCACTCGCCGCGTCCTGGCGTTGCCGATCTTCGGGCGAGAGTGGCCGAACCGGTGTTACCGGACTCGGAGTAGGTCGTGGTTGCTGCCCGCTTGTAACTCGCCGGGTGATTGATGCGTTGTCCGACCCCGTTGTGTTGGGTGTCGGAGTTGGCGTTTGAGCCGCTACCGAAATTAAGGCAAGCGAAGAGGTCAGGAGAAGACCCAAGATTTTCACAAGCTGACTCATGATTCCTCCAATATGCTTAGTTGTAATCAGGGGGCCGAGGGGTATGCGTTAGCGGGGGGAATGAGAATTAACTAGATCGACCAGGCGTTGCAGTGAAGCGCGAAATCGGACTGTCCCGGTAACATTTCGAAGTAATACATCGAGCGACAGCGCGCTGAGGGCAACTCCGACGTGGACGCGCACGTTCTTCGATTCTTCCGGACCGATCTCAACTGCCGTTGACGCTGAAAATTTTGCTTCATTGATATGACGTTCCTTGATGTCGAGTACGAATAGCTCGTCGGCTTCAACCTGGGAAACCGTTGTCCGCGCAGAGGGTTCATTTGGTTGGGAGCGAGTTTGCGCGGTTAGGCTGCTCGACAATAACAGCCCAAGGCCCAGCGCCGGGAGCAGAGCTTTACTCATTAGGTCCTCTCTTGGACGCGGTTGTTGGCGAAGCTTGCGATGCCTGTTGCCGCTGCGGCGAATCTTTTTCAACTTGAGGAACCGCTTGCTTCTCTACTTGCGAGCTAACTGGAATTTCTCCCAGCGCCTCTGAAACGATCCGATCAATGTCTGCAAGTCGACTGATTATTTTTAGACGCAGCCCGACATTGCGATAAGTCACGCCTGGCTGCACCTGGTCCGGCAGATTAAACCGGTCTGTATGCCAGACCGTCTTAGTTTTGTCTTTGCCTAAAAACTCGACGGTCGGGTTCGGTACAGTGTCAAAGCGCAACTCTTTGATCGTAATGTTTGCGATGAGTGCGACGTCAGCGGCCGCCACATCTGGATCATTTCTAATATCAGGTAGAACCGGAAGGGCAGGCGGACTCTTCCCTTGTGAATCTTGCTGGGTGGTCCTTTGTTGGGGCGTTGGTACCCTTCGCGATCGGCGCTGTCCGTTAGTCTCTTCGTGGAAGAGCAGGATACAAACGAGACCACAGAGTGCGCAGATTAGTGTCTTCATATGTGCTGGAAAGCCCGGCCCCAAGTTCGATAACCGTACAGAAGTGCTTCGCTGAAAGAGAAGGTCGCAAGCAACGTGCCGAGTCAACCCTCAGCGCGGAAATCGAGAGCGATACTCGCCCGAAATAATGAACGACTTGACCATCTCTGCCTGTTCGAAGTTTCCGTCGAACTCATTCAGCTTCTTCAGCCAGAAATCGTAACCTTCGGCGTCAGGGTCGCGGCGCAAGTATCCGAAGTACTCCATCATCACAAACATCTGGTTTGACTTCGCTTTGACGAAGCCTTCGTTCTCAGCTATCCGACGCAGCACTGCCGCTCGCGTCAGTGTCTGACCGTTCAAGCCATCAACAAGTTCAGCGCGGTTGCCACTAAAGCCGGCGGTGTGTGCCAGCAGCGCATCCACGTAGCCGCTGTTGGAAAGTCCATCATAAGCGGTGCGGAATTCAGAACGCTGCACCCAGGCTTCAACGAACGCTTGCTTGTTGGTCTCCAATTGCTGCGCCCAGTTCTGATTACCAACCACCACACCCTGTCCAACCACTCCTGCATCGGGTCCGAACTCGGCGTAGAAAGGTCTTCGTCCATAACTCGCTCGATAGAGTCCATCAACAAAGCCGCCACTTTGCTGAAACTCAATCGACAGGAAGTAAGCTGCGGAAACATTGATGCGACGGCGTTCGATACAACCAACGTCAGCGCCACACTCGAGAATCTGATCACTCCAGAAGTTGAATCCGCTTTCGTCGGGCTCGCGATTGAGGAAGTCGAGATAGTGTTGACGAACAAAGTATTCAGCCGTGTCGAGCGGGTTGCTGGTGATGACAGCATCGGGAGTCGCGGTGAACGTCGCGTCAGTTTTGTCCCCTGCCAGTGAGAATGAACGGTCTTCCGGGCTGAAGTGATAGTTCGCTCGCTCAGGCCTGACGGTATAGAAGTGATCGGCCGTAACGTTATCAAAGTGATAGTTCCCCGCGTTATCTGTGATCGCCTTTCTCGTGTTTCCTCCGGTCAATTTCACGACCACGCCTGCCACCGGTGCCCCATTCGGGTCTGTGACGCTGCCGCTAACGCGAGCAGGAGCAGCGGTCGGCGCGGCGTTGATCGCTGCGAGCGCATCAACGCGGCCATAACCGAACGAGTTGTTTGGTATTTGAGTTGATGCCGTACCACCGCAGGTTTGGGGAGTGACAGTGACCGCCGGGTTGGCAGTGTTCTGAAGTAACGTTTTGGTCGCGGCAATATTGCGAAGCAACAATGGGCGCGCCGACCAAAGTAACGCCACCACGCCTGCCACATGTGGACTCGCCATCGAGGTGCCGCTCAAATTGCCAAAACTCGTATCGCTGGTGCGCGTGGTTGAACGAACGTTGACGCCGGGCGCTGAAATATTCGGCTTCAAAATATTGGGCGTGTAGAAGGTGCTGGGACCGCGACTGCTGAAGCCTGCCAGGACATTGCTGATATCGATCGCACCCGTCGCAAAGGTGGCGCTGTAAATAGCTGGAGGCGAGTCAACGGTCGAACATGCCGGGCCCGAATTGCCGGCGGAGCTGACCACAAAAATTCCGGACGCTTGAGTGTTATTGACGATCGTTTCCAGCTCACCACGCGTGGTGCAGCCCTCGCTGGCCGGGCAGCCCCATGAGTTGTTAATTACGTGCGGACGCAACGCCGGGTTAGGGTTGTTACCAGCCAGATCCGTCGGCGCAATGAAAAACTGAAAACACTCGGTGTAGGTGGCGGGCGTACCGTTGCCCTGGTCCATGTTCCGGCAACCGATCCACTTCGCGCCGGGCGCTACGCCTGTCTGGTTCCCCGATCCGTCATCGCCCACGGTTGTGCCAGTGGTGTGAGTGCCATGGCCGTGATCATCGCAGGGCGCTGCGGTATTGGCGCCGCAAGAGCCACCGCCTGAATGAATGGAGTCGTGCCAGTTGAAATTGTGATTGGCGGTGACTCCGTCCCAGCCTCGGTATTTTGGTTTAAGCGCGTTGTGGGTCCAGCGCATGCCGGTGTCTTCATTAGCTATGACTATGCCCTGGCCGGTAAAGCCGAGCGCCCAAACTGCCGGAGCATTAACGTTAACTACTCCCCACTCGGCAACGTCGGGAGCATTCGCGTCGTTCGGTTTGACCTCGAACCGCTCGACTACTGGATCCTCAATCCAGCGGGTAGGAGCATTCGAATCGATGCGCGCAACGTCAGGACGCGCCGCCAACTGCTCAACCAGCTCTCGATCGGCCGAGACGGTGATCATGTTTGCGGCCCAAAACGAACGGTATACTGCGCCTTCAGATTCCAAAAATTCGCGCAGGCCTGCCTGCGTACGGGCGGCATGTTGAGTCAACGTGTTGTAAACAAACCAACCGCGTGCGTCTTGGTCCGCCATTGCATAGGCCGCACTAAGATCCGCCTGTTCTACAAGTAGAACGACCACGGGAGCAGTCTCACCATCACTCGTAGCGGCTATTACCGCAGGCGCGATTTTGCCGGCAGAATTGTTGGAGCGGGCTGATGAGGTAATCCTCCCGCTTGATACCAACGCTATCACCGCCAAAGCGATTACAAGGTACGCTCCCAAACGAAGCGAGCGCTCCTGAGTTTTCGATTTCATGGTTACTCCTGGGTTCTCTCTGCGCCGGGCGGAACAACGGATACAGATTTTGCCCCATCGTTGTCAAATGAAATTGCGCCCCGATAAACGGCAATCGGCAATGGATAGACCCACGCGCTACCGCGCTGTGGTACTGACTTCACTCAAGCGCGACGTGCTACTCATGACAAATGAAAAATTTGAAATGAGCTACGGAAAATCCGTTCCTGCTCTTCATTGCTTGCAAATGACCGATGCGAAACGGGCGCAGACGGAATGTCGGTCCTACCCGCAGTCTGTTAACATCGTGCTCAACCAGGAGCCTTCAACTAAATGCCAAACAAACGAACGCAAGTTGTTATCGCCGGTGGCGGATTCGGTGGTCTCTTCACAGCCCTCGAGCTGGGAAGTAGCTGCGAGGTAACGCTGATCAGTGATTCCGATCATTTCCTGTTTACGCCGATGCTCTATGAATACTTCAGTGGCGAGGTCGAAGAATGGCATATCGCACCAAAGTACGGGGAACTACTCGACGACAACGTCAAGGTCATTAAGGACAACGTCAAGAGTGTCGACTTCGAAGCGCAAACCGTTACGCTCGACAATCGCGGCGAAAGTCTTCGTTACGACGTTTTGGCCCTCGCCGTTGGTGGTGTGACGAATTTTGCCGGCGTCCCCGGAGCGGCTGAGCACGCAATTCCCTTCCGCAAAATCTCGGATGCCGACAAACTCCGGCAGCTTATGGTTGACGCTCTCGACCACGTGCCTCCCGATCTTCCGCCTCAGGACACGCAGCGAGCGCTTACGTTCGCGGTAGTCGGCGCAGGTGCGAGCGGCGTCGAGCTCTCGACAAAAATGGCTGACTTACTTCGCGATGCCTTCGCCCGACGCGCGTTACGCGGTGAACCTCGGGTGCTGGTGATCGAAATGGGTGACAAGATCGTTCCCGGCATGGGAGGCGAAATACGTGAGTTGGTTGACGATGCATTACGACAGTCGCATGTGGAAGTTCACACCCTGACGCGCGTAGTGCGAGTGAGCGAAAAGTCACTCACGTTCGAACACAACGGCGCGAACACCGAAATCGAGACAGCCGCGGTGGTTTGGGCAGGTGGTGTACGGATGAACCCACTAATTGAGAGTCTAGGAGTAGAGAAAAATAATCGCGGGCTGATTCTGGTCCATCCCACACTCCAGCTGCCGTCACGGCCAAATGTCTTCGCGATTGGCGATATTGCTTTCTTCCCTGACGCGACGCCCACGCTGGCCGGCACCGCGCAGCTGGCTTTGCAGCAGGCTGGTCTGCTGGCGCGAAACATAAAAGCCTTCACGACTGGCGACGAATTACAAACCAAACATTTTGAGGAGTTGGGAGAAGCGGTGAGTCTCGGGACTGAGCGCGCGGCAGTGCTGGCAGGCGGCAAATCGTTTGGGGGACCCTTGGCCCGCCAGGCCCGCTTTGCTCTTTACACCTCGCGGCTGCCGACCTGGCATCATCGTTTACGCGTCGGCGCCAGTTGGTTTTTTGAAGGAACAGCCCCACGCCCGCTGTTGCCCTTGGGTCTTCAGAGGTAGTCAAACGTGGCGACGCAGGCAACAGTCATGCGACTACGAATACTCTTCGGCGCGCTACTCACGATCGCCGGTATCGCTGCTTTGCTGTCGCTGATTGGACGGCGCGTTGGCCCGCAGGTCGCTCCTGCGAATGTGAATCATTCCGAAGTGGTCGTTCCCTCACCTGCAGTCTCTCCGTTACCAAGTCCGTCACCGGTTATTTCGCCAACACAAGTTGAAACTGCCACCCCAACCGAGCCGGGCGCTAGTCCTTCACCACAAAACACTGCAACCCCAGCCGATCTTGACGCGCTTGGCTTCGTGGGAAAACTAAACTTAATTGTTCCCGTCGCCGGTGTCAGACCGGATCAGTTGCTCGATACGTTTACTGACGCGCGGTCAGAAGGCAGATCACACGACGCGATTGATATTCCTGCAGCCGCCGGAACCCCGGTGGTGGCGGCAAGCGATGGGGAAATCGTCAAACTCTTCCAAAGCGATCGCGGTGGCACGACCATTTACCAACTAACGCCTGATAAGAAACTCATTCTTTACTACGCTCACCTTCAGGGTTATGCGCCGGGTGTAGTGGCCGGCAAGGCAGTGAAGCAGGGCGAGGTCATTGCTTACGTCGGGGATACCGGCAACGCGGGTGCTGGCAACTATCACCTTCACTTTTCAATTTCGATCGTCCCTGACCCAAAGCGTTACTGGGAAGGCACAAACATCAATCCATATCCACTGCTACGGAAGTAAGCGGTACTGCCTTAATTTGGAGTGCGCCGGCAGAGCGAAGCGGCGACGGCGCTTTGACTACGTCACATAACGATAACGGTCACTAATCAAAAGCGGTGTCGCGCTGCGCTTGCCACCGCACTCCAAATATTCTTCCCTTTTGAACCCAGCCCTTCCGTTCGTAAATCGTGCAAGCACAGTGATCGAAACGAGGGTTTCAGTTCAGGGGAGAGTGAGAATCACGCAAAACAACTGTGGGAACGCCCGTTGCTGAGAATTCACCCGCAGGCAATCATCATCCCGCTTTTCAATCTTTTTGGAATGAGGGAAGACTTATGAAAAACCAACACGCAAACTTAATCACTCGGGCAACGCTCGCCCTGGTGGCCCTGACTGCAATCGCGCTTTCAATCGCTTGCGAGCCCGCCACCGAAAACGCACCGAAGCCAACTGCGACGCCTGCCGTGTCAACTACGCCCGTCACCGTGGCCAGCCCTTCGCCTTCAGTTTCGCCATCGCCTGCGGCTTCACCGAGCAAGACCAAGGGCACGAAGTAAGGAACGCTCGACTGAAATCACGATCCAAGAGGTAATCAGAATGAAGACACATAGATACTCAGCCGTCCTGCTGATCGCGGCGCTCGCGCTTCTCTTTGCGGGTTGCGCAACGGAACCGGGAGTTAGCCCCAACGCTAATTCACCCTCAAGCCCGTCACCAGTTGCTTCGCCGGCCACTACTCCGGTGAGCAAAGTTGTTCCGGTAACGCTGCCCGTCCTTGACGCTTTGTTTTCTGACGAGGCGTTCAAAACAGGTCTCAAATCAAAGGTACAACTGACTGACGAGCAGGTCGCGCAACTACAAAAAATTGCGAGCGATGAAGTTGCGCGACTGCGCGAGTTGAATGTGGAGGAACAGGCCGAAGACTCCGAACAATCAATCAATGCGCGCGAGCAGGCTGCCAATGCGATCCGCGCGGCGATTGGTTCAGAGAAAGCCGAAAGCTTGTTCAGCTTCGCGCACGACTATTGGGTCGCAGGCAACGAAGGAGTTACGCCCGGTGCTTCTCCGGAGAAAGTTGCGCTGAATTCGGTGCCCACAGATACGCGCGTCGTGGTTAACATTCCTGCTTATCGCATGGACGTCTTCAAGGAGGGTTCGCTGGTCAAGTCGTACAAGATCGGTATCGGCTATCCGGAGTTTCCCTTACCGACGGGGTTAAGAAAAGCGCAAACGATTATCTTCAATCCCACCTGGACGCCGCCGGATGAACCCTGGGTGGCGAAAATGAAAAACGTTGCCGTCGGAGAGAAGGTGCCCGCGGGCAGCAAACTCAATCCGCTTGGCCCAATCAAGATTCCGATCGGTTTGCCTTCGTTGATTCACGGCGGCAAATCGCCGGCCAAGCTGGGTACATTTGCCTCGCACGGTTGCGTCGGATTGACGACGCCGCAGGTAACGGACTTTTCAAAACTGCTGGCTCAAGTCGGAGGAGCCGAGCTCTCAGACGCAACACTGCAAGCCAACATGAAGGATAAAACGCAAACGAAATCCATCAAATTGCCAAACGCTGTTCCAGTCGAACTACGTTACGAAACGATTGTCGTGGAGGACGGAAAGCTACACATCTACCGCGACGTTTACGATCAGGCGACGAACACCGAAGAAAACTTGAACGCAGTGCTGCAGGCGAATGGGATCAGTCCCGCAGACTTGAGCGATGTCGAACGAGCACAGGTGTTGGAAGCGCTGAACGCAATGTCGCGGCATCCAGTAAAGACGGTTCCTACGAATTCCCCGAGCCCGATCGTTTCACCGAGTAATGCGGGGTCACCGGAAAAAGCGGAGAAGAAGCCGGCTGCCGTTGCGAAGAAACCTATCGGGAAAAATCAGAAGGAGGTTGTGATTGAGATAGGGGCGCTCAAAGGCAAGGGCTATCCGGAGGCAGTGAATCTTGACACTGGAAGCGGTAAGCCGGCGGCAATAGCAATGGCGAAACCGGCTCCGAGCAAAACGCCATAAAGCGGCTCCGCCGCAGCACCGTGCGGTAAGCCTTCGGCTTACCGTACCGAGTCTCTTAAAATCTTCGCGAGGCTCAGCCTCGCGAAAAAATTTGGAGCGTGGTTTTCGGTAAGGCACAGCCTTACGCACTGTGGTGCGGCAGAGCCGCTGAAAAACCCGTACGCGTCGAGCTATAAACATTTCGCCGCTTACGCGGCTCTTATTCTTACCGCTTCGATTTTCTCTTGGTTGTGCTCTTCTCTTTCTTAGCTTTCGGCGGCTTCACTTTGTAAGTCACAAGCACGCAGCCGTTCTTGAACGTTTTGCAGTCGATCAACTCCAAATCGATCTGATGATTCATTTCGTGAAAGAGAGGAATTCCCGAACCAAGTAAGACGGGATGAATGTTAAATCCAATCTCGTCGATTAGGTTGGCTTCAAACAGCGGTTTAGCGAGCAGCCCGCCGCCCATGATGCAGATATCCTTGCCTTCCTCTTGCTTCAGACGGCCTACGACTTCAGCTACATCTTCGGAAGTGATTTCGAGATTTTTCGAGGCACGCGGCTTCAAGGTGCGTGAAAACACATAGGTCTTCATTCCCGGGCTGGTGGCGCCGTGGCCGCTTGCCATTGCCACCTCGTACGTGCGACGGCCCATGATCATAGTGTCGAAGCTCTTGAAATAGTCGGCCATGATTTTGCCGACTTCAGGGCTAAACATGATCCAATCGAAGGTGTCGTCCTTGCGGGCGAAATAATTGTCGAGGCTATTGGCGCCACCAAAAACGACCTTGCGCATATGATTCTCCAAGTCTCGAACGTCCAATGTCCAATGTCCAATGTCCAACGTCCGCAACCTAGCCCGGACTGCTGACCACGTGGGTTGTTGCTAGTCCAACGTTTCAATGTCCAGCACAAGTCAGGATAGCGAACGTTGGACGTCGGGCGTTGGATGAAAAAACTTTCGACGTTCGACGTTAGACATTTGACATTGCAGCGGCTTCGCAGGAGTCGAGTTCAGGCGCTTCCTCGATGGGCGCGCCGGCTTCACCGTAGTAAGGCTTGCCCGCTTCAATCGCTTCGAAGTATTCCTCGATGCGATTCAGGATCTCGTCAACTGAGTGAGAGTGGTAAAGCGAAGTGCGGAACAGTGCACCGCCCTGCAGCCCGCGCGTAAACTGTCCGGCGAGTTGTTTCATGCGATTGATCGCAGGCGTCTCCGGCATGTCCTCGCGCAGCATGTCGAAATACTCGTGGAGAATTGCGCGCTTGTCGGCGAGCGTCGGTTCGAACACTTCGCGGCCATGGATCGCGTCTTCAATCTGCCGAAAGATCCACGGATTCGCCATCGCTCCGCGTCCAATCAAAACTCCATCGCAGCCGGTTTCGCGGAAACGCCCGAACGCCTGTTCAATCGTCGTCACATCTCCGCTGCCCGAGACGGGCACCTTCACCGCTTCTTTTATCTGCTTCACTAGATCCCAATTGGCCAGCCCGCGATAACCCTGCTCCTTGGTCCGTCCGTGCAACGCGATGTGTTCGACTCCGCAACCTTCAGCGAGCTTCGCCGTTTCCACTGCGTTAATCGTGTGATCGTAGAAGCCGGCGCGAATTTTGATGGTTAAAGGAATCGTGATCGCTTTTTTTATCTCCTTGAGAATCGTCTCCAGACGTTCATGATCTTTCAACAATCCCGAACCGCCGCCATGCTTCACTACTTTCGGCGCGGGACAACCACAGTTAATATCGAGAATGTCGGCGCCAACCTCCTCGGCCATCTCGGCAGCCATGCGCATGCGTTCGGCCTGTCCCCCGAAAATCTGCACCGCAAACGGCCGCTCGTCTTCGTAAAACCGCATCTGCCGTTTCGACTTCGGGTTGCTGCGCGTTAGGCCTTCAACTGAAATAAACTCCGAAACACTCAAACCCACGCCGCCGCGGCGTTTGAGTAGTCGCCGAAACGAAACGTCGGTTACGCCCGCCATGGGCGAAAGAATCAACGGCGGGTTGATCTCAATATCGCGAATTTTGAACGGTCTGATTTCGGGCATCGTCACGGTTTAATGGTCACCGGCGTCCCAACCGGCACAGCGTTGAATAGTTCCTTGATGTCATCATTCTCCAACGCCACACAGCCCCATGTCCAATCGCTGCTCGCGCCATTGCCGTGGATGTAGATATCGCCGCCGAGCCGCGTGTTTTGTGGCGGCGTACCTTTCCGTCTAATCGCATTAACGATGGCATCACGCTGGGCTTTATTGATTAGGTTGTCGCGCAAACCTCGTTCGGCGTCCTCCGCGTTTGGATAACTGATCCCCAGCGAAAGGTAGAACGCGCTCTTGTCGTTTTTGGTGAACACATAAAAGTCTCCCTCTGGCGTCGCGCGATCCCCCTGCCGAACTTTATCCGGAACCGGGTTTAAGCCAAGACCGATTTTGTAGGTGCGAACCACCGCGTTATCCGAATACAGCTCCAGTCTTCGTTTGGCTTTGTAAACAACTATGCGGGGATCCTTTAGCGGAAGTTTCAAGGCCGCCTGATGAGCAGCCGGAACCGCCTTATTCTCGACGCTGGCAACAGGAGCGATTGGGGGTCGTGCCGAGGTCGGCTGTTGAACACACGAGAACGAACAGCACGCAGCTAAGAAAACAAGCACAGCGAAATGTCGTTTCATATCGGTCAGCTTATTTCAGAAACGCATTAGCGTGTTAGACGATCAGCTTTGCAGTGCGGTGACTTATAACCGCTTTGTTCAGCGGCGGCTGGGCGCCGTTTTCACGATTCAAATCTCATCTTCCAGCGCTTCTTCACTAATCACTTCATACAAATCCGCCGCTTCCTTCCGCGAAGTTTGTCGCGTGGACGGGATCGAGAGAATTCGTAAGATAGTTAGTTTGTCGTGCCGGCGAATAGATATCTCGTCCCCCGCTCTTACGGCGTGTGCCGATTTTGCTGGAGCGCCGTTTACTAAAACTCGACCAGCATCACAAAGCTTTTGCGCTAAGGTTCGACGAGAACAAAGACGACTCGCTTTGAGGAAGAGGTCGAGACGCACTTTTGAATCAGCGGCAGTCAGCAGTAGCGGGAAGCAGGAGGATCAGCGGCACGGAACAGTTTTTTTCCTGCCACTGCTCCTGCCTCCTGCCGCTGTCGTTTACGGTTTGGGGAAGATGCCCAACAGCTTGCCCTTCTTTTTTTCGGCAGGCTTGGCGCCGGTGTCGCCCGTGTTTTCTGCTGTCTTTTCAGGCGGCAAATTCAGCAACGGCGCTACCGACGGAAAATAGTTTTGAGAAATTTTGATGTAGGCATCGTTGCGCAGCTCCTGCAGGTAAGCATCTCGAGCCGCCTTGGAACGTTCCATTGTTACCGCTTCTCGCACCTTATTTTCGTTGAAGGTTGCAGCAGTGCTGGCGGCAATGCGTTCGTCTACGCGGAAAATCTGATAGCCCTCGTTTGTTCGCAGCGGTTCACTTATTCCACCAACCGGAACTCCCTTGACCGCGTTGGCTATGTCGTCGCGCAGATTGTTCATTTCAAAGGCGCCTACCTTCCCACCATTCTGCGGCGCCACTCGCACACCATTCACTTCGCGTTCCGAATTGGCTGCGGCTACTTTGGCGAAGTCGGCGCCGCCGCGAAGTTGTGTGACCAGCTCCTGCGCGCGGGCTTTGACGGCAGCTTCAGTTTTACCGGCAGAGCTAAGAAAGATTTCAGAGATAGTTACGTTCTCAGGCTTGATAAACTTCGCCTGGTTCGCATTGTAGTAAGTCTTAAGTTCGTCCATGGTGAGGCCGAAGAAAAGCTTGCGATCAACTTCCTGCTGAATCACGGCCTGCTTCATCAGTTCGGTGCGCAGCGTCTGCCGCGTGGCTACCGGATCGACTCCACTCGCGCGCATCGCGGCCTCGAGCTTTTCAATCGACGTGATGCCCTGGTCTTTGGCAACCTCCAGCATGCGCGCGTTGACGCTCGCCTCGACTTCAGCCGCCAGATCCAACTCTTTTCCTTTTTGCATCAACAGCGCTTCGTTCACCAGTGTTGCAATCAGCTCGGCCTGGCGCTTGGTGACTTCGGCGTTGGCTTCTTCTTCCGACATGCCGGCCTGGCGAAGTTGCTCAACACGCTCTTTCGCTTCGCGCTTCAACATTGAAAGCGTGATCACGTCGTCGTTAATTTGCGCGACAACCTCATCTACAACCTGCTGTTCACTCTCCTGCGCAACGGTGGATGCGGGGGTTAAAAATAAGATTGCTAAAACAAAAGCGCCCGCGAGCGCCAACGAAACAAATTTAGATTTCACAAATAACTCCTTAAAAGAATAAAGAAGTTAGAACTCAGGAATGCGGGACGCAGAATTCAGCATTGTAACTTCTGACTTCTGAGCCCTGAATTCTGACTGCTGCAGTTTAGTCTTCCAACCTGAATTCCAGCAATGCGCCACGCACCGTGTCGAGCAAATTGTCCTGTTCGTCATCATTTAGCTTTATCTTCAAAACACCGCTCGGAGTAAACACTCTTCCTGCTCGAGCACTAACAAAGGCCAGCAGTTTTTCCGGCGATATTCGCGCCTTCTCAGTAAATTTCAGGGCCACACCTTCTGCCGTTTTATCTATCGAAATTACTCCTAACTCTTCCGCCAGCCGGCGCAGACGAGCGTAACCGAAAAGTTGTTCGACCGACTCAGGCAGCCGGCCGTAACGGTCCCGAATCTCCTCGCGGATGTTGGAAAGCGCGTCCGCATCACGCGCCGATGAAACCCGTTTGTAGGTCCTGAGCCGCTGGCCCATGTCATTGATGTATTCATCGGGAATGGCCACGTCGACTCCGAGATTGATCGTCACGCTCGTTTCGTCTTCGACTACTTCCCCACGCAACTCACCGACAGTGCGCTCCAGCATCTGCGTGTAAAGATCAAAACCGAGTGCATCCATGTGGCCCGACTGCTGGCCGCCGAGAAGATTCCCGGCGCCTCTCAACTCCAGGTCCAGGGCAGCAATGCGAAAGCCGGCGCCCAGATCGGAAAACTCACGAATCGCGGCAAGGCGCCGTTTCGCGATTGGCGTGAGCTCCTGTTCGCCCGGAATCAAAAGATAAGCGTAAGCGCGGCGGTTTGAGCGTCCGACACGTCCGCGTAACTGGTAAAGCTGAGAAAGACCGTATTGATCGGCGCGATTTATGATGATGGTGTTGGCGCGGGGGATGTCTATTCCGTTCTCGATGATGGTCGTGGCGACGAGCACGTCATACTTAAACTCAATAAAATCGAGCATTACGCGCTCCATCTCTTTTTCATTCATCTGTCCGTGCCCGACGACTAGCCGGGCCTGCGGTACCAGCCGGTGCACCAGCGCCGCGATCGTTTCGATTGTCTCGACACGATTGTGAATGAAAAATACCTGCCCGCCGCGCCCCAACTCGAGTTCGATGGCCGACTTGATTACGTTTTCAGAGAACTGAACAACCTGAGTTTGAATTGCGAGTCGATCACTTGGCGGCGTCTCGATCAACGACATATCGCGCAGACCACTGAGTGACATGTTAAGCGTTCGCGGAATCGGAGTCGCCGACAGCGTCAACACATCGACGCGTTTCTTCAAGTGTTTCAGATGCTCTTTATGGGCCACGCCAAAACGTTGTTCTTCATCCACAACCACGATGCCGAGTTCTTTGAAGCGCACGTCCTTTGAAAGCAAACGGTGCGTGCCAATAACGACGTCGACGTCGCCTGATTCAACGCGCTTCGCAATTTCCTTTTGCTCCTTCGCAGATCGAAATCGCGACAACAATTCAATCTTTACGGGAAACGGCGCAAAGCGGCCGCGGAAAGTGTCGTAGTGCTGATAGGCAAGCACCGTGGTCGGCGTTAACACCGCAGCTTGCTTCCCTTCCATCACAGCCTTAAACGCGGCGCGCATCGCCACTTCCGTTTTACCATAACCAACATCGCCGCAAAGCAGGCGGTCCATCGGCGTCGGTTGTTCCATGTCCTGCTTGACGTCTTCGATCGCAGTTTCCTGGTCAGGCGTCAGAACGTATTCGAAACCATCTTCAAACTCCTGTTGCCAGGGTGTGTCAGCGGCAAAGGCATAACCGCCAACAAGTTTGCGTTCGGCGTAGAGTCGTAAGAGCTCGTCGGCCATATCGCGCATTGCGCGTTTGGCCTTTGCTTTCGTTTTTTGCCAACCGAGACCACCGAGTCGATCAAGAGTCGGCTGTTGTCCTTCCGCGCTGGAATAACGTTGGACCAGATCGAGGCGCTCGACCGGAACGTAGAGCTTTGCGTCCTCGGCATAGAAGAGCAACATAAACTCGCTGCTGCGTGTGCCCAGATCCAGAGTTTGTAAACCACCAAAGCGAGCGATGCCGTGATCGATGTGAACGACATAGTCGCCTGCCTTCAGATCACGAAAATCAGAAAGAAACGCGGCAGTCTTCGACTTTTTCCTTCTGCCTTCTGCCTTCTGCCTACTGCCTTCTGCCCCCGGCGCGCGGCGCTCAAGAGTTTGCGCGCCGGCTTCATCAAAGAGATCCGATTCGACGTGGATGGAGAGGTGCGGCCCGGGCATTTCAAAACCGCCACTCAATCGTCCGACCGTAACGAGCGGCTGCGCGACACTCGCGCTCGGTCCAGTCTCCGCGGCGAAAGAGAGTTGGGCCTGCATTTGATACTCGCTGAGGATCTCAACGATGCGTTCGGCGACTCCGAGGCTGGGCATAACAAAAAGAGTGGCGACCGCATTTTCCTGATCGTGTGCCACGTCCTCGGCAAGGTTTGCGATCCGGCCGTGATACTTGCGGGCCGACTGCGTCTTCCATTCAACTTCGGGAGCCGCGCCGACAACTGGAAAAAGAAACATCGGCGCGCGCGTACTGCGTGCGCGTCCTAGTTGAACCTTGGGAGCCTCCGCATCCAGCGCTACTGCCTGATCGAGTTCAGCGGCGCTTCGCCCCAACACGCGAAGCTCGACCCGTTGACGCTGATCCAGTCTCTCTCTTAGCTCCTCAACCGAGAGATAGAGCTCGTCCGGCCTCACCGCAAGATCGTCCGCATCATCAGTTTCGGCGTAGCGGTCAGAAAGCGTTTGATAAACTTCGCCCAAATAGCTTTCAACGGAAGAGGGTTCATCGATGATCAGCACTGCATCTTTCAGATAATCAAATACGCTGCTCGCTCGCTCGCGGATGACGGGCATCAGCCATTCCCATCCGGTGAAACTTTCACCTTCGTCCGCAAAGGCCGTGCGGTCGCGCAACGCTCGCGCAAAACGCGCGTCTGACCAGCGTTGGCGCGCCGCTTCAGCCCAGTCAACAAAGTCAGGACTGCGAATCGTGACCTCGCGCATGGGTACAATTTCGAGTTCAGTGAGTTGACTAATGGAAAGCTGCGTTTCCGGATCGAAGCTGCGAATAGAATCAACTTCGTCTCCAAAGAATTCGAGTCGCGCCGGACTCTCCTGACCGGGGGACCAGACATCGACGATGCCACCGCGCATTGAAAACTCACCAACCGCACCGACGGGATCCTCACGAACGTAGCCGGCTGCAACCAGTCGATCGACTAAATCTTCGGGCGGCTGAGTCTCATTCTTTTTGATGTGAGTTCCGGCGGACACTATTTCTTCGGGCGTAACTGTGCGCCGTGCGAGCGCGCGTGCGGTCAACAAAACAAAATCCTGCTGATGGCGAGCAAGTCGCCAAAGCGTAAGCGCCCGGCGTTCCAAAGTTTCCGGGTGAGGAGACGAACCGGCATAAGGATCACTTTCTGAAGAGGGCAAAGTGAGGACTTCGTGTTCGCAACTATTCTTCGCGGCGAAGGCACAATACCAAAAGCGCAAGTCAGCTTCCCAAGGCTCCAAATCTCGATTTGATTGGGTGACAATGGCGAAGCGTTTTTTAGTTTCGCGTTGTAACGCTGCCAGAGCGAGCGCGCGTGCGGAACCCGTCACCAGCCCGCTGATTGAAACCACGCGCGCGCCACGATTGATCTCATCAACCGTGCGACGAAAATCCGGAGTCTCAGTCACGCGTCGAAGAACGCTTTGAACCGAGTTAGTTGTTTGAATCGTACTGCTCATGCTTTCTCGAAAATGAGGGTGAGACTCAAGAAGTTCAGAGTTCAACCTTTAGGTTGTCTTATAGGCAGAGCAAGCTAAGCTTGGACTCTAAACTGCTAGACCCTACTCATCACTTCTCACGTTTCACTTTCTTCATCCGTTCAATAATGTCCGTGCTCGAGACGCCCGCAACGAACGGCAAACTGACAACACGTCCACCCGCCGCCTCGACTTCTTTACGACCATGAATTTCATCGAGCGCATAATCGCCGCCTTTGACCAGGACGTCGGGAAGCACGTTTGCTATCAAAGATCGCGGCGAGATGTCGTCAAAAATAGTTACGTAGTCCACTTGCCTGAGTGCCGCCAGCAGCTCCGCTCGCTCGTCCTCGTTAATGATTGGCCGGCTATCGCCCTTCAGTTCGCGAACCGTTCGATCGCTATTGACGGCGACCAGCAGCGCGTCGCCCAGCGCACGCGCTTCGGCGAGATAGCGCACGTGCCCGACATGCAATAAGTCGAAAACACCGTTAGTAAAAACGAGCGATTGTCCGGCAGCGCGCAGACCCTGGCGCATACCGAGCAGTTCAGAGGGGCTCAGAATCTTGTCGCTCATCAATAGGCCGCAGATTAACGCGGATGACGCAAATCTGCAAAAGTGGTTCAGAGTTCAAGCTTTAGCTTGCCGTTCACCAGGGAACAACCTAAAGGTTGAAAGGTTGAACTCTTAACTGCTTGTGCTTTTTCAGATCCGCCCTTCTCCGCGTTCATCTGCGGCGAATTTATCTTAGGTTCTATTTACGATTTACCATTTACGATTTACGATGCTCTTTATGTCTGTGCCCTTCATTGAAGAGAATGATCAGACCCGAGCACGTCACGAACATCTCGAGGCGCTGCAACGGCTGATTGGTAATGCCTATCCGAACAAATTCGAACGTAGCCGCATCGTCGATCCGCAACGAGAAGACACCATAACTTCTTTGGTTGAAAAGTATCGTGCGTTTGAGCCGCAATCGACGGAGGGCGAACGTCCGCCCGCGGAAGCAATCGAATTAGCCAACCAGCAACTGAATGCGGTGATCGTTCGCGTCGCCGGCCGCATTGCGTCGCCGCCGCGCGTGATGGGGAAGGCCGCGTTTGTTCATCTGTCTGACGGCGTTACGCGTTTGCAGATCTACGTGAAGCGCGCAGATGTAACTGGAGTCAGCAATGAGGCAAATGGCGGCGATGTAGATGGGTGGGAACTATTCAACCTGCTGGATCATGGCGACTTCATCGGAGTTGAAGGCTACCTCTTCATCACAAAGACCGGTGAGCTCTCCATCCACACTCAGAAGTTGCAGTTCCTGGCGAAGGCTCTGCTTCCGTTGCCCGACAAGATGCACGGCATTCACGATCCGGAGATTCGCCAGCGGCAGCGTTACGCAGATCTTATTGCTGGAAGTTTGAAGCTCGATCGTGAAGAAGGTGAACTGACGCCGCGCGAAGTCTTTGAGCGACGCGCAAAGATCATCAGTGAGATGCGTCGCATTCTCGAAGAACATGGTTACGTGGAAGTTGAAACACCAATGTTGACTTCGAAAGCGACGGGCGCGGCGGCTCGTGCTTTTGAGACGCACCACAACGCGCTCGACATTCCGCTCTACGCGCGCATCGCGCCTGAGTTGTATCTGAAGCGGCTGCTCGTTGGCGGTTTTGAAAAAGTCTACGAACTCAATCGCAACTTCCGTAACGAAGGTATCGATCGCACGCACAACCCAGAGTTCACCATGCTCGAGTTTTACTGGGCTTACGCCGACGTAAACCAGATGATGGATTTCTGTGAACAGATGATAAGGGCTACGGTCCAGAAAATATTTGGAACAACAACTATTTCATACAGCGTTCCATTTCGGGGAACATGCACAATAGACTTTGGAAAGCCCTTCGCTAGAATGACTCATCAGGAGGCGATTGCACGAACCTGGAACGAGCCAACAGCCTACCAGCAAATTCGATCAGTTATTGAATTAAGCGGCGGCTTGGACACTAGTCGGTTGGGCGATTGGGAATATTTATGGGAGATCAATGCGCTTATTAGGGAAATACCTAAGCTTGCCGAGGAGGCCTATAGTCTTACAGCTGCTCAAATCGTTGCAGGAGAAAGCAGAACTGATGAGGACGCTCGACCCATCTTTGTCGAAAGGCGAAAGCAACTGCAGGAGCTCGCAAAAAAACTGCAAGGTCATCTGGTAGAACATGTGCCAGGCATGCTCGCGGCCGAGTCTTTGGAGGGAGTGTTTTCATATTTAGCGGAGCCCAACATCTTGACTCCAACCTTCGTAGTGGATTTTCCAAAGCTGACATCTCCATTATCTAAGGCTTCTCCACTAAATCCTAACGTGGCTGAACGTTTTGAACTTTTCATCGCTGGGATGGAAGTTGCAAACGGCTTTTCGGAATTGAACGATCCGTGGGAGCAGTACCAGCGATTTCTGGATCAGATGAAGCAGCGCGAAGGCGGAGACGAAGAAGCGATGGTAATGGACGAGGATTACATACGCGCGCTTTCCTACGGCATGCCCCCTGCTGCAGGCATCGGCATCGGTATCGACCGCTTCGTCATGCTTCTCACCAACCAGCTATCGATTCGAGATGTGATTCTGTTTCCGCACATGAGGCCGGAACGGAAGATGGGAGAGGGCGAAACAGCCGGGAACCCAGCCCAGTAGGGACAGCTCCAAGCCTTTGGAGTGCGGTGACCTGTCACCGCTTTGGTCGGCCGCGACCTGTCGCGGCCTCGCGTTCGAAGCCGCGTCAAGCCGCCGCGGACAAAAGCGCCGACAGGTCGGCGCACTCCAAAAAGCAAGTCGCTATTCCTAATTGTGAGATGACCTTTTTGTGATGTCACCGCAAGCGAGGTGCTTCCACGCGGGCTGAGGCGCGGTAAGAAAGGATCGTGCCGCCGAAGCCGACGGCCCAGCCGTGCGCGCGATCGGTGAAGAAGATTCGTTCGAGAGCGTGAGGTGTCGGCTGGCGTTCGCTCAACCAGTGCACGCCACCGTCGTTTGTATATAGAACTGTTCCTTCAGCGCCAATGGCCCAGCCTTCCCTGGCGTCAAGAAATTTTACGTCCAATAGATCAGCAGAGACTCCCGAAGTTTGTGGTAGCCAACTACGACCGCCGTTGCTAGTACGATAAATAGCGCCATCACTTCCGACAGCCCATCCCAGGCGTTCATTGACAAATGAGGCTGAGTTGAATCGCACCTTGCTGGGAGTAAGTAATTGTCCCGGCTGCCAGGTTTCGCCGCCGTCTGAGGTTTTGAGAATCGTTGCCCCCGCGCCTACCAGCCACCCGCTGTTTTCGTCAATGAAGGTTCCGCCAAGGAGAAGATAACGCGTCGGTAGTTGAAACTTGTTCCAACTCGCGCCGGAATCCTGGGTTGCGTAAAGGGATCCACCTTCACCAAACGCCCACCCACGACCGCTGCTACTAAAGATTGCGCGCATCAAACGCGCGTCGACGTTAGCGCCGCGCAAATTCACTCGGTTCCAATGTTCGCCACCGTCCCTGCTCTTCATCAGGTAGGTGCGCGGCTCATCGTTTGAGCGCAAGTCGTAGATGTTTCGTTCGCAAACTAACCAGCCGTTCTCCTCGTCGGAGAAATACACGTCGCGAATCGCATCTTCCGTTGGCTTAGGAATTGTTTGCCAGGTCCTACCGCCGTCAGTGGTAGTCAGCAGAGTGCCTCGACTCCCCGCAACCCAGCCGCGTTCGTTATTCAGGAAATAGACTGCATGCAGCCAGGCAAGCGAATTTGCGCGTTGTCGGGTCCAGGAGCCGGCAAGGACAGTGGGCAGTAGGCAGTGGGCGGTGAGCAGCAGAACAAAGAGAGTGACTAATGGACGAACAGTGATCAGTGGGCACTGAACAATGACCGGTTTTTCCCCATCGACCTTCAGGCGCATACTCGTAGACTGAATGATTGAATTACGCCGCATAAAAATAGCTGCTCGCCGCCCCACTGCTCACCGCTCACTGCCTAAGGAATCAGCCCACCGGTGAAGATTCGTGCGAAGCTCAGGATCGGGAAGAAGTTCATGATCTTCTGGAGACTCTTGAGCTTGTTACCCGGAACGATCACTTGATCACCCGGCACGAGATAGGTGTTGTCCGGAGCTCGGCCCTTGTAGATCGCGCTCACGTTCACAGCGATAGGCGTGAGATTACCGTCAGCCTGCCGGCGCAAGACTACGACCTTGCTTCGGTCGCCTGTGGAAAGCACGCCACCCGCCTCACCGAGCGCTTCGGTAACTGTCATGCGGCGAGCCATCATGCGAATGCCCGGTTGGGCCACATCGCCGATGACGCTGTAACGATAGGACGAAGCCTTGTCCAGTGAAACCGTAACCTGCGGATCAATGATGTATTCGTCGTAGCGCTTCTTGATCGTCTCCGCAACTTCATCCACGGTTTTGCCGTTTACAAAAACTCCACCCGGTATTAGCGCCAGCGATATGCGTCCGCTCGGCGGAATAGTAATTCCTGAACGCGAATAACGATCCTGACCGAACACGTTTACCGAAACTATGTCTTCAGGCCCGAGCCGGTAGGTGTTGAAGAAATTGTTGTAGTAAGGAACGACAGCAGCTTCTTCCGAAGGCAGTTCATGGCGATTCTCCTGAGTGGTATCAGGGACATCGGTAGCCGCCTTCTTTTCATCGCTCGGGTCGGCCAACAAGACCCTTTCGAGATTCGCGGGGCTCGTGTCCGGTGTTGCCTTTTTTGATGCGTCGTCCTTGGCAACCTCCGTCGGCTCCCTTTTGTTTGCGAACCGTTGCCGCGTCTGTGTCTGTGCAATAGCAGCGTTTGACGAAGCCATTATTGCTACAACTAAGAAGAGAATCTTTGCCGTTTTCATTTCAACCTCCAGGACTTTTACGCCCCACCGTTTTATCGTCCTCGACCAAAAAGAATGATCTTTACTGTTTCAAACAAAATGATCGCGTCAAGCATCAGGCTCTGGTTCTTGATGTAATAAAGATCGTATTGAAGTTTTTGACGCGCATCCTCAATCGAAGCGCCATACGGGTATTTGATTTGCGCCCAGCCGGTGAGCCCTGGCGCAATCAGGTGACGCTGCTCGTAGTAAGGAATTTCTTCGGCTAACTGCGACACGAAGTGCTGACGTTCGGGGCGAGGCCCGACGAAATCCATATCGCCGCGAAGGATGTTCCAAAACTGCGGTATCTCGTCGATGCGAGTCTTGCGGATAAAGCGACCAATTCGCGTGGTGCGATCATCATTCTGGCTGGCCCAAACCGGTCCTGACTTTTCCGCATCTGTCCGCATCGAGCGGAACTTCATAACCGTGAAAATACCGCCGTTCTTACCGACCCTCTCCTGCTTGTAAAGGATCGGGCCGCGTGAATCGAGTTTGATCAGAATTGCCGTAACGATCGCGATCGGCAGCGACAGCAGTGCTCCGACGAGCGCCACCAGGCGATGCACAAGATTCCTCATGATTCCGGAAATGCGCGCCTGCCGACCGCGGCTGGAAAAGATCAACCACGACGGCCTGATCATGTTGAGTGAGACGCGACCGGTTACCCGTTCATAAAAAGAGGCGCCTTCTTCAATGTTGACTGTGCCTGCCAAACTCAGTTGGAGTAACTCGTTAGTGGGTAACTGACCCCGCCGTTCGCCCATCGCCACGATAATGCGGTCGATATTTTCACGACGAACAACTTGATCGAGATCGGAAGTCAATCCAATTACGCGCGGGTTAATCAAACTTTTGCCGAGCAGTTCCGGATCGGTACCGACGAAACCAGCGATGCGATAACCAGCATCGGGTCGTTCCAGCATCTCTCGCGCAACTTCCACCGCTAAGCTTCCGGAACCGACGATTAGGATCTTTTCACCAAAATCAGGATGCCCGAGCAGCCAGTGAATTGAGACTCGCCAGCCAACCATCAAACTCAGCGCTAACGGCAAAGCAATCAACGAAATTCCGCGGCCCAGCATGAGTTGCGGAAAGGCGTAGAACGCGAAGGCCAAAGCTACCCAGGCCAGGCCGAGCGCTTGAATCAGTCGCAGGACCAGCTCGCGCCGGTCGTGCATGACTACGAAGTCGTACAAGTCGAAAAGATAGAACGCTGCCAGACAAAACAAGGTCGCGAGCGCGGCCTTCAAAAAACCCTGACGCAGCATCAGCTCGAAATAGGAGTCCTCTATGCCGAGTCGCAAATAGACCGCGCTGACAATCGCGCCGAAAACTACTGCAGCTTCGGCGAGAAGCAGTAAGCTGGTCCTGGTATTTGCGCGTGAGCGTCTCAACTTGCGATTGCCACCTGTTCTTCTTCCGTTTCACCCACCAGATGCAGCGGCTCTTCCGCCGCGGGAATTCTTTGCGGCCGGTAGTTGCGCTGTTGATAGTAGTAATAGGAATTCGATTCGAGTTCTTCGTCAGCGCGATTCAGCACTACGCCGAGCATTCGCTCTCGCGGCAACTGCTGCAACAGCTTGTCGACGAACGCGTATCGGGTCTTGCCGGCTCGAACCACCATCAGGGCGCCGTCAGCCCGATTAATGAGCAAGTTCGCGTCTGTAAAAATTCCCAGCGGCGGGGCATCGATGATGATGAAGTCGAACAACTGACGGGCTTCGGCGATGACTCCGGCGTACGTGGGACCAGAGAGCAGCTCGGCCACATCGTCGCGGGACTGCCCGCCCGGTAAGAGATAAAGCCCGGCGGGATCAACACGAACTATCGCTTCACGTAAACTCAGTTCGCCGCCCAACACCTCTGACAAACCGCGCGGAGCATCAATTGCCAGATAATCGGTGGCGCACGGCTGGCGAAGATCGCTATCTATGACCAGGGCACGCAGACCTTCGGTTTGGGCCAGTAGCCACGCGAGATTGAGGGCCGTTAAAGTTTTGCCTTCGCCCATGCCCGCACTGGTAATCACGATGGTCTGCATTTGTTCGCGTTCACCTGCTTGCAGGATGCGCGTACGGAGCGAACGATACTGTTCACAATAAGCCGAACGAGGTTGAGTGATGGCCACCACATGTGGCTCGACGCGCGCAGGATCTACGTCGTAAGAGACGAGACCCATTGCGCGCGCCGGCCTGGCAGCGTTCAAAGTTGCCCCAACAGCACGCGAAGCTTTTCCTTCGGGGAGTGCCATCCCGTCAGAAGCTTTCGCAGTGTGCGCAGTGAACGCTGAACTTTTCATCGCACTTTCGCGGCGGCCGGGAATCGGAGCAACGTTGAAAAAGTTGTCTTCGATCGCAGGCGTTGCCGGCGGGCGATGAGCGCGGATGTCTCCGCGGGAAGATGAGTCCCGTAACTGACGGCGCCGAAGGTCTCCGTTGTCCGTACTGGCGCGTTTCAGTGCATCGTAAACTCTACCCATGAAGCTTCTCCTTGTTTTGCATCCTCGGGATTAATGTGCGTCGCTGTTGCCGTTGCCGTTTGCCCAGAGTCCCGCGCGGTTTGCGTCGCTAAAAATTCGCGCAGGCAGTTCTTGCGCTTCTTTCAGTTCGTGATCGACTCGCGGCAGCATGTCGAGACTCTCGGCCACTTCCTCAATAATCGAGCGGCCTATCGTCATTTCGCCGGCTGCGTAACCCGTCAGCAAGGCGTTATCGCAAAGGTTGTTGATGTTTCTCGGAATGCCTTCCGAGCAACGGAAGATGTAGTCGATGGCGCCGGACGAAAAAATGTCCGTACGTGTCGCTCCGGCAGCCAGTAAACGCGAGGTCACATATCGATCAGTTTCTTCAACAGTCGGCAAAGCGTTGATGACGCAACGCAGCGCGACACGTTGTTTCAGTTGACGCAGTTCAGGCTTGTTTAAGATTTCACGCAGCTCAGGCTGTCCACACAGCACAATCTGAAGTTGCTTGGCAGTATCTGATTCGAAGTTTGAGAGCAGACGAATTTCTTCAAGCACGCTTGGTGAAAGTCCCTGGGCTTCGTCGATGATGAGCACAGTGCGCAGGCCGCGTGAATGCCGCGTTTCCAAGGTTTCACCCAGCGAAACCAGAAACTCCGGCTTCGTTTCCCAATTTTGAACTTCAAGCAGGGATGCTATCTGCTGGTAAAACTCATTCACGGACAGTCGCGGATTGAAGATGTAGGCAACCTGAACAGTGCGGTCCAGGCGCTGCATCATCCAACGCAGAATGGTTGTCTTTCCCGTTCCCACTTCGCCCGTCACTACGATCAATCCTTTTCCGCTTTCGATTCCGTAGTGCAGGTTGGCCATCACTTCAGTGTGCGACGGCGTGAAGTAGATGAATCGCGGATCGGGAGTCAGCGCGAAAGGCAATTCGTTGAATCCGTAAAATTCTGCGTACAAGTAGCAACCTCCATCACACAGTTTCAAGTTTTGGTTCGAGTTTCAGGTTCTGTTTTGAACTTATGGTTGTTCAATCACTGGATTCCACACTCGGAACGCAGAACGCAAAACACTAAACTGCGAAGCGTTCAAAAACCTGGGTTAGTTTGAGAATCAGCGCGAGAGCCGGTATCGCGAGAAACATCGCGGCCACCGCTGTCGCTAGTAACAATTTCTTCCGGCGCGGAATGGCCATCGCCTGCTGCGGCGTTAGCAATTCCGGCACCGTCAGAAGCACCGGCAAAGCCGTGTAATGCGCGGCGTCTTCGCTGGTTTGGATCGTGAGCAGTTTAGGAACTTCAAACAGAGCCGCGAGTAAGAGACCGAAGCCAAGCCCAACTGCTAGACCCATGCCCATGAGCATGAGACGTTTCGGCGCCACGGGTCGGGCCGGCAAGTTGGCCGGGTCAACGACTTCAATTCCCTCGCCTTGTTGTTGACTGGTGGCGTCCGCGCTCAAACCAATCTTCTGAGCCTGCATCAGCAGCGCGTCGTATTGCGCTTTCTTGGTTTGGTAGTCACGATCCAGGGCGCCTAAAGTGACTTCAGCTCCCGGAACGTTGTTAATCCGATCCATGACCGACCCAATCTGTTGATCAAGACTACCGAGCGACGATTGGTGTCGTTTGATTTCACCATCCACCAATTGCAGCTCAGATTCGAGATTGCCAACGGTCAAGTCCGGACGATCGCGAAGCTTGTCCTGTTTCTCCTTGATGCGTTGCTTCCACTCGGCAATCATCTGATCCATTGCCGTCTTCACTGAGTCGACTTCAGCCTGTTTCGCCAGCACATCAGGGTGCTTTGGTCTCAACTCCGTCAGCATTCGCGTCAGCTGCGACTCGAGGTCTGCTTGCCGCGCGACGAGTTGCGCCCACGCGAGAGTCGTCTTGGGGTCGGTCGTATTTTCCGCGATATCTTCCTTCATCTGATCGGAAGTTTTCTTGACGAGGGCGAGTTGGCTCGTTAATGCAGAACGGCGATCTTGCAACCGTCCGACTTCAGAAATGTAGGCCTTCTGCTGTTCGCGTAATCCAGAAAGCTGGCCGACGAGCGACGCAGCTTCCGACGGCAGGTTGCCGACGTTTTTCTGCATGAAGTCCAAACGTTCGCGATCAACCGCGTCCAGTTCTTCTTTCGTTTGGTTCACTTGCTGATCGATAAACTGCTTGGCAGAACTGGTGGAGTTGATGGTGTTCTGGGTTTGCACATCGATGTACTTGCTGGCGAGTGCTTCGGTGACAGCCTGCGTGGTTTTCGCATCGCGCCCGCGGTAAGTGATGTTGAAGCCGTTAGTAATGTCGTTACGGCTGGTGTTTACCTCAACCTTGATGCTCGAGCGCATGTAGTTGACGAGCACTTCCATCGGCTCGCCGCGTTGCCGTTCAGCTTTGAACAGATCGTATTTTTGAATTAACGGTTCAAGCGAACTGCGACTGGTGACAACCTGCGCAATGCTGTTTATCTGGCGGGTAAGACTGTCTTCCGTAATCGTGGCGACCACGGAATTAGGCAACGTTGAAGGCTTAACGACAATCAGCGTCGACGATTCGTAGAGATCGGGCAGCTGGTAAACCACCCACGAAACTGCGGTAGCGATTGCAATCGCCGGCAGGACGATGAACCACTTGCGCTTCCATGCGATCTTTGCGTATTCGCCTGGCGTTCGTTGTCGAAATTCAATACTCATGACTACCTCCTCGGAAACAAAAAATGCCGGCTCAGTTCTAGAGCGAACCCAAAGCGTTGCGCGCTTCGCCTGCTTCGGCGAAGGGTGCTTTCTCGCTCAAGCGCACTGCCTGTTCGAGTTCACGTCGCGCAGCTTCCTTGTCGCCCTTCGCTTTCAGAGCCATTCCCAGGTGGTAGTGATAATTCGGCGCGGGACTACCGTTGCCGTTCTTGCTGGCGCGTTCGTCAAGCGCTACTGCTTTTTGCAGTTGCTCGACGGCTGCTCCGTATAGCCCCTTCTTGTAGTAGACCCATCCCAGCGTATCGACGAACCCAGGGATGTTTGGATTCTTTTGCACTACGCCCTGCGCCAGTCGCACGGCTTCGTCGAGATTTCCTTTGCCATTGACTGCATAAAGCCAGGCCAGATTGTTCGCGGCAATCACCGCGTTCTGATCCTTACCCAACGCGTTGCGATAACTCTCGGCAGCAGCGTCGTAATTCTGTCGCGAGTCGTCGAGCATGCCGATTAACGTGTAGGCAGTGGCATTGTCCGGACGACGCTGGAGAATGTTTTTGTACTCGGCGATAGCGCGATCCTGTTGATTGGTATTGACGAACAACGCTCCCAACGCGGAATACGCAGCGATGTAGTTGGTGTCGATCTCCAAAGTCTTTCGCAGTTCAACTTCTGCCTGGGCTGAATTGCGCTCGTAGCCGTAAGCCTGCGCCTTGAGGTAATGAAGCGACGCATTGTTTGGATAAGTTGCGAGGACCTGGTCGAGTCGCGCATGGGCCTTGCCGATGTCGTTGGCGCGAGCATACACGCGAATCAAGCCGGTTAGGGCGTTAAAGTTTGTGCTGTCCAGCGACAGAGCGTTTTCGTAGTAACCAATCGCCTCAGCGGGTTTGTTTTCCTCCAACGCCACGCCTGCCAAACTTATGTAGGGATAGGTGTCGCGTGGCGCGGCGTCCCGAGCCAGCATGAAATCCTTCCTGGCATTGGCTGCGTTGCCCTGCTCGAGCGACGCGGCGCCGCGTGACAAATATGCCTTGACGCGAATCTCGGCCAGCATCTGCGGCGAGTTCTGACGATCGGGCGCGGTTTGGTTAATTCGATCAATCAGTTCAGACGACAGCCGCTGCGCGGTTTTTGCGTCGCCTTGAGAAAGACTGATTTGAACCTGGAGCAGCTTGGCCGGAAGGTATTCCGGATAGTTGCGTTCCAGATCGCCGGCGAACGCTCGCGCCTGATCCATGTTGCCCAGATTGAAGTTTGCCTGGGCCATGAAGTAAAGGCCGGGACGCGAGTTAGGTTCCTGAACCAGAACTTCCTTCAAATCTTCGACGGCCGCAAGTAAATCGTTTGACTGACCACTTTGTGCACGGACCCTCGCGCGCAACAAAAGCGCCTGGCGGTCGTGCTGATCCTTTTTCAAGACTTCATCAACCTGGGCCATTGCTCCCTGCGTGTCTCCACGCATCAACATGATCTCGCCGAGGCGAAAACGACCCTGGTTGTAATCCGGTGCGTTAGTAACGATCTCCTGATAAATAGCGACCGCTTCATCGAGCCGATTGATCGAAGAATAAAAATCAGCCAGCACGGCCCGGCCTTCCGGTTTATCTTTATCGATCTCAGCCAGCGCCTTGTAGGCGGCTTCAGCTTTATCGAGTTGCTTATTCACCAGATAAAAACTCGCAAGGATAAAACGCGAAGCACGATTGGCGGGTTCAACCGTAACTGCCTTGGTCATCTCGGCTTCAGCTTCAGCCAGCCGGTTTTGCTGAACGAGAAACTTGCCATACTCGGTATGACCGAGCGCTGAATTAGCGTTGACGGCGATGGCGCGTTGAAACGTTTCTTCCGCCCTGGTCTGGTCGTTAGTGATTATGTAAAAGCGCGCCAGGCTGAGATACGACTCAACCCGTTTGGGATCCAGCTCGATGGCGTGATTGATTTCGGCAAACGCTTTCTCGCGTTCATTCTGAGCATAGAAAACGCTGCCAAGCAGGATGTGTCCCTCAACGTGATTCGCATTCTTGTCGAGAATTTGTTTCGCCATCCGCTGGGCTTCCGCAATCATTTGCGAATTCCCTTTGGCCGCCGCGATGTAGTAGTTGCCGAGCTTCACGCGAGCGTCGAGATTATCGGCGTCGAGTTCGATCGTCTTCCGCAGCTCATCGAAAGCTTCCTGATAACGCTGTAGTCCTTCGTATGATCGCGCGAGTCCCCAGTGTGCCGACGCGAGGCGTTCGTCAATCTGGATTGCGTTACGAAATTCCAGCGAGGCTTCCTGAAACTTTTCGTCTTTCAGGTAGCTTTCGCCTTTTTCGACGTGCGCTATTTTTGATTTTTCGGGATTGCTGCAGCCGCTGATTGCGAACACCGCTGCAAGAAGTATGGAGAGAAGGGTGACGTAATAAACTTTCGATTGGCACTCGGCTTTCATTTTGTTTTCCTCTCGTCGGGAGCTGGTATTCCTGATTCAGGTTGCGTCCCGGTTTCGTCTCATTGTTCTCTCGCTTCAATCGACTGACGGGCAACGCCACGTCGATCTGTCTCGAGAGTGAGACACTCTGATAAGAGAGCTAATTGCTTAGGCTTTCCGGTTTCTTGAGTAATGTTTGTCTGTTGTTATGTGGTGGCGGGCCGGAAAGCAGACTGACAACTTGCTTAACATCAGTCTGGAATAAATTCGGGCAGAATGGTGGAGGAACTTGCGGCGAGGTCTGCTGCAACTTTCAACGCGGTGGGTAATGCGTCTGGTTGAGAACCGTCAATCGCCATCGTTATGCGGACCATGGCGCCATCCGAACGTCGCAAGCGAACGCTGTCAACAACCGTGTAAACCTTGCCCCAGTATTCGCTCGCAACTGCGCGGCCACGACCCTGGTACCAATAGACCAGCAACTCTTTGTGGTCACCATTTTGAATCAAATACTTGTTGGCAACGAAAGCCGGTCGGCCTTCCGGCTCAATCCTCATCTGACCGGGGTCGCTCATGACCCAGCCGGATCCGGGCAAACAGTTCAGCGGGCTGTGATAGGTGGCGCCTTCTCGCTGGCTCGCATAGTAGCCTACATAAAAATTCAAAACCCTGCCCTCATGGTCTTTGTAGTTACGAAGCAGGTAGTCGCTGGCGCGCAACACCGACAGTGTCTCTTGATTAAACTTCTGATCCCCGCCCAGTTGTTCCCACTTCCCAATTTGTTTAGGAAACTCCTGCAACTGCTTGCGCGCGACATGTGCTTCGCCCAGATACTCCCAGGCATTAACTACTAACGCGCCGGCAAGTAGCACAACTAACAGAATCGCGTAGCGCCACGATTTCATTATTCCGCCACCTCCGCTTGTGCCAGTTGGCCCATTGGCGCGATCGTGCGCGATTCTCGCCCCGTTTTCGCGGCTGGTTTCAGACGATCAAGCAGCCAACCTACGCCGAACAGGAGTAGAAACGCGACGACGTAGATTACCCAACCGGAAAAACTGTGGAAGAAACCATCGGCTACTTGAGTGCCGTAATAACGAGCCAAAATGCCCGTTCCACTGACCCTCAGCGCGTTTGTGAAAATTGCAATAGGCACCGCCGACAAGACGATTAACGTCGACCGCCAGAATCCGTAGATCGTAAGCCTCTTCGTTAGCGACGAGCCATTATTGTCTCCACTGCCGGAGTTATCGCGAGGGTGTGTGAAGTAAGCGAAGACGACAGCGAGCGTCACCAGCGTCATCAGCGAACGAATGCCGCTGCAAGCTTCAACTACTTCGAGTTTTTTCGTTTCGCGTGCGCCAAGCGGCATCAGCTCAATTACATTTCCCTGACGCAGGACGGGTATATCGAATGCGGCCATGGCCCAGACTGCGCAACGAGAAGCAAACAGCTGCAAAGGAAAGGCAATTTTGTTGAAGATAATTGCCGGGATTGGTATCGCCAGAGCCAGCAGAAACAAAGGCACAATCAGCAACCGCAACAGCTGGACCCCCCAGAAATACAGGGCGATTCCCGCCAGCATCACCAACAGCGAAGTTCTTTGCATGAACAACTCGGCGCCGGCGGTTCCGGCCCATAGCGCTAACAACGCGAACAAGACACCAGTCATTCCCCAAAACATTGAAGGCCGCACTTCGACTCGTCTTAACCATTCGCGTTGCGACCAGAGAATGAAACCGATGATGAAAGGAACCAGGAGTCCGTGAGAATAGTTTTCGTCGGTCCACCAATCAGTGCCAAGCTTTACGAAGACGGTGGCGTAGGCAAGAACCACTGTTGCCGCGATAGGGATTATTTTCCAAAGATGTTTGGAGGCGGGAGCGATCATGGGGCACTCAGTACTACTGCAGTTCGGGTCCAAAGATTCGAGAGGGAAAGGGCAAGTCTCCCTGCTCAGTCAATTGAAACGACTAAAGAGATCGCGTTTCCGATAAATGAGAGAAGTTTTTGGTGGCGAAATTCGGCATTGTGTGAACGTTAGATCAAGCGCTCGCTTCAAGCGATTCATAAATCGCCAGCGTTTCCTCGACGGCTTTGCCAACCGTAAACCTCGTTCGCACTCGATCAATCGCTTGTTGCGACATTTGCTTACGACGGTTCGCGTCTCTGGCCAGAGTTTCAATAGCGTCAGCAAAAGCTTTCGCGTCGAGCGGTGTCGCCAACAACCCAGTCTCGCCCTCGCTGACTACTTCAAGCAATGAACCATGACGGCTGCCGACCACCGGCGTGCCGCACGCCATTGCTTCAGCGAGCACAAGTCCAAAAGCTTCACCAACAGAAGCAAGCACGAAAACATCAGACGCCTGCAGCAGACTTTTCGGATCAGGAACGTTACCGAGCCAGTGAATTCTGTCGCTGACTCCAAGTTGTTCGCTCAGTGCTTGTAAACCCGGTAACAAATCACCATCACCAGCGACGAACAAACGCGCCGCAATCTTACGTTTGGCCAACTCACTGCACGTTTCAACCAGTATGTGAGGGTTCTTAAACGGTCGCAGGTAAGAAACAGTGGAGAGAATCAGTTCATTGTCGCTGACTTTAAAATCTTCCGCCCACTGCGCGCGCGCGGCGCGGTTCGGGGTAAAACGGTCTGTATCAACGCCCAGATACCTGACTACGATCTTGTCTTCTGACAACCCGCCTTTCAGAAGCTGCGCTTTTACAAACTCCGAGATAGCTATCACGCGAGTCATCGGCGAAGTCGTCAACTTCGTGCGCAAACGCAGCAGCAATTTTTTCCACGACTTGGCGCGAAACTCACCGCTGTTTTGCATCTCGTAATTTCCAGCACAGTGGGATCCGAAGCTTGGAATTCACGTGACTTGAAGTCGCGGC
>JADMIO011356666.1_pt1 | contig 73160 bp, 68 predicted proteins | sample 8958161 | NCBI WGS metagenome assembly JADMIO01 (sample SAMN16585339, study PRJNA669376) | soil metagenome | isolation source: Crop rotation soil | place: USA: Cullars Rotation, Alabama | collected 2011 | reverse complement strand
GCCGCGACTTCAAGTCACGTGAATTCCAAGCTTCGGATCCCACTGTGCTGGAAAGCCAGCGCGCCAGTCTTTGTTCCAGCTTGGCGCGGCCATTGGCCAGCGCGGTATGCGCGGTCTGAATCATGAAGCCTTGCGCCCATTTGAGCATCAAGGCGCGCAGGCCCTCGCTCTTGGCAATGGCCTCGACCAGCGGTTCTTGCGGAATGCGGTGGCCGCTGCCGCCGATCTGCATATAGGTGGAGTGCTGGGCGCGATTGTCGCCCATCAGCAAAGGCACGCCGGTGACGCCTTCGTAACCGATCACGCCCACTTCGATGCGGTGGTCCTCGGCATCGACCGCGACGACCGAGGCGACGCCGATCTCCAGAAAATAGGCATGCGCAATCGGCTTGGTGGGAACTTCGATGACCTGGCGTTCCTTCAGCGTGATCGCTTCCAGATGCGGCCCGATCAGGTCCCAGTCTTCAAGACTGATCTTATGCAGAAGGCGGTTGCGGATTCCGGTGCGTGCATGCGCTTCTAACATATCGCCAACCCAACAAAGGTGTTTGGATGGGCCCCCCCATCGCCGCGCCGGATGTGCGTCACAGCCCTGTCGAAAATAGCGTTAAGTGGCGGAAATCCTATGGTTTTTTCAGTACCAAACCGTACCGCTGAGATGGACTTTGGCCAGACACTTTCACATACACACAACATTGGGCACTCCCATGCCAATGCCCCCTCAGATTTGATCCGTACACAGACCAACAAGGACGGCGAAAAAACGGTTCCGCCGGCTTGCCGTCAGGAGAAACAACGAATGTACGCCGGGATGGGTTCCCTGGCCGGGATCAGCGAAAGAAGTCGATCACGGCCTGGCGCGTGTGCTTGTCGCCCACCGCCGACATGTGATCGCGCCCGGCAATGGTCACCGCGCGGCCATCGGCAAGCGCCGCCGCCAGCGGTTCGGGATGTCCCGCCGTGTCATCCTCGCTTCCGTCCACCACCAGAACCGGCCGCGACAGACGCGCGAGAACTTCCAATGGCAGATGCGGCGACATCGCCCGCATGCAGGCGGCCAGCGCCAGGCGATCCTTGCCGGGCTGGTCGGCGAACGCGCGAAACATCTTGGCGCGCGGATCGGTGATGGAATCCTTGTCCGGTGTGAGCAAGGCCTCGGCCAGACTTGCGCGCGCGCCGGGCGCGGTGATGCGGTCTTGCAGATAGGTTTCACCCACCCCCGCGATCGCCAGCTTGCGCACACGCTCGGGGTGCGAGGCGAGCAGGCGCAGGCCGATGAAGCCGCCCATCGAATAACCTAGGATCAGCGCCTGGTGCAGGTCGCAGGCCCGCATCACCGCGATAACGTCTTCGGCCATGCGGTCGTGACCGTAAACCGCCGGATCGTGCGGCTTGCCGCTTTCGCCATGCCCCCGGCAATCCATCGCCACGATGGAAAAACCCGCCGCCGTCAATCCGCCATACCATCCGGTCGAACGCCAATTCTGCACCCGGCTGGAGCCGAAGCCATGCACCAGCACAATGGCGGGCCCTTCGCCCTGGCGCTCATAAGCCAGTTCGATTCCATCCTCGGCTGTGACAAATTCCGGCATGCCGCCCCTTCGATTCCAGCAAACTCGCAAAGGATCGGTTCTGTGTCTATAACGAGGCGATGTGCAAGTGGTTATTCATCGCCGGGATTCTGGGTGCATTGGGCGTGACCTTGGCCGCCTTCGGCCAGCATGCGCTGACCGGGCGGCTTGAACCGCGCATGCTTGCGGCCTTCGCGACCGGGGCCCAGTACCAGATCATCCACGCCCTTGCCATCGGCCTGGCAGCCTTGGCGGCGCGGGGCGCGGCACAGGAAATGGCGGAACGCGCCGCACTGCTGTTCTTCGCCGGCATTTTGCTTTTTTCCGGCTCGCTTTACGGCCTGGCGCTGAGCGGGATGCGCGTCCTGGCTTTCATGACCCCGTTGGGCGGACTGGCGCTGATCGCGGGCTGGATCGTGCTGGCGCTGGCCGCCCTCAAGCTGGAAAAACCCTAAGCCTCTATTGCCGCGCCAGCGTCCGGTGCTGCGATTCCGCGGCCGGAGGGAATAAAATCCCGCAATCCGCCTTGCCGGTCCGGCCGGTCCAATGCCTTGAGAAACTTGTCGCCCCAATTGGAAATGTCGTTGCGCAACAGCGCCGCGTAAAGTTCGCCATGGCGGGCCTTGCGTTCGCTCAGCGGCATGGCGGCCGCCCGCGCGATGGCGGCAGCCACCGCGTCCGGATCGTAAGGGTTGACCAGCAGCGCGTCGCGAAACTCGTCCGCCGCGCCGGCAAAGCGCGACAGGATCAAGACGCCGGGATTTTCCGGGTCCTGTGCCGCCACATATTCCTTGGCCACCAGATTCATCCCGTCGCGCATCGGCGTCACCAGCCCGACATCGGCGGCGGCGTAAAGTCCCGCCAGGGTGGTGCGGCTATAGGCCCGGTTCACATAGCGCACCGGCGTCCAATTCGCCTCGCTGTAGGCGCCGTTGATGCGCCCCGCCGCGCCGTTCACCGCCGCTTCCATTTCGGAATATTCCTTGATCTGACTGCGGCTCTTGGGCGTGATCTGCAGATAGGTGATCTTGCCGTGCCATTGCGGATTGGCCGCGAGAAATCGCTCATAGGCTTCCAGCCTGAGCGTGATGCCCTTGGAATAGTCCAGCCGGTCGACGCCGATGATCAGGGTCCCGGGCAAGGAATTGATGAACTGCTTGGCAAAAGGCGTTTTCATGGCACGGCGGGCCAGGCGGGTGAAGGGATGGGTCTCGATCCCGACCGGAAAAGTGCCGATGCGCATGGCGCGGTCGCCGCTGCCCAGCCTCAGCGACATATGCGAGGGCGCCCCCAACTCCTTGGCGAGATAGCGCGCGAAATTGGCGGCGTCGCCGTCGGTCTGGAACCCCACCAGGTCGTACTCGCCCAGCAAGGGGATCAACCGCTCATGATTGGGCATGGCAGTGAGGATTTCCGGCGGCGGCAGGGGAATATGCAGGAAAAAACCGACGCGGTTGCCCAGGCCCCGCGCCCGCAAGGCCTTGGCCAAGGGAATCAAATGATAGTCATGCACCCAGACGACATCGTCCGGCTCCAGCACCTTGGCCAGTTCGTCGGCGAAATGCTCGTTGACGCGCAGATAACCCGACAGGTCGCGCCGCGAGAATTCCGCTAAGTCCAGCCGGTAGTGGAAAATCGGCCACAACACCCGGTTGGCGAAGCCATTGTAATATTCGTCGAAATCCTCCGGCGTCAGATCGGTGACGATATAGCTGTTGGCGCGCTGCGTGACGGTGCGGGTGCGCGGCTTCGCCTGCACCTCCCCGCTCCAGCCCAGCCAGACGCAGGGATGCTTGCGCAGGGTGGCTTTGAGCACCACTTCCAGCCCGCCGGGATGAAGTCCCGTGCCGGGAATCGCCACCCGGTTGGAAATTATGAAGATGCGTGCCAATAGCGATCCTCCCAGCTTTGGCTCAGCCGCATTGCGCTGAGGATGACCCCCGCCATGGAATAGGTCTGCGGAAAATTGCCCCACAGCGCGCCGGTTTGCGGATGGATATCCTCGGCCAGCAAACCGTAGCTGTTGCGCAGCGTCAGGGCATCCTGGAAACGCTCGCGCGCCTCCTCGCGCCGGCCCAGCGCCGCCAGCGCGTCGATCAGCCAAAAACGGCAAACCAGGAATTCGGTTTCCGGCAGGCCGAAATCGTCTTCCGCCGCATAGCGCATGACATGGCGGCCGCGCACCAGATCCTGCTCAATGGCCGCGACGGTCGAGACGAAACGCGGATCACGAGCCTCGATCATGCCGAGTTCGGGCAGCAGCAGGACACTGGCATCCATGTCGTCGATGCCTTCCGCCGCGGCGAAGGCCCGGCGCTTGGGATTCCAGACGCGCGTCAGAAGCGTCTCGCTGATGGCATCGGCCTGAGCCTGCCAATGGCTTGCCCGGTCGGTCAGCCCCAGCCGCGCGGCGATCGCCGCGGTACGGCCGATACCCGCCCAGCACATGGCGCCAGAATGCATGTGCACGCGCTTCCTGCCGCGGAATTCCCAGATGCCGGCATCCGGCTCCAGCGCCAGCCTGGCGCATTGCTGCGCCAGCTTTTCCAGCAGGCGGAAAAGACTTTCCTGTCCGGGATGGGGCAGCCGGCTGTCGAAGAACATCGGCGTCGCGGCCAGGATGACGCTGCCATAGGCATCGTGCTGCACCTGCTCGACGGCGGCATTGCCGATGCGCACCGGCCCGTGCCCTTCAAAGCCTTTCAGATCGGGCGCGATCCATTCGGTCAGGTCGTCCGAAGGCACAATGCCGTAACAGGGCGCCAGGATATCGGTATTGCCGGCGATGGACAGGATATAGGCGATATACTGCTCCATCGTTTCGGTCACCCCGATGGCATTCAGCGCCTTGACGACGAAATACGCGTCCCTGAGCCAGCAATAGCGATAGTCCCAGTTGCGCCCCGAATGCGGCGCTTCGGGCAAGGAAGTGGTCAGCGCCGCGACAATGCCGCCGGTTTCCTCAAAGGCCATCAGCTTGAGGGTGATGGCGGCGCGGATGCTGGCGTCCTGCCATTCATAGGCGATGGAAAGCCGGCGCACCCATTCCAGCCAATAGGCGCGGGTGCGCTCGCAAAAATCGCGCACGGTCGAAGAAATATCCCCCATGAATGCCTCATCCGGTCCGAACACCAGATGCAGGGGACGAATGAGGGCGAAGGGGGTTTCGTGCTGAATATAGGAAAGCGGCGCGTCGGTGGTCAGCCGCACCAGGGACGGCTCGCCATAGGTGATATGGCTGGACCCCGCCACCTGGCGCCTGATGGGATTGCCGTAAAATTGCGTGGGGCGGACACGCAGGGTGATGCGCGGCAGTCCCGCGACCGGCTCGATGATCCGCATCAATTGCGGCGGCTTGAGCAAACGGTCGAAATTGCGCAAGCGGGGCGCGAAATCGGTGATTTTCACCTGCGCGCCGTCATCGGCCGTCAGAATCGTCACGACGGTGGCGGTGTTGCGCTCATATTGCGACTTGGCATCGACTTGCCGGTCCAGCAAGACGTCGCAAAATCCCTTTTCCTCGTCACCCGCGATCAGGCGGCAGAAAACCGGATCGCTGTCGAAACGGGGAAAGCACCACCATACCAGCCGGCCATGGCTGTTGATCAGGGCGGCGACGCGCCCATTGCCGACAACGGCGAGATCGACGGGCCCGCTCATGGCGATTGCGCCTCGTCCGCCGCTTCGGTCAGCCATCGCCGCACCGCCAGGGGAGACTCGAAAACATAATCGGCGCCCGGAAATTGCTGACCGACGGAAAAACCCTCTCCACCCAGTTGCGGCAATATCCGGAACACATCCAGATCGGTGGTATCGTCGCCGCCGAAGAGAATGGCGCGGCCCGCAAACGGCAATTGCTTGGCCAGGAGCGAGACGGCGGTGCCTTTGTCCACGCCCGCGGGCCGCGCCTCGATCACCGCCTTGCCGTACAGGATGTGCACTTTTTCGCTCTCGAACAGACGCGCATGCTTTTCCATCGCCGACAGCAGGACCGGGCGGGCTTCCGGCGCCAGGCGGTAGTGCAGCGCCAGCGCGGACCGCTTGTCTTCCAAGAGCAGCCCGGGAATATTTTCCGCCAAGCCGGTGAAAATCTCGGCCACCTTTTCCGAAAGCGGCTGGCCGCGCGCAATCGCTCCGTCGGCCCCGCGTATTTCTCCGCCATGGGTGCCGATCGCCGCGGGACGGAAAGGCGCAAAGAGCCTGTCGATGCTTTCCAGCGAGCGTCCGCTGACAAAAGCCATCGCGCCGGAGAGATGCTGTGACAATCTCTCGAGCGCGCGGGAAAGTTCGAGCGGCACCTTCACGCGATCCGGCGTGCGCGCCAGATCCAGGAGAGTTCCGTCAATATCCAAAAAAAGGGCGGTATTGGCCGTTATAGCCGGTGTCATCAGGCTTCTCGCATCCCAGCGAGAGCAAAACGCGCTGACGGCTCAACAGGTTCCCTGAAATATGACCGGCTTTTATGACCAGAAAGGGCCACTCATTTGCGCACGGCCCGACCAGTGCCTTTCAGACACCCTCGCCGCGCGGATTCCCATCAACGGACGCTACCTTCCGCTCTTGCCAGGAATGAATTGGGCGTAGGTCTAATTTTTTTCGCGGAACTTGGACCAGGCGAACGCGCCACCCTCCATACCCGCGTCATTGGAGACGGTGGTCATGGACGGAAGCGCGAACGACACCAGGCGGGAGTTGCCGCCGCCCAGGTAAAGATGGTCGTACGCGAATACCGTTTCCAGAACCGCGATCAATTTCTTGATTCGCTTGTTCCAGCGGCGGTCGCCGATCTTGCGGCGTGTCTTGTCGCCGACATAAATGTCGAGATCGTCCTTTTTGTTCATCACCAGATGCGCCAAATCCATATGGGGCATCAATTCGCCATCGCGGAACCAGGCGGTGCCGAAACCGGTGCCCAGGGTGCAGACCAGTTCAAGCCCATCGCCCCGGATCGCCGCCAAGCCCTGCACATCGGCATCGTTCAGCAGCTTGACGGGCACGCCGAATTTTTTCCGCATCGCCTCGGCCAGGGCAAAGCCCTTCCAATCTTCGGTGCCGAAAGACGGCGCGCTGAAAACCACGCCTTTTTTCACCACGCCGGGAAAACCGATGGTGACGTGATCGAAGGCGCCCAGGGGCGCGGCCAGATCGGCAAGCGCCTTGACGATATGCCTGGGTTTGCGGCGCTGGGGCGTCTTCACCCGCACCCGCTTCACCAGATATTTTCCTTGCGGAGAAATCACCGCCGCTTTCAGGCCGGTGCCGCCGACATCGATGCAGAGAATGCGTTTGGGGGCGCCTGCTTTTTTCATGCCGACATTCCTAGAAGCCATAACCCTGATCGTCTTCCCCGGCCGCCGCCTGGTCCACCAGCCACAATATTTCGCCTTGCGGTTTGATCCCGCCGGCCGGGCCGATCCCGGCACGCGCCTGGGCCAAGGCATCGCGTTTGCCCGCGCCGCTGACCAGAAAAAGAATCAAAGCGCTGGATTCCAGCGCCGGATAGGTCAGGCTGATACGGGGCTCGGCGCGCCCCTTGGGCACCACCGCGGCCCAGCGGCCGCGCTCCTCGAGCACCGGCTGGCCGGGAAGCAGGGAGGCGGTATGCCCGTCATCGCCCAATCCCAGCAGGGTCAGGTGAAACAGCGGCACGCCCGCTTCCAGCGTTCCCGCGCCATATTGCTGGCGCAGGGTTTCGTCATAGCGGTCGGCGGCGCTCTCTGGTGTCCCATCCGTGGGAATGGCGAGCAGCTTGCGGGGATGGACATTGGCGCCGGCCAAAAGACTCTCGCGCACCATGCGGTAATTGGAATCGGGGTGATCCGGCGGCACGAAGCGTTCATCGCTGAAGAACAGCTCGGCACAGTCCCAATCGATCGCCTTGCCGCCCAGCAACCGATAGGCGGCGCGCGGCGTAGAACCGCCCGACAACACCATGCGGAAAGGATGGCGGGCGACACGCAACTGTCCGGCGATGATGTCCGCCGCGCGCGCGGCCAGCGCGCCGGCATCCTTCACCACTTCCAAACTGCCCGCGATGCCGCTCATTTTATGCCCCGCCAAGACCGGCCATCGCGCGCCAACAAATCATTGGCGGCGCTGGGGCCTTCGCTGCCCGCGGCATAGTTGGGAAAATGACGCGGCGCGGTGTTGGCCCAGCCGGTCAGCACCGGCTCCACCAAGGCCCAAGCGGCTTCCACCTGATCGGCGCGCTGGAACAGGGTCGCGTCCCCGATCAGGCAATCATAGATCAAGGTTTCATAGCCCACGGCGGGCGCCTGTTTGAAATAATCCTTGTATTTGAAATCCATCGCCACGCTTTCCAGCGCCATGGCGGGGCCGGGCCGCTTGGCATTGAAGCGCAGGCGGATGCCCTCGTCGGGCTGGATGCGCAGGATCAGCCAGTCGGCGTCCAGCTCCTCCATCGGCGTTTCGCGGAACAACGCGTGAGGCGCTTGCTTGAAGCGGATCGCGATCTCGGTATAGCGCTTGGAAAGCCGTTTGCCGGTCCGAAGATAGAAAGGCACGCCGGCCCAGCGCCAATTGTCGATGCTAAGCCGCATCGCGGCATAGGTTTCCACCGTGGATTCCGGCGAGACATTGGCTTCGGCGCGATAGGCCAGGGCCTTTTCATCGCCCACGATGCCGCTGTCATATTGGCCGCGCACCACGTCGCTGAGGGTGAGCGGGTGGATCGCCTTGAACATCTCCGCCTTCTTCGAACGGATATCCTCGGCATCGAAGGAGACCGGCGGTTCCATCGCCGTCATGGCGACCAATTGGAACAGGTGGTTGGGCACCATGTCGCGCAAGGCGCCGGTGGCTTCATAGAATTTTCCGCGCGTTTCCACCCCGATGGATTCGGCCACCGTGATCTGGACATGGTCGATGCGGTCGCGGTTCCAGATCGGCTCGAACAGCCCGTTGGCGAAGCGCAGCGCCATGATGTTCTGCACCGTTTCTTTGCCCAGAAAGTGATCGATGCGGTAGATCTGGTCTTCCTTGAGATATTTGAGCAGGCAGGCATTGAGCGCGCGGGCCGAGGCCAGGTCGTGACCGAAAGGCTTTTCCACGATCAGGCGGCGGAAGCCCCCCTGGTGATTGTCTTGGGCTCCGCAATCCACCAGCCCCGCCTCGCCCAGCTTGCCGGCGATGGTGCTGAAGAAACGGTCGGCCACCGCCATGTAGAACAGCACATTTCCGTCCAGCGATTGTTTCTCGTCCAGCTCCGCCAGAAGATCCTTCAGCCGCTGATAGGTGTCGTTCTGCTCGAAGTCCCCGCTGAGAAAGGTCATGCAGCGGGCGACCTGCTGCCACAGCGTCTCGTCCACTTCCTCATTGTTCCTGGCCAGCGTCTTGGCCAGGAAATCCTTGAGCTGCGCGGCCCATTCCTCGCTTGTCTTCTTGTTATGATCCACGCCGATCAGGGACAGGCTGGGCGGCAACAGCCGGGTACGCGCCAGATTGTAAAGCGCGGGAATGATCAAACGCTTGGTGAGATCGCCATTGGCACCGAAGATCACGATGGCGCAAGGCGGCGGCGGGGATTTGTGCGACAGACTGCTCACTTGTCCTCGTCTTTGGCCTTGTGGACGGGAATGGTGCTTTCGATATGGCCGCCGAATTCCTTGCGCATGGCCGACAGCAGCTTTTCGCCGAACGTATTGTCGCTGCGCGAACGAAAGCGCGAGAACAGCGCGGCGGTGATCACCGGCGCCGCCACCGCTTCGTCCACCGCTGCCTGAATGGTCCAGCGGCCCTCGCCGCTATCGTCCACCTTGCCGCTGAACTCATCCAGCGTTTCGGAACGGGCCAGCGCGATGGCGGTCAAGTCCAGCAGCCAGGAGGCCACCACACTGCCTCGCCGCCACACTTCCGCGACATCGGCGACATTGATGTCGAACCGTTCGTCTTCCGGCAGCTTGTCGCTGTTTCTGCCGCGCATGATGTCGAAGCCTTCGGCATAGGCCTGCATCAACCCGTATTCGATGCCGTTATGCACCATCTTGACGAAATGGCCGGCGCCGGCGGGGCCGGCATGCATATAGCCTTCGATGACGCGGGGATCGGCTCGTTCCCGGTTGGGGGTGCGCGATATCTCGCCCACCCCCGGCGCCAGTGTCTTGAAAATCGGGTCGAGCCGGTCGACGGCCGATTTCTCGCCGCCGATCATCATGCAATAGCCGCGCTCCAATCCCCACACCCCGCCCGAGGTGCCGACATCGATATAGTCGATGCCATGACGGTGCAGCATATGGGCGCGGCGGACATCGTCCTTGAAGAAAGTGTTGCCGCCATCGATGACGACATCGCCTTTCTCCAGCAGCTTACCCAAAAGAGCGATAGTGTCTTCGGTGATCTTGCCCGCCGGAAGCATCACCCAAACCGCGCGCGGCTTGGAAAGCTTTTGCACCAGATCTTCTATGGAGGAGGCGGCGGTCGCGCCTTGGAGCGCCTTCACCGCATTGGCGGATGCATCATAGCCGACAATGCCATGGCCCCCCTTCATCAGACGCCGGCCGATATTGGCCCCCATGCGGCCCAGTCCGATAATTCCCAACTGCATGACGTCTCCTGCTGATCCTGCGTGGCGTCCCGGCAATATCAGGCAATTTCGTCGCCCTGAACACTGTCGAAACCGGGGCACGGGGTAGCAAGGATAGGTGACCCCTGTTTCGCGCCCGAAGACCCGGCAAAACCCCAAAAACCCCGCTCTCCAAGGGGTGAAAGCGGGTTGAAAGCATTGATTTTCGACCCCCTTACCTGCCATTACCGGCGGGAGCACCAAAGGCCTGTCATGGACGACGATTTCCGCAAAAGCGCCCTCGCCTATCACCGCTCCCCGCGGCCGGGAAAATTGTCGGTGGAAGCCACCAAGCGCATGGCGAATCAGCGCGACCTGGCGCTGGCCTATTCCCCCGGCGTCGCCGCGCCTTGCGAGGCCATCGCGGCCGATCCCGCCATGGCGCGCGAATATACCGCCCGCGGCAATCTGGTGGCGGTGATCACCAACGGCACCGCCGTGCTGGGACTGGGCAATATCGGGCCGCTGGCGTCCAAGCCGGTGATGGAGGGCAAGGCTGTCCTGTTCAAGAAATTCGCCGGCATCGATGTCTTCGACCTGGAAGTGAACGAAACCGATATCGACCGCTTCGTCGACATCGTGGCGTCCTTGGAGCCGACTTTCGGCGGCATCAATCTGGAAGACATCAAGGCGCCGGAATGTTTCGTCATCGAGAAGAAGCTGCGCGAGCGCATGAAGATTCCGGTCTTTCATGACGATCAGCACGGCACCGCCATCGTCTGCGCCGCCGCCATCCGCAACGGCTTGGTGCTGCAAGGCAAGACTTTGTCGGAGGTGAAGCTGGTGACCAGCGGCGCGGGCGCCGCGGCGCTCGCCTGTGTGGACTTGCTGGTGGCGATGGGCCTGCCGGTGGACAATATCACCCTCACCGACATCAAGGGCGTGGTGCATAAGGCGCGCGGCGACGAGATGCCGCCCAATATGGCGCGCTATGCCCGTCAAACCGATGCGCGCACCTTGGGCGATGTGCTGGTCGGCGCCGATGTCTTCCTGGGCCTGTCGGCGCCCAACGTGCTCAAGCCCGAATGGCTGCCGCAGATGGCCAAGAAGCCGTTGATCCTGGCGCTGGCCAACCCCAATCCGGAAATTCTTCCCGAAGTCGCCAAGGCGGCGCGGCCCGACGCCATCATCGCCACCGGGCGCTCGGACTATGTCAATCAGGTCAACAATGTCCTGTGCTTTCCCTTTGTCTTCCGGGGCGCGCTGGACGTGGATGCCACCACCATCAACGAACCGATGAAGGTGGCGGCGGTCGAAGCCATCGCCGCGCTGGCCCGCGCCGAGGCCAGCGATGTGGTGGCCAATGCCTATGGCGGGGCGCTCAGCGGCTTTGGTCCCGACTCCATCATTCCCAAGCCTTTCGATCCGCGCCTGATCCTGTCCATCGCTCCCGCCGTGGCCCGTGCCGCCATGGAATCGGGAGTGGCGCGCCGCCCGATCACCGACTTTGAGGCTTACGAAGCCGAGCTGGAGAAGTTCGTCTATCGCTCCGGCCAGTTGATGCGCCCGGTGTTCGATGTCGCGCGGCAGTCGCCCCGCCGGGTGGTTTATGCCGAAGGCGAGGAAGAACGCGTGCTGCGCGCCGTCCAGACCGTGGTGGATGAAGGCCTGGCGCAGCCCACCTTGATCGGCCGCCGCGAGGTCATTCTGGCGAAGACCAAGCAGCTCAGCCTGCGTTTGGACTTCGCCAAGCAGGTCCGCATTCTCGACCCCCAGCAGGACCGCGAGTTTTTCGCGCCTCTTACCGAACGCTATCAGCGCCTGGTGGAGCGCCGCGGCGTGCAACCGGAATCGGCGGCGCGCTGGATCGCCACCCGCCACGGCATCGCCGCCGCCATGCTGCTGGATGCGGGCGAGGTCGATGCCGCCCTGTGCGGCGGTCTGGGCGATTGGACGCGCCAGCTCACCAACATTCTGCCGATCATTCCGCGTCTGCCGGGCGTCAGCCGTCTTTATTCCCTTTCCGCGCTGATCCTGCCCAATGGCGCGCTGTTCTTCTGCGACACCCATGTCAATGTCGATCCAAGCGCCGAGCAGATTGCCGAAATGACCCAGCTCGCGGCCAAGACCGTGCGCCGTTTCGGTTTGGCGCCCAAAGCCGCCCTTCTGTCTCATTCCAGCTTCGGCACGTCCCATTCGCCCAGCGCCATCAAGATGCGCAAGGCGCTGGCGTTGCTGAACGCCGCCAAGCCCGATTTCGAGATCGACGGCGAAATGCATGCCGATGCCGCCTTGAGCGACTCCTTGCGTGCGCGGGTGGTTTCCAACTCTCCGCTCACCGGCTCGGCCAATCTGTTGGTGATGCCGACCCTGGATGCGGCCAATATCGCCCTCACCCTTCTGTCGGCCGCCACCGAAGGGCTGCTGGTCGGCCCCCTGCTGCTGGGCGTGGCCAAGCCGGTGCATGTGATGGTGCCATCGGTCACCGCGCGCGGTATTGTCAATATGACGGCGCTCGCGGTGGCGCAGGCCGCCGCCGCCGCGCCATAATAAGGAAAGTCCATGGAAGTTCTGGATCTGAAAGCCCTGGCCGACCAGGCTGTCGCCTTGCACCGGCAAGGACAGCTGGAGCAGGCCGAAGCACTTTATTTCAAGATCATGAATGCCGAACCGGGACTGTTCGGGCCGCGTTATTATCTGGGTCTGCTGCGGATGCAGCAGGGCCGCATGGCGGAAGCCTGCGACTGCCTGGATGACGCGGTGAAGATTCTTCCCGACGATCTGAACGCGCTGATGAATTACGGCATGGCATTGCGCGCCAACAGCCAGCCCGACCAGGCCGTGACGATCTTCGACCGCGTCCTGGCGATCGAGCCCAACCTGCCCGAAGCGCTATACAATCGCGGCGTGGCGCTGGGCGACCTGCAACGGTTCGAGACCGCGGTGGAAAGCTATGACCGGGCACTGGTGCTGCAGCCGGAAATGATCGCCGCCATGGTCAATCGCGCGGCGGCGCTGGCGGCGATGCAGCGATTTGACGACGCCATTCAAGGTTATGATCGCGTCCTGGCGATGCAGCCCGGCAATGCCCTGGCGCTGGCCTGGCGCGGGCAGGTGCGCCGTTCGATGGGCCGCCCCGAACAGGCTCTGGCCGATTACGACCGCGCCCTGGCTCTCGATCCCACGCTTGACGACGCGCAGTATAACCGCGGCGTCGCCTTGATGGACCTGAAACGCGCGGCCGACGCCTTGGCCGCGTTCAACGCCGTGATGCCCAGCTATCACGGCAATGCCGAAATGCTGAACAATCGCGGCGTGGCGCTGTGGAATTTGAAACGTCCGGGCGAAGCCTTGGAAAGTTTCGAGCGCGCGCTTGCGATCGAGCCCGGCTTCACGGAAGCCTGGGGCAATCGCGGCCTGGCGCTGCGCGACCTGGCCCGCCACCAGGACGCCCTGGTCAGTTTCGATCAGGTATTGCGGCTCGATCCGCGCAACGCGGTGGCCTGGAACAGCCGGGGCAATGTCTTGCGCGACATGAAGGATTTCGCGACGGCCGTCGAGAATTACAGCAAGGCCATCGAAATCCGCCCAAACTATGCCGACGCCGTCATCAATCGCGGCTATGCGCTTTGGGCGCTGAAACAGAATGAGGCCGGCACCAAAGACGTGGAACACGGCCTTCAGCTGGATCCCGATTATCCTTACGGCAAGGGCGAGCTGCTCCATGTCCGCATGTACAGCGCCGACTGGCACGATTTTGCCGAGCGCAAAGCGGAATTGGAACAGCTGGTGCGGGCCGGCAAGCAGGCCATTCAACCGTTCAACTTCCAGGCCATCGCGGAAACGCCGGCCGACGCTCAGGCCTGTTCCCGCATCTGGGCGCAAGCCCGATATCCGCAGCAGCCCAGCGCCCCGCACGACCCGGAGCTTCGCAAGGGGCGCAAGATCCGCATCGGCTATTTGTCCGGGGAATTCCGCCAGCAAGCCACCGCCATCCTGATGGCGGGCCTTTATGAGCGGCATGACCGCGATCAGTTCGAGCTCATCGCCCTGGATTGCGGCGAAAATGACCAAAGCGAGATGCGCGGCCGGCTGGAACGCGCCTTCGACCGCTGGATCAATATCGCCGCCTTGTCCGATGACGATGCGGCGCAGCTTGTCCGCGCCAATGAAATCGACATTTTGGTCAGTCTGAACGGCTATTTCGGCGCCGCCCGCATGGGCATCTTCGCCTATCGCCCGGCGCCGTTGCAGGTCAATTATCTGGGCTTTCCCGCCACCTTGGGCGCGCCCTATATCGATTACATCCTCGCCGACCAGATCGTGATCCCGCAAAGCGAACAGGCTTTTTACGACGAGAAAGTCGTGTATCTGCCCGGCAGCTATCAGGCCAATGACGATAAGGGCCGGCCCATGGCGCCGCCGCCCAGCCGCACCGAGGCAGGCTTGCCGCAAACCGGCATCGTCTTCTGCAATTTCAACAATGCCTACAAACTGACGCCTCAGACCTTCGACAGCTGGATGCGAATCCTGAGCGGCGTGGAAAACAGCGTGCTGTGGCTGCTGGAAAGCGCCGCTCCTTATCCTGAAAATTTGCGCAAAGAGGCGCAGAAGCGCGGCATCGCGCCGGAGCGCATCGTTTTCGCAGCCGACCTGCCGACCGATCAGCATTATGGCCGCATCAAACTGGCGGATCTGTTCCTGGATGGCCTGCCCTACAATGCCCACACCACCGCCAGCGACGCGCTGTGGGCCGGGGTGCCGTTGATCACCTGCAGGGGCACAGCCTTTCCCGGCCGCGTCGCCGCCAGCCTGCTTTCCGCCGCCGGTCTCGGCGAATTGGTCACCGAAAACCGCGCCGATTTCGAAGCCCTTGCGATCAAGCTGGCAAACGACCCCAAGGCCTTGGCCAAGCTGCGCGGCAAGGTCGAGAACGCGAAAGCAAGCGCCCTGTTCGATACCGCCGCCTTTACCTGGCATATCGAAACCGCCTATCGCACCATGTGGGAAAATTGGCTGGCGGGGAAAAAACCCGAAGGCTTTACCGTCAAGACCAAGGCCTGATCCGTGGATGCCCAGCAGATACAGGCGCTGGGCCGCCAGGCCATGGCGCTGCATCAGCAGGGGCAGCTGCAGCAGGCCGAGGCGATCTATCGCCGGTTGATCGAGGCCGTGCCCGGCCTGTTCCCGGCTTATTTCATGCTCGGCATGCTGCGATTGCAGACCGGCGATAGCGCCGGGGCTGCGACGTTGCTGGGCCAGGCGCTTCAGCTGCAGCCGAGCGATCCCGGCGCGCTGTTGCATTACGGCCTGGCGCTGCACGGCCAGAAGCGGTTCGAAGAAGCGCTCGCCGCTTACGACCGCGTCTTAGCCGTGCAGCCCGGCATGATCGCGGCGCGGGTGGGCCGCGGCGGCGCGCTCAGGGCCCTGGACCGGGCCGAAGAAGCACTGGCCGAATATGAACAGGCGCTGGTCGTCAATCCCAACGACGCCGATGCCTGGAATGTGCGCGGCGCGCTGCTGCGCAGCCTCAAGCGGATAGACGAAGCGCTTGAATCCTTGAACCGTGCCGCGGCGTTGGCGCCCGACTCCGCGGAAATTCTGCAAAGTCGCGGCGAGCTGCTGTGGGACGAGAAGACCGATTATCCGGCGGCGATCCGCGATCTGGAACGCGCCCTGGCGCTGGATGCCGGCCGCCCCGCCTTGGAAGGCAATCTGGTCCATCTCAAGCTGATGCTGGCGCTGAAAGATTGTGATTGGCCGCAGGCGGACGATCTGGCGGACCGGATGCGGAAAATTATCGCGGCGGGCTCCTATGTGACGCCCTTCATGGCGCTGTTGTGCGACGGCGATGCGCAGGTGCAGCTGCGCGCCGCCCGCAATGTTATCGCCGAACGTTTCTCGCCCCTGCCGCCGCTGGCCGGCCCCGCGCCTTATCGCCATGACCGCATCCGGCTGGGTTATATTTCGTCGGATTTTTGCGAACATCCGGTCGGCTATCAAATCGCGCGCCTGATCGAACTGCATGACCGTTCGCGCTTTGAAGTGATCGCCCTTTCAACCGGACGCGATGACGGCGGCGCGACCCGCCGCCGCCTGGCCGCCGCCTTCGACCAGTTTCACGATCTTGCGGGCGCAACTCCCAAGCACAGCGCCGAATATATCCGCCGCCTGGAAATCGACCTGTTGGTGGAGCTGAACGGCCATACCCAAAATCAAAGTTTCGACATCCTGCGCCGCAAGCCGGCGCCGATCCAGGCGAGCTGGCTGGGTTATGCCGGAACCACCGGCGCGCCCTATATCGACCATCTGATCGCGGACCGTGTTGTGGCGCCCAATCCGGCGGACTTTACGGAGACGCTGGAATATCTGCCCAACAGTTTCTTCGCCACCGACAATGCAAGGCCGGTCGGAATCGCGATGGAAAGGCGGGAGACCGGGTTGCCGGCGGACGCTTTTGTTTTCTGCTCCTTCAACCAGGTGATGAAATTCAATGCCGATACTTTCGCACGCTGGATGCGCATCCTGGCACAAGTGCCCGGCAGCATCCTGTGGCTGCGCGATCCGGGCGCGGTAGCGGCCGCCAATCTGCGCAAGGCGGCCGAGCGTCACGGCATCGCGCCCGCGCGGCTGGTTTTTGCGGGCTTTGTGGCGCAAGACGCTCATCTTGCCCGTTACGCCCTGGCCGACTTGTTTCTCGACACCATGCCCTACAATGCCCATGCCACCGCCTGCGATGCGCTTTGGGCCGGGCTGCCGGTACTGACCTGCGCCCAAGGCGGCTTCGCGAGCCGGGTCGCGGCCAGCCTGCTCGCCGCCATCGGCATGCCGGAATTGGTGACCCAAACGCCGCAAGATTATGAAGCCCTCGCCATCCAACTGGCGCACGATCCGCAAAGGCTATCGGCCCTGCGTACAAAGCTGGCGGCGAACCGGCTGAGCACGTCCTTGTTCGACACAGAGCGCTTTACCCGCGATCTGGAAGATATCTATGCCCGGCTGGTGCGGCTCAACGGATGAACTGATCCACGAATCCGGCGCCCAGACCGACCTTCTCATAATGGGCGCGGCAGAGATTGATCTTGGTGAAGACATCCTCATAGCCCAACACCGCGCCATCGGGATCGACATAGATCATCACGCCGTTCACTTGGAACAGGGTGATCATCTCTTCCACGCCCTCATCCACCACCAAAGTATGGGTCTCGCCCGGCGCCTCATAGACATAGCCGCCTTCCTCCGCCACCCAGTCATGCTCCAGATAGCGCCAGCGTCCCTTGATGACATAGCCGTGCACCGGCTGGGGATGGCGATGGCGCGACAGCACACCGGATTTGCGCACGCGCAGCAGGTTCATCCAATAGCCGCGCGAGGCGCAAAGGTTCAGCGGCCGAAACCAGACATTCTCGCCCTGCGGCACCCAGATCCGCTCGTCGGCGGGGATCACCGAGGGGATCACCAGCTCCGGCGGCGATTCCTTGGGCTGGGGATGACGATAGGGAATGCGGGAATTGTCCTGGGCCATGTCTCTTCTCTTTTTATTTCGCGGTATAGCCGCCATCGACCGGCAGCACCGTGCCGGTAATGAATCCGGCGCCTTGCGAACATAGGAACACCACCGCGCCGCCAATGTCATCCGGCTTGCCCCAGCGTCCAAAAGGCGTGCGCGCCACAATGGCCTGCGATCGCGCGGCGTCTTCGCGCGCGCCCTTGGTGAGCTCGGTCTCCACCCAGCCCGGCGCGATGGCATTGACACGGATGGTGGGCGCCCAGGCCACGGCCAGCGCCTTGGTCAATTGCGCCACTCCGCCCTTGGACGCGGTGTAGGCGGGCACCAACCCGCCGCCGAAAAAGGACCAGACCGAGGCGGTGTTGACGATCGCCCCGCCTTGCTTTTCCAGAAGCGGCTTGGCCGCCACGCACATCCGCATGGTGCCGGTGAGATTGACGTCGATGACTTTCTGAAAGCCTTGAACGGTGAATTCCTGGCCGTCGCGCAGGATAATTCCGGCGCAGTTGACCAAGGCATCCAGGCGCGTCAATCCCGCGACGCACCGCGCCACGTCCGCGTCATCGGTCACATCAAGCTTGACGGCGCGCAGGTGATCGCGCGCGGGGACGGCGGCGACTTCGGCCTCTGTCAGGCCGGTGACGGTGACCTGATAGCCCGCCGCCAGCATGGCTTCGGCGATGCCGAATCCGATGCCCCGCGCCCCGCCGGTGATCAGTGCCTGTTTCATGCGATTACCTTAGCGTTCGGGCAGGGCGAATGCGACATAGGCCGCGCCCTGTTCCGACTTTTTGTCGCGCGCATTGTCGGCCTGGATCAACACATATTGCCGGCCTCCGGCCATATAGGTGATCGGCGTGGCATTGCCGGCATAGGGCAGCTTGGCCTGCCACAAAAGCGTGCCGTCATTGGGATCAAAGGCGCGGATTTTCTTGTCGTAAAGCGTGGCGCCGATGAACAGCACACCGCCGGCCGTCAGGATGGGACCGCCGTAATTTTCCGAGCCGGTATTTTTGTCCGCCAGCTCGGGATATTCTCCGAAGGGGACTTTCCACAGATACCGCCCGGTATTGAGGTCGATGGCGTTCAAGGTGCCCCAGGGCGGCGCCACGGCGGGATAGCCGTCGGGATCAAGAAATTTGCGGTAGCCGGTGAAGCGATAGGGCGGACGGTCGTCACTGGCCGGCGCTTGCAGCTCGGTCTTGTCGATGCCGCTGCGCACGAAGCCCAGCAAGGCTTTCAGGTCGCCAGCCAAAATCCCGCGAAAAGCCGGCATGCGCCCGCGGCCCGACCACAAAATATCCGTCATCCCGGCTTCGCTCAGCTTGCTGTCGGCCAGGCTGGGAAAGGCGGGCGGCGAGCCTTTGCGGTCGGCGCCATGGCAGGAGGCGCAATTGTCGAGATAGAGCCCCTCGCCCAGGCTGGCGGCCTTGCGGTTTTCCACCAGCCCGCCAGTCCAGGCGACATCATTGGAATTGAGATAGAGGATGCCGCGCTTGGCATCGGCGGCTTGTCCGCCCCATTCCGCCCCGCCATCGAATCCCGGAAAGGCCAAAGTCTGCTGGCCCAGCCGCATATGGGGAAACGGCCCGTCATTGGCAAAGGTGCGGAATTGATCCAACGCCCATTGATGCGCCCCAGGCGTGCGGTTGGTGAGCAAAGATTCGTCGAGATGCTGGCGGGCATAGGGCTTGGGCAGCGACGGCACCGGTTGGGTGGCCGGCTGCTTTTCGCCCGGCACGGTGCTGGGTGGCACGGCCACTTCCGAAAAGGGAAAAAGCGGCTTGCCGGTCGCCCGATCCAGCACAAACAGATAGCCCTGCTTGCTGGCCTGGGCGACCGCGTCGACAACTTTGCCGTCACGCTTGACGGTCAGCAGCACGGGCGGCGAGGGAAAATCACGGTCGGCAATATCGTGCCGCACGCCCTGGAAATGCCAGATCAGCTTTCCCGTGTTGGCATCCAGCGCCAGCAGCGAATTGGCATAGAGATTGTCGCCGATGCGGTCGGCGCCGTAGAAATCGCTGACCGCCGAACCGGTGGGCGCGAAGACCATGCCGCGCTCCTCGTCCAACACCATGCCGGGCCAGTTGTTGGCCCCGCCGCCGGACTTCCAATAATCCGCGGGCCAGCTCTCATATCCCGGCTCACCCGGATGGGGGATGGTGTGAAAACTCCAGCGCAGCTTGCCGGTACGCACATCAAAGGCGCGGATGTCGCCCGGCGCCGCCGGCGCGCTTTCGGAGGTGCGAAAACCCATAATGATCATGTCGCGCCAGATGGTGCCGGGCGCGGTCAGCGCCACGCTGATTTTTTCCGGATCGCGTCCCAGGCCGGCGCGCAAATCGATACGGCCGCCCTCGCCGAAACTCGCCAGCGGTTTTCCGGTTTCAGGGTCCAGGGCATAAAGATAGCTGCCGGCATTGGCGAACAACCGGCGCTCCTGACCGCGCGCCCAATAGGCAAGGCCACGCTGCGGCCCGCCCGCTTTCACGCCGGAATGAAAGCGCCATTTGAGCTTTCCACTTGAGCCGTCCAACGCGATGGTGTCCAGCGAGGGCGTATAGGCATAAACCACGCCGCCGATCGCCAGAGGATGGGTTTGCGGATCGCCCGCCTCCGCCATGTCGAAGCGCCAGGCCTGTTTCAGGTCCGCGACATTGGCGCGGCTAATCTGGGTCAGGCTGGAAAAGCGGCGGCCACCCTCCCCGCCATAGAGCGGCCAGTCTTTTGCGTCCGCCAAAACCGAAGGTGCCGCAAAAAGGACCGGCGCGGCGAACAACAGAAATCGAGTTTTCATGCCGTCACCGTACCCAGCCCGTCCCGTTTGGAAAGGGGGATCGCCGCGCAAGGCCGAAAAGGTATAGCCTGCGTCGCGCGGGCGGGTGCCCGGATGGGGGCCGAGCTTGAAAACACCGCTGAACCGCCAGCAGAAACTTGGCTTCTGGGCCGCCTGGTCCGGCTGGGTGCTGGACGGCATGGATTCGGTGATCTACGCCCTGGTGCTGGCCCCGGCGATGAAGGAGTTGCTGCCCAAATCCGGCATCGACCCCACACCTGCCAATATCGCTTTCACCGGCTCAATTCTGTTCGCGCTGTTCTTGATGGGCTGGGGCCTGTCCTTTCTCTGGGGACCATTGGCCGACCGTTTCGGCCGCGCCAGATGTCTGGCCGCCACCATTCTGGTGTTTTCCGTCTTCACCGGCGCGGCGGCATTTTCGGAGACGGTGTGGCAGTTGGCGCTGTTCCGTTTTCTGGCCGGCATCGGCATCGGCGGAGAATGGGCCATGGCCGGCACCTATGTCGCCGAATCCTGGCCGGAGGATCGCCGCCGGGCGGGGGCCGGCTATTTGCAGACCGGCTATTATGTCGGCTTCTTCCTGGCTGCGGCGCTGAACTTCACCATCGGCGCCGAATATGGCTGGCGCGCGATGTTTTTGTGCGGCGCCGCTCCCTTGCTGGTGAGCCTTTTCACCCTGGCGCGGGTGCGCGAACCGGCGCGCTGGAAAGAAGCCAAGACGCGGCCCGCCATCAATCCATTTACCGCGATTTTCTCGGGCCCCTATCTGCGCCGCACGGTGGTGAACACCGCCCTGGTTTCGGTTGCCATTATCGGCCTGTGGGCGGGAACGGTGTATGAGCCCACCGCCATCATCTCCCTGGCGGCCAAGGCCGGATATACCGCCTTGCAAGGCACGCAGCTCGCCTCACTGGGCACGGCGATATTGTCGGTCGGCACCATCATCGGCTGCCTGCTGCTGCCGGGCCTAGCGGAGCGCTGGGGCCGCCGCAAGACCTTGGCACTTTATTTCTGCGGCATGGCGCTTTGCATTGTTCTGGCCTTCGGCTGGGCCTTCCATCTGCCGCAGGGATTACAGCCGTTCCTGATCATCCTGTTTTTCTTGGGCTTGGCCGGCGGCAACTTCGCCATGTACAGCCTGTGGCTGCCCGAACAATATCCCACCGAAATCCGCGCCAGCGCTTTTGCCTTCTGCACCTCATTCGGCCGCTTTCTGGGCGCGGGCGCGAACTTCGCGATTGCCGGATTGATTCAATGGACGGGATCGCTGGGTTCGGTGATCGCGCTGACCGCCATCCCCTTTGTGATCGGATTGGCAATCATACCCTTTGCCTTGGAAACCAAAGGCAAGCCGCTGCCCTAGGCGCGGTACAAACCGGCATAGTCCTGGCGCAACGCGCTTTTCTGCACCTTGCCCATGCTGTTGCGCGGCAATTGTTCGACAAAGAACACCCGCTTGGGCAGTTTGAAGCGCGCCAGCCTGTCGCCCAGACTCTCCAGCACGCTTTCCTGGGTCAAATGGGCGCCCGGCTTGAGCACCAGGAAAGCGGTGACGCCTTCGCCGAAATCGTCATGCGGCAGGCCGACCACCGCGGATTCCTCCACCCCCGGCAGTTCGTCCAACAGACTTTCGATCTCGCGCGGATAGACATTCAACCCGCCGCTGATGATCAGATCCTTGCCCCGGCCGACAATGCTGAGATAGCCATTGGCGCCGATGGTGCCCAGATCGCCGGTGATGAAAAAACCGTCCGGGCGGAATTCCGCGGCGGTTTTTTCCGGCATGTTCCAATAGCCCTTGAAGACATTGGGGCCGCGCACCTCGATCATGCCGATCTCGCCTTGCGGCAGTTGCCGCCCCTCGCCGTCGGCGATGCGAATCTCCACGCCGGGAAGCGGCAGCCCGACCGAGCCGGGAATGCGTGCCCCATGATAGGGATTGGACGTATTCATGTTGGTTTCGGTCATGCCGTAGCGTTCCAGGATCGCGTGGCCGGTGCGCTCATGCCACTGATTGTGGGTTTCGGGCAAAAGCGGGGCGGAGCCGGAGATGAAAAGCCGCATATGACGCGTGCGCTCCTTGTCCAGCCGCGCATCTTTCAACAGCCGCGTATAGAAGGTGGGAACCCCCATCATCACGCTTGCCTGCGGCAGCGCCTGGAATACCGCGTCCGGTTCGAATTTGGGCAAAAACAGCATGGAGGCGCCCGACAGCATGGTCACATTGGTGGCGACGAAAAGCCCGTGAATGTGAAAAATCGGCAAGGCATGGAGCAGTACGTCATTTCGCGAAAATTCCCATGCCTGGCGCAGACTGTCGGCATTGGACACAAGATTGCCATGGGTGAGCATGGCGCCTTTCGAGCGGCCGGTGGTACCTGAGGTGTAAAGAATCGAGGCCAAATCGCCCATGCCGGTTTCGGCACCGGCAAAAATTTGCGGCGCATCGGCCGCTTCGCGGATCAGAGAGCCGTCCTGGCCGTCATCGCTCAAGGTCAAGAACGCCGTGCCGGGCAGACAGGCCGCGATTTTTTCCTTGTTGGCGTCGGAACAGACAAACAGGCAAGGCTCGGAATCCCGCACGAAATAGGCAAGTTCCGCCGGGGTGTATCCTGTATTCAGCGGCAGATAGACAAAACCGGCCCTCAGGCAAGCCAGATAGAACAGCAGCGCGGCGGGGCTTTTCTCGACCTGCACCGCGACGCGATCGCCCGGCTTGGCGCCATGGCGAACCAGGACATGCGCGAGGCGTGCCGAAATGTCGAAGGCGGCTTGATAACTTAGCGCGGGGCCATGAATCGGGCGCAGAAAGTCGCGGCCAAGGTCCGACACCGCCAAAACACGCGTAAACAGATTGTCGGGCAAGGGCTTGAACCGGCTGTCTCTTGGAGAAGAGGCGGACTATAAGCCACTATGGGTGACGCACAAGCGACCGGCCTAGGAGACGCGTCGAACCCAGCTTGCCTGTTTTCCCTTGGGGCTGTCGCTGACCACCACCTGCAGCTTGTCGCCTTCTTCCAGCGTATGGATGCCGCCGCGCCGCAAGGTTTCCATATGCACGAAAGCTTCCACCGCATTGCCCAGGCAGATGAAGCCATAGCCTTTGGCGCGGTCGAACCATTTTACCGTCCCTTCCCGAATGACGGCATCGGGCATGCCGCCATCAACCGGCGGTGCAACCTGGCGGTCTTTGGAAGGAATGCTGGAATTGTCGACGGAAAGAATGCGGACCGCTTGCAGGCCGCTGGGCCCTTTCACGGCCTCGCAGCGGACGGTCGCGCCTTCCGCGACATGGGAGAAGCCGGAACGCCGAAGGCATTTGTGGTGCAGCAACACATCGCCCATGCCCAGCGTACTGACAAAGCCATAGCCCTTGGTGAAGTCGAACCATTTCACTTGGCCGACGACGGGAAACGATTCCGGATCGCCGCTTTGGAGGGGCTCAAAATTTCGATTAAACGCCTGTTCGGAATGAACGATATCGCGGCGTTCCATAGTAAAGGCCCCCAAAAATGTTTACACCGATAACAACCCCCAATGTCGTTGCAGTGCCTCGCAAAGAGTGACCTTCAGGCCCGGTCTCGGGTAGCGGCTTTGTTTGCAACCGCTATCCAATTCTGAACAACTCTTGGAAGCCGCGAGACTTTTCTGTTTCAATTTGAAATGCGCCTGGAGGTGACACGGAAGCCGGCGCCAAAAAAACGACACGACCGGCGTTTTGTTTGCGGATCCTCATGACGCAGGATGACGCCGTTCGCCGTCTGAAGATACGTCAACGACGATTGCCGTATCGCCGGATCGCGCGATAGCGCTGCGTTGTTGCATGCACGAGCATCGTCTGGAAGCGACTTTCGGAAAGACTCGCTCTTCGCTATGTTGAACCCGACCGATAGCGGATCGGCAGCTTGTCCGGCTATAAGTATCGTGCAGTATAAATTCTCGGGTTACGTGATATTGGGACGATCCGATTTCCAAGGTACGCCATGTCTCAACCTTTCGACCAATTCAACCGTACCCTGAATCGCACGCCCCTGGACGATCCCAGGATTTTGAGCGGGCCCTTCTGGGCTGAACTGCGCGTCTTCCTTGCCGTGGCAAAGTCGAAATCCTTCAACCGTGCGGCCGAGGAACTGGGCATCAGTCAGCCGACGGTGAGCCGGCATGTCCACCGGCTGCAGGATCTTATGGGCTGCCAATTGCTCAGCTCCTCCAACAGCGGGATCATCCTGACCGAAAGAGGCAGCGAACTCGCCAAAACCCTGCTGGAACTGGACGACCGCCTGTTCAAATTGTCGCGACAGCTTCGCGCCGAAACCCGCGCCGCGGAGGGACTGGTTCACATCAGCTCAACCGAGGCGCTTGCCGGCCTGTTCATCGTTCCCAACATTGCCGCCTTTAACGAGCAATATCCCAATATCCGGCTGCACCTGAAAAATCCGATCAACCTGATCAAATTCCGCGAAAATCACGTGGACATAGCCTTGCGCTTCACCCCGCCGATGGAAAAAGGCGTGGAATGCCGTTCGGTCGGCTATGCGCACCTCATTCCCATGGCGAGCCACTCCTATCTTGCGCGGTATGGCGTGCCGACCAAGGACAATCTGGAAAATCACTGTTTCATCGACACCGATTATTACGCCGCCCGCACGGAAACCTGGGGCGCCTGGCGCGAAGCGCTGGACCGCGGCCATGCCGCGCATTTTTCCGACAATTCCTATGCCTATGCCTTCATGGTGAAGAGCGGGCTCGGCATCGGCCTGCTGGGCAACTACACGCTGAATGACGCCGCCCTGGTCCCGCTCGACATCGGAGTGCATATCCGGCTGCCGTTATATTTGCATGCCGATAGCGAGAGGCTGAATTCAAAGCCTGTGCGGGCGGCCTTCGACTGGCTTTCCGACCTTTTCAACGTGCGCAATCCCTGGTTCGGCCCGGACCTCAGTCTGGGAACGTCGCAGACAATTTCCGGTGCGCTGGCGCAAATCTATTCCGGAACGCCCTTTTCCGGAGAAATCGACGAGGAATAGCCGCCCGCTTCAGTGCGCCTCGTATTTGGCCGGCGTGTCCCATTCGCCTTCGGTACGGAATAACACCGCCACGTCGGTTGCGGGCGTTATGGCATTGCCCGGAACGTCCAGCTGCCGGATCAGCTCGAAGTATTTTTCGCCGTGATACTCCACCGGCGGTTTTCCGGCATCGCGAAAGCCGAAATGCATGCGCCAGAGACGGGCGAAGAGCGGTGATGCATGGGTCATCGCCACCGGATAGCCCTTCCGTGCAATGTGCGAGAAGGTGAAATTCGCCACCAACTTGATGTTGGGAATGCTGCGATGAGACTTGCGGAAGGCGGTGCGCTCGATCTTGGCGAAATCCTTGAACCAGCGGATACGCATGGTTCCGACCGGCTCCGCCCCGTCATATCCCACCACATGGGTGGCCTGCAGGTCGTTACCGTCGAAGGCATGGTCATACGGCAGACCGGTATCTTCCATGAAACAGATCGCGCGCAGTGCGAATATTTGGATCAGCTGGTCCATATTCTTAACGACTTCAACCCGGAAGGAGTTGTGGCCCATGTCTGCAACTGCCGAATCACGAATCATGTTGTGCGTCCTCAGAAACTGAGATAGTGACGCTCACGTCGTGTTCGTTCAGCTAGCTGATTCTATCTTCAACCGCTGTTCATTTCTGAAGATCAAAAAATGGAGCCATCTAGCCTGATTGCCATGCTTGATGGTTGGGTGCGCGAAGCCGTTGCGCGCCATGGTGACAATTGGCCGGCAATCATGGCGGCGCTTCAAGAAAATCTGGACGGTCTCGGAAAGGATCAGCGCGCCGAGCTTTCAAACCGGATCGCCTTGTTGCTGGCAGGAAGTTCCGATGCCGTGAGTTCGGAGCTTCATTGAAGCGTCAGCGATGACGTTCGAAAACCGTCAGGCCGGTTCCTTGGCCGGATCTTTGGATCGCGATCGCTTGCCGCCGGCGCCACCGGGCCAATTGGCCAGCGCAATGGCCGCCACATCGCGCAATTCCGCGACCGTCGCCCCGGCCGCCGCCTGGACCGCCAGGCCATTGGCCATCACCGCGAGATAGCGCGCCAGCGCGGCGGGATCACTGTCCTTCGCCAGATCGCCGCTCTTCTTGGCTTGTTCGAAGCGCTTGCGCAGCATCGCTTCTTTTTCGGCCCGGCTTTTCATCAGCATGTCGGGAATGGTGTTGTCGCCGCAGCTGAGGCCGCCTTGCAGCATCAAACAACCGGGCGGATTCTTGCCGCCGGTTTCGGCGACGAATTCCGCGACACCCATCAAAAAGGCTTCCGCCACCGCCGCGGCGGTCGGCGCCGCCGCGACCTTTGTCATGAAATCGATGCGGCGCTGGTCGTATCGTTCCACCACGGCCTTGAAGAGGCCTTCCTTGCTGCCAAAGCAGGCATAGAGGCTGGGCGAATTGATCCCCATGGCCTCCGTCAGACAGGAAAGAGAAGCTCCTTCATAGCCTTGGCGCCAAAACACCGCCATGGCGCGATCCAGCGCTTCTTCCTTGCAAAAGGAACGGGGACGGCCCGTCCGCATGGCGTTTCCTTTTTTGTACGGATCGGTATATAATTCTCTTGACCTGGGAAGTCCAGCAGAATATCTGTACCGACCGTTACAGATATCTCCGGGGACCGTCCCATGACACATATCGATCTCGCCCAGGCTCAAACCTACCTCCGCCAGCAGGCCAACCAGCCGGCGCGCAAGCGGCGCCGCCAATTGACCGGCGCCGCCTTGTTCCTGCTGCTGGCCGGCGGCTATGGGCTCTATCACGGCACCGCCAAATCGGCGCCGCAGCCGCAGGCGCCCACAGCCAGCCCGGTGGCGGTCCAGATCCTCAAGCCCCGCACCGTCAAACCCTTCGCCGAATTTTCGGGGCGCATCAACGCGGTGGACTATGCCGAAATCCGCCCGCAGGTCGCCGGCCGCATCACCGAGATCCGTTTCAAGGACGGCCAGGACGTGAAGGCCGGGGACATCCTGTTCGTGATCGATCCCCGCCCCTATCAAGCCGCCGCCGCAAAGGCCGCAGGCGATCTGGCCAGCGCCGTCAACAATGCCCGGCTCGCCAAAATCGAACATGACCGGGGCGAGCGGCTGATCAAGGCTCAGGCCCTGGCGCAGGAATCCTATGACCAGCGCGTCACCGCGGACAGTGTCGCCCAGGCGGCGGTGAAATCCGCGCAAGCCGCGCTGGCGGCGGCGCAGGTGGATGTGGACCGCGCCTATGTCAAAGCACCGATTTCGGGACGCATCAGCCGCGCCGAAATCACGGTCGGCAATCTGGTGGGCTCACCCACCGCCGCGCCGCAATTGCTGGCTTCCATCGTTTCCGACAACGGCGTCTATGCCGATTTCGAGGTCGACGAACAGACTTACCTGGGCAGCGTGCGCGATCGGGCTCCGGACCAGCCCATTGCGATCGAACTGACGGTTCGCGGCGACAGTCAGGCCAAAACCTATCATGGCGTGATCCAGAGCTTCGACAATCATATCAATAGCGGATCGGGCACCATCCGCGCCCGCGCCCGCTTCGACAACCAGGACAATTCGCTGGTGCCCGGCATGTTCGTGTCGGTCAAAATGGGCGGCGGCACCTTGGCCAACACCTTGCTGGTGCCGGAAACCGCCATCGGCAATGACCAGAGCAAGCGTTTCGTTCTGGTCGTGGGCCAGGGCGACAAAGCCGAATACCGCGAAGTGGCGCTGGGCGCCACGGTCGATGGCGGCCGCGTCGTCACCTCGGGCCTGAAGGCGGGCGACCGCATCATCCTGGACGGCCTCCAGAAACTGGGGCCCGGCGCGGCCGTGGCGCCCCACGCCGTGCGCACGGCGAGCAACTAAAGCGCTGAGGGGCGCATCATGAACCTGTCCAAATTCTTCATCGACCGGCCGATCTTTGCCGGGGTGATCTCGGTCATCATCTTCCTGGCCGGTTTGATCGCCATGCCGCGGCTGCCGATCTCGGAATATCCCGAGGTCGTGCCGCCTTCGGTGGTGGTGACGGCGCGCTTCCCCGGCGCCAATCCCCAGACCATCGCCGAAACCGTGGCGACGCCGCTGGAAGAACAGATCAACGGCACCGAGAACATGCTCTATATGGGCTCCTCGGCGGCCAGCGACGGCACCCTTACTCTGACCGCCACCTTCAAGCTGGGCAGCGATCCCGACCTCGTCACCCAATTGGTGCAGAACCGCGTCAACCAGGCGCTGCCCCGCCTGCCCGAAGTGACGCGCGCCCTTGGCGTCACCACGGTCAAGAGCTCGCCCGACCTCACCATGGTGGTGCATCTCAAATCGCCCAGCCACCGCTATGACATGCTGTATCTGCGCAATTACGCGGTACTGAATGTCAAGGATCAGTTGGCCAAGATCGAAGGCGTGGGCAGCGTGCGCCTGTTCGGCAGCGGCGATTACGCCATGCGGCTGTGGCTCAATCCGCAAAGAATCGCCGAACTGGACCTGACCGCCAATGACGTGGTCGCGGCGGTGCGCAAGCAGAACGTGCAGGTCGCGGCCGGCGTCATCAACGGCCCGCCCTACGGCACCGGCAGTCAATTGCAATTGCCCATCACGGTCGAGGGCCGTCTCAGCGATCCCGAACAATTCCGCCAAATCGTGATCAAAAATGCCGGCGGCGTGGTGACACGGCTGGGCGATGTGGCGCGGGTGGAGATCGACGCCTCGCAATATGGCCTCAGGTCCCTGCTCAACAACGGCGACGCCGTTGCCATTCCCATCTTTCAGTCACCCGGCTCCAACGCCATCCAGATCAGCGACAATGTCCGCGCCACCATGGAGGAGCTGAAGAAGAATTTCCCGGAAGGGCTGGATTATTCCATCGTCTATGACCCCACCGTCTTTGTGCGGGATTCGATCACGGCGGTGGTCCACACCCTGCTGGAAGCGGTGCTGCTGGTGGTGCTGGTGGTCATCCTGTTCCTGCAGACCTGGCGGGCCTCGATCATTCCGCTTCTGGCGGTGCCGGTTTCCATCATCGGCACCTTCGGCGCCATGCATCTGTTCGGCTTTTCGATCAACAACCTGTCGCTGTTCGGCCTGGTGCTGGCCATCGGCATCGTGGTCGATGACGCCATCGTGGTGGTGGAGAATGTCGAACGCAACATCGCCGCGGGACTGTCGCCGCGCGACGCCACCCTCAAAGCCATGTCGGAAGTGACCGGACCGATCATCGCCATCGCCCTGGTCCTGTGCGCGGTGTTCGTGCCCATCGCCTTCATCAGCGGCTTGACCGGCGAGTTCTACCGCCAGTTCGCTTTGACCATCGCTTTTTCGACCATCATCTCCGCCTTCAACTCCCTGACCCTGTCGCCGGCCTTGTCCGCTTTGCTGCTCAAAAGCCATGACGCGCCCAAGGACTGGCTGGCGCGCGCCATGGACAGGCTGTTTGGCGGCATCTTCGGCCTTTTCAACCGCGCCTTTCATCGCGGCGCCGAAGGCTATGGCAAAGGCGTGGGCTCCATCCTGACCCGCAAATCCGGGGCGCTGCTGGTCTATGGCCTGTTGCTGCTGGCGACGGTCGGCCTGTTCCGGCTGGTGCCGCCCGGCTTCGTGCCCATCCAGGACAAACAATATCTGGTGAGCTTCGCGCAATTGCCGCAAGGCGCCACCCTGGACCGCACCGAAAAAGTGATCCGGGACATGTCCGAGATCGCACTCAAGGAACCTGGGGTGGAGAACGCCATCTCTTTCCCCGGCCTGTCGATCAACGGCTTCATCAACAGCCCCTCGGCCGGCATCGTCTTTGTCGCTCTCAAGCCTTTCGACCAGCGCAAATCCGCCGATCTGTCGGGCATGGCCATCGCCCAGAAACTGCAGGCCAAATACGCGCAGAATGGCAATGCCATCATCGCCATCTTCCCGCCGCCGCCGGTTCAGGGTCTGGGCACCATCGGCGGCTTCAAGCTGCAGGTCGAAGACCGCACCGACCAGGGCGACGCCGCCTTGGCCAAGGTGATGCAGCAGGTCCAGATGAAGGCCGCCCAGGATCCGGCGCTGGCCGGCGTGTTTTCCAATTTCTCCATCGGCGTGCCGCAGCTCTTCGCCCATCTCGACCGCACCAAGGCGCAGCAATTGGGCGTGGATGTGCAAAGCGTGTTCGACACCATGCAAACCTATCTGGGTTCGGTCTATGTCAACGACTTCAACCGCTTCGGCCGCACCTATCAGGTGATCGCCCAGGCCGATACGCCGTACCGCTCAAGTCCCGCGGACATCGCCCAGCTCAAGGTGCGAAACGGCGACGGCCAGATGGTGCCCTTGGGTTCGGTGGTGAATGTCAGCGAGACCACCGGCCCCGACACCGCCATGCGTTATAACGGTTTCCGCGCCGCCGACCTCAATGGCGGGCCCGCACCCGGTTATTCCACCGGCCAGGCGCAAGCCGCGATCACCAAGATCCTGGACGAAACCCTGCCCAAGGGCATGAGCTATGAATGGACCGAGCTGACCTATCAGCAGATCCTGGCGGGCAATACCGCGCTGTTGGTGTTTCCGCTTTGCGTCCTCCTGGTTTTCCTGGTGCTGGCGGCCCAGTATGAAAGCCTGTTCCTGCCGCTGGCGATCATCCTGATCGTGCCAATGTGCCTGTTCAGCGCCATCACCGGCGTCTGGCTGACCGGCGGCGACAACAACATCTTCACCCAGATCGGCTTGTTCGTGCTGATCGGACTGGCCTGCAAGAACGCCATCCTGATCGTGGAATTCGCCCGCGAGCTGGAACTTGGCGGCGAAACCACGCTGAAGGCCGCCGTCCACGCCGCGCGGTTGCGTCTGCGTCCTATCCTGATGACCAGCTTTGCCTTCATCATGGGCGTGGTGCCGCTGGTCCTGTCGTCGGGCGCGGGCGCGGAGATGCGCCACGCCATGGGCATCGCGGTGTTCTTCGGCATGCTGGGCGTCACATTCTTCGGCCTGTTCCTCACCCCGGTCTTTTATGTCCTGCTGCGCGCGCTGGAAAAACGCGTCACGCGTACCGAGAAAGTGCATCACCATGTCTGAGATCGCCAATCTGATGGCCCTGGGCCTGGCCGCCTTGTTCGCATCGGCGGCGCTGTTGAACCTGGCGGCGCCGGGTTTCCTGCGCCGGGCCTATGTGCGCTGGGAATTTCCGCGCGGCTTCTTCTATGTCGTGGGTACCGCGCAAGCCTTCGCCGCCTTGTTTCTCTTCCTGCCGCAAACCCGCATCTGGGGCGGCGTGCTGGGCGCGATGATCCTGTTCGTCACCGTGGTCCTGCTGCTCAACCGCGGCAAATATGCCTATGCCGTGCCCGCCATACTGTTGATGGTGGCGCTGGCTCCGGCGATGGCCTGACCGGAAACGGAGATCAAGGCGGCAGGGTCTTGGGCGGAAAATTCTTCGCCAGATAATCGACAAGGACGGGAACCTGATCCGGGGAAACCTGGGCACCCGCATTGATCATCTTTTGCACGACAGAACCCCAATCGGCGGGATTGTGACCTGCTCCCGTCACCCGGGTTAGCGCATGGCAGGTCGCGCAAGCCGTTTCCACAATGGGCCTGCCGGGTCCATCGGGCAGCGACTGGGCGAGCGCCGGCGAGCCTGCGAAAAGACCAGCAAGAACCAAAAACTTCCGCATTGGAACAACCGTGTCGCCTCGCGATGAAATTAGCAACGTTGCGGCAGGAAATGCACGGACTATGATACCGCCATGCCGACCTTGCTGGTGTCCCATCCCGATTGCATCGCGCACGATCCCGGCCGGGGCCATCCCGAAGCCCCCGGCCGCCTGTCCGCGATACTGGATATTTTCCGCGAGCCGCAATTTTCCAGCGTCATCCGGCAAGACGCGCCCTTGGGCCGCGAGGCCGACATCGCCCGGGTGCACCCGTCCGGCTTTGCCGGCGCCGTCTTGGACGCGGTGCCCGTCACGGGCCATGCCGCGCTGGACGCCGATACCATTCTTTCGCCCGGCTCCGGCAATGCGGCGCTCAGGGCCGTGGGCGCGGTGACATCGGCCGTCGATGCCGTGATGACGCAAACCGCAAGCAATGCCTTTTGCGCGGTGCGGCCGCCGGGCCATCACGCCGAACCCACCCATGCCATGGGCTTCTGCCTGTTCAATTCCATCGCCATCGCGGCGCGCCATGCCCAGGCCATCCATGGCGTAAAGCAGGTGGCGATCGTGGACTTCGATGTTCATCACGGCAACGGCACCCAGACGGTGGCGGAAAACGATCCGAGCCTGTTTTTCGCCTCCAGCCATCAATATCCGCTCTATCCCGGCACCGGGGCCGCCAGCGAAACCGGCTTGGGCAATGTGGTCAATGCGCCGCTGGCGGCGGGCTCCGACGGACGCGCATTTCGCCGGGCCTTTGAGACACGCATTCTTCCCGCACTGGATGCCTTTGCTCCGGAGCTGTTGCTGGTTTCGGCGGGCTTCGACGCCCACCGCGCCGATCCGCTTGCCGGACTGGAGCTGGAAGAATCCGACTTCGCCTGGGTCACGGCACGGCTGATGGAGTGCGCCGCGCGCCATTGCGGCGGCAAGCTCGTCTCGGTGCTGGAAGGCGGCTATGACCTCAAGGCGCTTGCGGGCTCTGCCGCGGCGCATGTCACGGCCTTGATGGGAAAGGCCTGAAACCCGCTTATTTCTGGGTCAGCTCAGCTACCAGCGCGCTGTTGTCGTAGACTTTGCGCAAGGCTTCGGTGACCGCGGCGGTGGAAACCGAGACCGCGCGGTTCACCTTGGGATCGAAACCGAAGGAGCCGCCCAGACTGTCGATATTGCCGTCGAAGATCGCGCCCACCACCTGGCCTTTGGCATCGATCACCGGCGAGCCGGAATTGCCTCCGATAATGTCATTGTCGCTGACAAAATCGAAAACCGTATTGGGATCGACCTTGCCTTGCGCCTGTTGCCAGCGCGGCGCCAGGTTATAGGGAAATTGGCCGGTGGCGCGCTCCCACAAGCCGCCGAAACGGGTGAAGGCGCCGACCGTGGTGCCATTGTCGCTCCAGCCGCCGATTTTTCCGTAGGAAAGCCTGAGCGAGAAGGTCGCGTCGGGATAGGTATTGGCGCCATAGACCGTAAAGCGCGCCTTGGCCAGTTTCTGCGCCGCCTGATCGATCGGCCCGCTCACGCGCGTTTCATAATCCTTGCGAACGGCGCGGCTGGCCGCGTCGGTGGCCAGCACAAAGCGGATCATCGGATCGTCGGACGCCTTGATGGCGGCCATTCCACCTTCCCACAACTTGCGGCGCAGCGCCGGATCGGAAAGCTTGGACTGAGCCAGGCGCGCCGACAGACTTTCGGGCGAATCCTTGCCCAGGAAGGTCTTGGTGCCCGGCGCGTCGGCGGTGAGATATTCGCGCAGCTTGGACAGCCAGAATTCCAGCATCATTTGCTCCAGCTCCGGATAGACCGGCGCCACATCGAGCAGGCGCTTCTCCAACAACGGCAACCGGCTGTCGGTATATTCCGGCAAGCGCTCGCCATTGGGCTTGGCCTTTTCCTCGGCGGCGCGCACCAGGGCGCGGGCATAGCCAAAAAGATCCGAGCCGAACCCGCCCCGCGTCTCCTGGAAACTGTAGGCGCTGTACAAGGCTTTCAGGGAGGTTTGCGCCCGCGCGATATCGCCCCAGGGATCGCCGGTTTCCTTGGCCAAAGCGGAATTCTTGGCGACCGCGCCGCGCAATTGCTGGTCGCCCTGGCGCTTGGCGGAGATCAAGGCCGGATCGACCAAGGCTTTCCATTGCCCGCTCAAGGCCTTGAAGCTGTTCTCGATACCGAACAGCCGGTCGTCGGCGATGCGGGCATGCTCGGCGCTTTCGGCGCTGAAGCGGATCAGCCGTCCGCGCACTTCCGAATAGAGCAGCAAGGTGCGCGGCAACGAAAGGTCGCGCAGGGTTTCCAGCTGCTCCGCCGTCAGCAGCCGCTGGGTGCTGCCGGGATTTCCGGCGACAAATACCGGCTCGCCATCCTTGGGCGCAGCGGCACTCCATTGCAGGTGATCGGGGGAGGCGATGGGCGCACCCTTCTCGTAAAGCCGCACAAAGGAAAAATCCAAATCGTAGCGGGGAAAGTTGAAATTGTCGGGATCGCCGCCGAAGAACGCGGTTTGCAGTTCCGGCGCCACCACCAGTCTTACGTCGGAATATTTGCGGAAGACATAAAGCTTATACTGACCGCCTTGATAGAGCGTGATCACCTGGCAGCGATACAGGTCCTGGCGGCCGTCACAGCCTTGCTTTTCCACCGCCGCGATCTCGGCGTCCCGGGCCCTGACGAAGTCCTGGCCGGTCTTGCCGGTTGCCGCATTGGTAATCTTGGCGGTGACGTCCGAAATATCGGTGAGAATTTCGGCCTGCATGCCCGGGCAAAGCTTCTCGTCCTCGCGGCGGGCGGCAGAAAAACCGTCCTTGACGTAATCCGTTTGCGAGGTCGAAAGATTTTGGGCGCAGTCGCGCACGCAGTGATGATTGGTGAGAACCAGGCCGCGGCCCGAGACCAGCGACGCCGAACAACCCGAAGAAAGGCGCACCGCCGCGCCGCGCACTTTCGTCAGCCAGGCCTGGTCGATCGCCGTGCCGTATTTGGCGTTCACCGCCGCCGATGGGAAATTGTCGAAGGTCCACATCCCCTCATCGGCCTTGGCCGCGGTGGCAAAAGCAGCGGCCATTCCGGCCAGGACGATGATCGGCAGCCTCATAACAACCTCTCGGCGTATCGTTCGGATAAGAATGCGCATGCTTGGACGTTTTTGCAAAGCCGTCAGGTTATTGTCAGGTTGGGAAAACCAAGCCGTGCCAGCCCATTACCGCTCGACCCTCAAAGAGGCTGTCGGCGCGGCGGCTTTTCTTTCGATTGTGCCCGAATGCGCCGCCGCTATAGTCGCAAGCGATGGTTTGAATATAGGCGGGCTTGGTGAGTGGATTGCGTCAGCTGAAACGGGGCAAAACAGGCAGCCCCTTGCGCCTGCATGGCACCATCGCACGGGACATCGGGATCGGTATCGTTTCGGGGCGGCTCAAGCCGGGCCAGATTCTGACAGGGGAAATCGATTCCAGCGCGAAGCTGGCGGTATCGCGCACGGCTTATCGTGAAGCGTTGCGCATCCTGGCGGCGAAAGGCCTTGTCGAATCCCGGCCCAAGGTTGGAACCAAGGTCAGCGAGCAGAAGAATTGGCACCTGCTCGATCCCGACGTGGTTGGGTGGACCTTCGCCAACGAACCCGACTGGGTGATGCTCAAGAACCTGTTTGAGCTTCGCGACATTGTGGAGTCGCATGCCGCCGCGCTCGCCGCCATCCGGCGCAGCGAGAGTCAACTGGGGCGCATGCGCCAGGCCCTGGACGCGATGAAGCGCCACACATTGGCGACAGAGGCGGGCCGCGACGCGGACAAGGAATTCCACAGCACCCTGCTGGAGGCGAGCGACAACGCTTATATTATTTCCCTGACAACCGGCATGAACGCCGCCGTCGTGGTCACCACGATTTTCAAACAGCGCCTGCGCCCCTTGCGCCGCGATCCCATCCCGGATCATGCAAAGGTGCTGGACGCGATCGCCGCCAAGGATCCCCAGCGCGCCCGCAAGCGGATGAGCGAATTGATACAACTGGCGCTGGAAGATACGCCGGCGGTGAACGCGCCAAGACTGCATAAGCCGAAAAAAGCCGATTTGCGCTAGCGTCGCGGCGGCGCCACGAATCCGTCTTTTTTCGGCTTATTTGCGCCCTATTCCATCCCCAATCCGGTTCGATATAAGTTCCATCATTCAACGAAAAGTCGAATGGTGAGACCGATGCACGCACCGTCGAAACCCGGCGTAACATTTTGTCCCGCTTGGGCGGGTTCCGCGGCCGCAAAAAACCGGCGCTCAGACTGGCTTTTAACCATACCGCGATCCTGCGCGCGCGCTTCTGAAAGCCGGGGTTCCGGCGGCTGGTAAAATTCCTAATAGCCAGACTGGCGTTAACTGTGCCACATGCTCGCGTTAACCAGTGTGTTCAACAAATACGACTAGCACTTCAATTGGAGTGGGGAACATTTTCGGCACCGGTTTGTTGCGCACCAAATTCCTGACCCGGCGCCCAGATGGTCCCTTTCATCTGATAGCCGTGCGGCGCAGCGTCAGACGCAAGCGCGCGCTCGTGCTTGCGCATTTGCTTGTCGGAGCGCTCGCCCTGACGGCAGGGCCCGGCCGCGAAGCCATCAGCAGAGTGGCTAAGGAAAAAATCATCGCCGCGATAAGGGATCCGCTTTCGCTTTTTTCCGACCGCTCGCCGGGCGAACGCCGTCCCGGCGTCTTGCTGGCGAGCAAGAAAGGGGGGCCGCAGGAACGCGTGCTCTCCACCGTGCGCGATCGGCCGCAAACCGCCGATATCCCGCCGGGAACGGACGGCCCCATTTTCACCGCCGGGCCTCCGGCGTTTGAATCCAGTTCGGGCGCCCCACCGGCAGACCAGTTCACCGCTCCGCCGGCTTTTGGACCGCCTTTCTCCAGCATGCCTTTCCTGTATCCCGGACCTCCGCCTTCGGGGGAAATACCGCCTGGCGGACCACCACCGGGAGGGCCGCCGCCAGGGGGACCGCCGCCCGGGGGACCACCGCCAGGGGGGCCACCGCCGGGAGGACCACCGCCTGGAGGACCGCCGCCGGGAGGACCGCCACCAGGGGAGCCGCCGGGAACGCCGCCCATCCCCATTCCCGAACCCGCGACCTGGACAATGATGCTTTTCGGCCTCTTTACTGCCGGCCTATTCGCGCGTCTGGCGCGCCGGACCCAATAGGTATCGCGTGGCGGGGCTCTTCCGATATCTGTTGCTGACGCTGTTCCTGGCCGCTGCGCCCGGTGCGACGGCGGCGCCCGTGCGCGCAGCTTCTTCCGACACAAGGATCTGGTATCCGGCCAACGATCTTCCGCAACTGGCACTGCCCGACGGGCAATCGAAAACCGTGCGCAGCGTGCTCAACATCACCAAGCCGATGCGTTTCGGCGACTTTGTTTGGAATGAAGACCGCATACCAAAAGGCCCGCTATGGGTGCGCGTTGATCTGGCCAGGCAATTGGTGTCGGTTTTCCGCGGCGGCCACGAAATCGGCACAGCCGTCATTCTTTACGGCAGCAACGGAAAAGACAGCCCAACCGGCAGTTTCACCGTCTTGCAAAAAGCTCAGCACTATTATTCGCGCAGCTATGCCGCGCCCATGCCTTATATGCTGCGCTTGACCGAGGACGGCGTCGCCATTCACGGCAGCAAGGTCCGCGAAGGCTGGGCCACTCACGGCTGTATCGGCGTTCCATTGGAGTTCGCCCGTCAACTTTTCCAGGCGGCAAAAAAAGGCGATCCGGTTGTGATCGTTCCCGCGAAATCCGAAGCCAAAAAAGCCTGAAAAATCGGGCTTTCCCCGGTTCGATGAAATTCGAACAATGGTCTTAGGGATCTCCTAACCATATCTCTCCACGTCAATTAAACCTTGGTCCAACAAGACTTCTGCCGCGATGCAGAAGTCCATTGTTCCATGAGACCCGGCCGCTGGAAAAAGCGGGTGATGGCATGCGCGGTGATTTTCACTGCGCCTTTTGCCATGGGACCTGACCAACCCATTGTTACGGTCGCCAAAAATCCGCCGATCCATTCGCGGCTTGCCGTTGCGATAACAAAAGTACAAGTGGTTGCGGTCAATCCGCCGCCGATGCATCTCGCGGAAAATCCGCCCGTCATCATGCCGCCGGTTGTTGCAGACCCGAGCAATCCGCCATCCGCCGCAACCGGTCCGGCGGAGGCCGCGGCACAAGTGCGGCCGGCCAGCACGGACACGGCGCAGGAAACCGGCACCCCAAACGCGCCGGTCATCGCGGCCAATCCGGCTCGCGCCGAAGCACTGCCGCCGGCTTTTGACCGGCGTATTCTCGCTGTCCACAATCGCGAACGTCAGAATCTCGGCCTGGAGCCGCTGAGCTGGAACCAGGCGCTTGCCCAATCGGCAAAGCAATGGGCCGAACATCTGGCAGCCACGGGGCGTTTCGAACATGCCCCGGAAAATCGTTCCACGCCGGAAGGCGAAAATCTCTGGGCCGGGACCAAGGGCTATTACCCGCCGGAAGCCATGGTCGATGCCTGGATCCGGGAAAAGAAATTCTTCCGCCCCGGCCTGTTCCCCGCCAACAGCGTCACGGGCAGGGTGGAGGATATCGGCCACTACACACAGGTGGTCTGGCGCGCCACCAGGCAAGTGGGTTGCGCGCAAGCCGCCAGCGCGAACGAGGATATCCTCGTCTGCCGCTATGCCGAGGCCGGCAATTACCGGGGCGAACAGCCTTTCTAGGGCTCAGCGCTTGGGAAAGCGCGTGAAGACATAATCCTTGCCCGCCACCTTGGTATGACAGGCAAAACCGCAAGCAGAGCCCGTGCCCAAGGGCGTCAAGCTGTCGGACGCGGCATCATAGTTCAGCTGCCCATAGCCCCATCCGCCGGTTTTGGAAAATCTCTTGCTGTCCTTGGCCATCAAATCCAGGTCATGCAGCGAACCGGGCACCAGGGCGGGAAATCCGTCCGGGCTCTTGATCGCATTCCAGTGCATCTTGACCATCTTCACGCCGTCGGGAAATGTCTTGCCGTCGGCGGGCAGCCCGGATTTGTACGCCTCGATCATGGCGGGGTTGCCGACAATCACCGCGAGTATCTCGCCTTGCTGGCTGGCGCCGATCACCTGCCAGGTTTCGTAGCCCTTGAATTCGGAAAGGGCGAGGCCATCGGGTACCTTGGCCGTGTCCTTATTCTGCTGGGCAATTGCCGCGCCGCCAATCGCGGCCAGGATTGCGATGCCGATCACGGATATCTGAAGTTTGGAAATGCGCGACATGAAACCCTCCATCTCTGGGGCCGGAAAAACTCCAGCCCTTCTCGAAATCACAGATTTTCCTGAAGAATGATGCGACGCTATTGGGCGTTGGGCGCAACGAACACCGGAACCATGTGAAGTATGGCCAGCGCCGTCAACACTCTTATGACGCGGCTTCCTCGCCGCCTTTGTACAAGACCTGCTCACCGGAATGGTCATTCGTTGGGCAATACTCAAGGAGCTGCGGTGTGGCTGTTGCCAACACACAAGCGGCATGCCTGAATAGTGTCATCTGGGCCGGGGACCTGCGTGGCTGAGCCTGACAAAGTCTTCGCGAAATGCGCGTGGCGGCTGATCCCGTTCATCATGCTGCTGTATGTCGTGGGCTTCATCGACCGGTCGAATGTGGGCTTCGCCGCCCTCACCATGAACCGGGACATGGGATTTTCGGACCAAGTTTACGCGCAGGGCGCGGGGATATTTTTCCTGGGCTATCTCCCTTTTCAAATTCCCACCGCCATCCTTATGGCGCGGGTCGGCGCGCGGCGGGTGGTTTTCTGCGTCATGCTGGTCTGGGGCCTGGTTTCGGCGGGCAATGCCTTCATGCAAGGCCCATACAGTTTCTTTTCGCTGCGTTTCCTGCTGGGCGTGGCCGAAGGCGGCTTTACCCCCAGCATGATTTTCTATCTGACCTTGTGGTTTCCGCCCGCCTATCGCGGCCGCTTCATCGCCATCTTCTGCAGCGCCATTCCCATTGCCGGGATCATCAGCGGGCCGCTGTCCGGCCTGCTTCTGGGCATGGATGGGATCGCCGGCCTGCATGGCTGGCAATGGCTGTTCCTGATCCAGGGCCTGCCCGCCGCCTTGCTGGCTTTTGTGGTGTTCGCGGTTCTGCCGGACAATCCCTCCCAGGCAGGATGGCTGAACCAGGCCGAGAAAAACACCATCGCCGCAAGCCTGATCGCCGGAGCGCCGCCATCGGATCGCAGTGTGCACCAGGCTCTGCTGGATCCGCGCCTGATACTGTTTGGTCTGTCCGGTTTCTGCTCGGCGATCGCGCTGTACGGTATCAATCTCTGGCTGCCGCAGATCATCCAGGCGATGGGCTTTTCCAACCGCGCCACCGGCTTTGTCGCCGCCCTGCCCTATGTCGTCAGCATGATCGCGATGATTGCCTGGGGCCGCTTGAGCGATGCGCGAAACAACCGGGTCTGGGATACCGCCCTCAGCATGCTGCTGGCGGCGGCGGCCTTTGCCGTTGCCGGTTTCAGCAGCAACTATTTGGTGGTCCTGATCGCCCTTTCACTCGCCTTGGCCGGCGGCCTGGCCGGCATCGGACCTTTTCAGAGCCTTTTGTCCTCTTTTGCGCGCGGCGCTGCCGCCGCCAGCGGATTGGCACTGGTCAACAGCATCGGCACCTTGGGCGGATATTTCGGCCCCAATATCGTGGCGGCGCTGAAAAGTTGGACAGGCGGCTTTGGCCTGGCGATGGTTGCGCTGGCCGGCGCGCAGCTCTTGGCGGCGATCATCGTGCTGGCCGCGGGGCGAACGCTCAGCGCATCTCCTGGATCGCGCCCGACGCCATCTCGGTGACCCGCGCCAGGGCGTCCGGTTTATAGAAGGCGATCCGTGCCTGATAGACATCGCGCCCAAAGCTTTCGGGCTTGGGCAGATAGGTGGTGGTGCCGTCCGACAGATTGAGCACCGCCACCGTGGTGTCGGGAAACTGACGCCGCAGATCGATCTGGAACTGGCTGTAGCATTCCGCCGGAGTGGAGACCAAAAAGGCCTCGCCCAGCCGCCAGACGGTGAAGTGGAAATCGCTGTTGGGTCCGTCGCCCACCTGGGCGCGGCGCGCCAGGCTGCGCTCCAGCCGCTCAATGGCAAAACGTTCGGTGGCGCTTGCCAGTTGCGTTTCCAGTTCCTCGCGCGTGGGGAAAGGCAGCAGCGGGAATTGAGTGGTCAGAAAACGGCCCGACAATTGGGTGCTGACATCGGAGCGGGGCGCCAGCCGCCAGATTCCCAGCGGCGTGCCGGATTCCTCGACGCCCTGATAGACGAGCTCTTGTCCGGGCGGAAACATGCCGCTCAAGACCGAAAGCGCGGCATAGCCCAGTTCCCGGCCATTCTGGTCGGCGACTTCGGTTTTGGCTTCATAGCTGCGCCGCGGGGTCAGATCGCCCGACGCGCCATGCATGAACACGCACATCGCCCCGCCGGTATCGCGCTCCACCACTTCGCGCATCGCCCCGATATAGTCGGGCGAAAGCAGCCGGTTGCCGCCGCCCATGGAAACCGGATGGCAGGCATAATTGACGATCGTGGCCCTGACCTTGCCGTCCTCGCCGGTGACCCGCCCGACCAGCACCGTGTCGTCGGCTTTTTCGGTGAGGTTCAAACCGCAAATATCGCGCCCGCTTGCCGGATCCACCGCATCGCGGTTGAAGGCCAGGCCGCAGCGGCCATAGGCCCAGCTCATCACACTGTCCGCCAGGTCCGCACGTGCCTGCTCGACCAGGCTGATGCAAATGGGCGTGAGCCCGTCGAGATAGGCGGTGAGCAAGCCGCCGCCGGCGCGGTCGGCGGTGCGCCGGGTCAGGACCGGCAGGCTGTGGGAATGGGAAGGATGCAGCATCAGCTGCTCGGGCTTCAGTCCAAAATGTCCCAGGATCGCGGCCCGGATGGCGGCGACTTCCCCGTCATCGGCGCAGCAGGAATCCATGGTGATGAAGACCAATTCGCTGCCGCTGCTCTGAAAAACCAGGCAGCTCGCCACCGCCGGGCGATGCACGCCCTCCGCCACGTCATGCTTGGCGCTGCCCCAGGTGCGCGAATAGACGCCGACAGGGGGCGTGACCGTGGCGCGCGCGGTGCCGATACGTCCGCGAAATTCGGCATGTTTGAGCTTGGGCATCGCGGTCTCCGGCGTCTTTGGACGGCAAAATATCGCACAATTGACGCGGCCAAAAGCCTCCGCGCAAGCCGCCGCGTCTGTTATGACTCTACCGGCACGGACGGGGTGGCATGATGGATCGCCGGCATCTGTTGAAAAACTCCCTGGCATTGGGCGGCGCCCTGGGCCTGGGAAATGGTCTGAGCGCCTGTGCCAGCACGCCGCCCGCCCCTGCCCCCGCACCCGTCAAACCGGCTTCTTCCACGCCCTGGATGGAGCGGCCGCCGGCGCTGGCGCCGATCCGCGCCCATGCCGACCGGATTTACGACATCAAGGTTTGCCTCAGGCCGTTCCGCACCAAGGGCCCCAATCTGGATGTCGAGCAGATCGGCGATGCGATGATCGTCCACAATTACGGCCATGGCGGCAGCGGCTGGTCGCTGTCCTGGGGCTCGGCCGACATGGCGGTGCAAAAAGCCATGTCCACCAGCCCGCGCCAGATCGCCGTGATCGGCAGCGGCATTATCGGCCTCACCTCGGCCATCACCGCCCAGCGGGCGGGCGCCCAGGTCACCATCTATACCCGTGAGCTGCTGCCGCGTACCCGCTCGGTGCGCGCCAATGGCGCCTGGACGCCGGATTCGCGCATCGCCCTGGTATCGGAAGCGCCCGCCAATTTCGGCGACACCTGGGAGCAGATGGCGCGCATGTCTTGGAAGAACCTGCGCCCCTATATCGGCATGAAGGGCAATCCGATCGCCTTTTCCGATCACTATTACCTGTCCGATCTGCCCGAGGGGCAAGTCGCGCCGCTGGCTCCCAATGTGCCGCCGCTGCCGCCGCCGACTTGGACCGGCGCGCCCACACAGAATGCAGACTTCGCCCGTTACGATGAGCGCATCCGGGATTTGACGCCGCGCTCCCAGGTCCTGCCGGATGACGTCAATCCCTTTCCCGCCAAATATGTCCGGCGCGGCACCAACCTGTTCTTCAATTTCACCGAATATGGCCACATCCTGACCAGCCAGTTTTTCGGCGCCGGCGGCAAGATCGTGATGCGCGATTTCCATTCGCCGTCCGAATTGGCGCATCTGCCCGAAAAAGTGGTGATCAACTGCCCCGGCTTTGCCGCGCGCGACTGGTGGAAGGACAAATCCATGGTTCCGGTGCGGGGCCAGACCGGATGGCTGATTCCGCAGCCGGAAGTGCAATACGGCCTCACCTATCGCAGCGTCCAGGTCCTGTCCAAAAGCGACGGCCTCATGGTGATCGCGCTCGAGCATGGCGACATGAAGGGCTACAACAATGGCGACGAATCCCCGAACCGCGCGGAATCCGAACGGGCGGTGCGGGTGATTGAAGAGCTTTATTCCCGTTTTTCCGTCAACCCCGTTTAGCGGCGAAAAAAAGATGCGGTACAAAATTCTTGCCTCTTTGATGGTTTTCATGGCGACGATGCCGGGCGCCCAGGCACAGCCGCGCCAATCGGTCTGGGATGGCGTCTATAGCGAAGAACAGGCAAGCCGCGGTCAAACTTTTTACCAGCAGAGCTGCGGCCGCTGTCACGGCGCCAACCTCTCAGGCACCTATGAGACACCGCCGCTGATCGGCCGCTTTATTCCTTACTGGTCGGGCACCACCATGGATGTGATGTTCGACTATGTCAGCACCGCCATGCCGCTGGACCGGCCCGGCTCGCTGGGGCCCACCGCCAATGCCGCCATTGTCGCCTATCTGCTGAAAGCCAACGGCTTTCCCGCCGGAACAAAGGAATTCGGTACGACCGCCGAGGCGCAAAAGAACATCAGCTTCGATTCCGCGCCGCCCAAGGCAAAAAAGAGAGCCCGGTGATTTTCAGCCCGATCCCATCGCGGGATCGCTGACACTGTTTTCCCCGGTCTCCAGCCGGCCGGCAAAACGGCGCACAAATCCCTGCGCCGCCGTCACCGTAAGATCATACCAGTTGCCGCTTTTGGACACGTCCCAGCGCACAGAATGGGGCGTGTGTGACGGAAGCTGGAAATTCTTTGTCGCCTTGGGTCCGTAAATTTTGGATTCAAGCGAGAAGGTGGCGGCCACACGTGTCTGATTGGTAAACCGCAACGCGATCGCGCGCTGTGGGACAAGATAGCTCAGCGCAAAATCGATTGCCGGGGAATCGGAGCTTCCGGCAAATTCGCGGACAAAGCCGTTTGGTCCGAGCACCCACAGATCATACCGGCCCTCCCACTGCCAATGATCCGTCAGCGAACCGCCCGCTTCAACCGTGTAGCGGCGCGGAATGCGGTCCAGGTGGGTCCGGTCATAGACATGAAAGACGGCGCCCGCACGGCCCTCATTGCGGAATGTCAGGCTGAGCCCCTCGCCTTGGTGCGCGGCCTCGACATGCAGCACATAAGGCACCGGCCGTGAAAGCCGGCTTCCGGGCTCCTGAAACAGCGTCTGGGGCGTGGCGGGAGGCTCCGGTTTGGGACGCTTTTGTGCCTGTGCCACCAAGCTGGCCGACCCCGCGGCATCGGGCAGCGGCGGCGCGGCGCGATTGGGCGAAGCAAAATCGAAAGCCGACAGCAAATCGCCGCAAACGGCGCGATGCCAGGGGCTGATTGCGGGCACGGAAATTCCAAACCGTTTTTCCAGGAACTGGCCGACAGAAGTGTGATCGAAGACCTGGCTGCTGACCCAACCGCCCTTGCTCCAGGGCGAGATGACATACATCGGCACCCGCGGGCCCAGCCCCCAGGGCCGGACGGTGCCGGACACGGTATCTTCGGCCAGCAAATGCCGCTTTTCCGGATCGGCGAAATACAGTCCGTCCAGCTTCAAACTCGCAGCCCCCGCAAGCGTGCCGTCGGCGTTGAAAGACGGCGGCGCGGGCGGCGGCATGTGATCGAAGAGGCCGTCATTTTCATCAAAGGTGAGAAATAGCGCGGTGCTGCTCCAGGTCTCCGGACTTGCGGTCAAGGCATCCAGGATCTTGGCGGTGAACTCGGCGCCTTGTACGGGGCTCGACGGACCCGGATGCTCCGACCAAAGCATGGGGGGAAGGACCCAGGAAACCTGGGGCAGCTCGCCCTTGCGCGCATCTTCGGCAAAGCGCTCCAGCGACCAGTGGCGCATGCCTTTTTCGTAAAGCGGCGAACCCGGCTTTGCGGTGCGGAAACTTTCAAAGGCCAGGCCGCCATGCATCGCGCCGGTCCAATTGTCGTTGGGGTCCTGATAGATGCGCCAGCTGACACCGGCCGCTTCCAGGACATCGGGAATTGTCGGCCAGGTCAGGGACGAACCGGCATAGGTATAGCCGGGCTCCGGCAGCGCGCCCTTTATCCAGCAGCGCAGATTGTCGGGCTCGGAATTGGCCTCGGTGGCATTCTCGCCCCGCGCCCGCGCGGCGGGATCGGCATTGGTGCCCGACCAGAAGACAATGCGGTTGGGATCGGTGCCCGTGGTGACGGAACAGTGATAGGCGTCGCAAATGGTGAAGGCTTCCGCCAGGGCGAATTGAAACGGCAGGTCCGCCCGGCGGTAATGGCCCATGGAAAATTGGGTCTTGAATTTGGGCCAGAAGCCGAACCTGCCCTGGCTCCAGGCCGCCTGCGCGTCGCGAAAACTGTGCGGCGTGCCTGGCACGCGCAGGGCGCTGGTGGTGGCGGTATCCAGGTGATAGGGCGGTATCTCGCGCGCGCCGTCGGACTGAAACCATGCGGGCTTGCCGCTTTGAAGCGGAACGGGATGGCGGTCGCCAAAGCCGCGCACGCCTTTGAGGGTGCCGAAATAATGATCGAAGCTCCGGTTCTCCATCATCAGGATCACGACATGGCGCACATCCCGGATGGAAGCGGTCTTCTGGCTGGCGGGGATGGCCAGCGCGCGCTGAATGCTGGGAGGAAACAGGCTTGCCGCCGCCAAACTGGCACCGCCCGTGATCAGATCGCGACGGCTGGGCATGGTCTAAGCCAAATCGATCGCGTGTTTTTTCAGATCATCCAGGGAACAATATTCCAGCGCGCCCATATGGGTGGCGCGCAAAATGACCCGGGGCGCGCAATTGGCTTCCAAGGCTTCCTGCCAGCGCGGGGCGCAAAGGCACCAGCGGTCTTTGGGCTTGAGGCCCGGAAAGCCGTAGTCCGGCATCGGCGTCGACAGATCATTGCCCCGCATTTTCGAGAATTGCAGGAATTCTTCCGTCATTTCCACGCAAACCGTGTGGCTGCCGACATCTTGCGCGGAGGTATCGCAACAGCCGTTGCGAAAAAAGCCGGTTCGAGGCGCCATGGAGCATGGCTGCAGCGGTTCGCCAAAGACATTGCGGGATGGTTTGGGCCCGCGGCCAAAATCCTTTGGTTCTATCGACATGAAGCGCCTGCGATCTACCTTTGCCCAACTTAACCCAACCGGATGAGGATTGTATGGCAGTTTATGCCTGTTGCGAACCACGGCCGAGCCAAGCCGCCAGTTTGCCGGCAAGCGAACGGTCGGCCAGGATTTGATGCGCCGCATTGTGGCCCGGCGCCCCAGTGACCCCGCCGCCGGGATGGGTGCCGGCGCCGCACATATAGAGCCCCTTGAGCGGCCCGCGATAGGCGCCATAGCCCAGGAGCGGGCGCGCCGACCAAAGCTGATCGATCGACATGGCACCATGCATGATGTCGCCGGCGGTAAGTGCGAACTTGCGCTCCAGATCGAGCGGAGAATGAATTTGCCGGGCGATGATCGAGCTTTTGAAATTCGGCGCATAATTGTCGACGGTAGCGATAATGCGATCGGCCGCGGCTTCCCGCATATCGTCCCAACTTTTTCCGTCCGGCAATTGCGGGGCAAATTGCTGGCAGAACAGGCTGGCGACATGGCGGCCCGGCGGCGCCAGACTGTCATCCACCGTCGAGGGGATGAGAATTTCCACAATCGGCTTTTGCGGCATGCCGGATTGTTTGGCGTCGCTGAAGGCGCGGTCCATGTAATCGAGGGTCGGCGCGATGATGATGCCGCTCTGGTGATGCTCTCCCGGTTCGGGGAGGCAGGTGAACCGCGGCAGTTCCGACAGCGCCACATTCATGCGGAAGGTTCCCGAGCCCATTTTGAAACCGCGCATGCGGCGGCGGAATTCGGGGGAAAGGTCGGAAGGCGCGATCAGGCTTTCATATAGCAGCCGGGGGCCGGCATTGGAGACGACAAGGCCGCAGGCGATCTCCTCGCCCGACTCCAGCCGCACGCCGGCAACTCTGCCGCCATCGGAAAGCACCTGCGCCACCGGCGCTTCCAGGCTGATCTCCACCCCCAACTCCTGGCAAGCGGCGCGCATCGCCTGGGTGATCGCCCCCATGCCGCCAACGGCATGGCCCCAAGCCCCCTTCTTGCCGTTCACCTCGCCGAAGCAATGATGCAGCAGGACATAGGCCGATCCCGGCGTATCGGGGCTGGCATAATTGCCGACCACGGCATCAAAACCGAAAGCCGCCTTCACCGCCTCGCTGTCGAACCAGCCGTCCAGAACCGCGCGGGCGCTTTTGGTGAAAAGATCCAGGACATCGCGCTGATGCGCCAAGGGAAGCTTGGCAAGTTTGCGGCCCTGCATCGCCGCCGCGATCAGGGCGGAAATTCCCTCGCCGGCATTGGGCGGGGTTTTCAGCGCGAGGTCGCGCAGCACATCCGCCGCCGCCTCCAACATGGCGTAATAGTCCGGCAGGACATCGGCATCGGCTTTCGAGAATTTGCGGAATTCGGCCCTGGTGCGTTCCAGCCCGCCGCCCAGCTTGAGGTAACGCCCATCCTCCTGGGGCAGGAAATTGGAGACCGGCCGCTCCACCACCTTAAGACCGTGATGCGCCAACCGCATGTCGGCGATCACCTTGGGATTGAGCAGGCTGACGGTATAGCTCGCCGTCGAATTGCGAAAACCGGGATGAAATTCCTCTGTCACCGCGGCGCCGCCGACGATGGCGCGGCGCTCCAGGATGCGGACTTTCAGGCCGGCGCGCGCCAGATAGAAGGCACAGACCAGTCCATTGTGCCCGCCGCCGATAATGACCGCATCATAAAGCGATTTCGCCACAGGGTTCATTCATCCAAGTCCGTGTCGAAGAATAGTCAACTTGGCAAAAAAATGCGCTGATTTCTCGAAGATTGACGTCGCCCTTTTGTCTTCGGACGCGGTGCGGCGGCTCGAGCGGCCCGTGTCAGCTTCCGAAATGTTGGGCACTCAAAGTGATTTGCCGCCGGGCACTTGGCCGCGTGACGCAACCCATTGCGCAACGCGATAAGCTCTCGAATGGTTTTGTCGAGTGAATTTGCTTTGGAGGCGAGAACGGCTCGATCAATGTTGGGTTTGGCGCCCGTTCCGAACATGATGACCATCTCCTCTATCGAGAATCCGGCGGCCTGACCCAGGGCAATGACACCCAGCCGCTCGATGACCGATGGATCGAATATCCGCCGCAGCCCCCGGCGGCCGCTGGAGCGTATCAGGCGCTTTTCCTCGTAAAAGCGAAGCGCCGAGGCGGCCATGCCCGAAATACGCGCCACCTCTGCAATATCCATATCCCGCATCGCTTGACCTCAAGTGAACTTGAAGTGGCAGGTTATGGCCATCGATCAGTCCAAACAAGCGCGAGGAGACAGGAAATGAGCGAGAGTTGGGAGACCATGGCCCAAATTGCAGCCATCGGCACAGGCGCCACCATCATGATGGATGTTTGGCTGCAGTTCTTGAAACGGGTCGGCATCCCAAGCCAAAACTTCGCCATGTTGGGGCGGTGGATCGGCCATTGGGCCGACCGACAGTGGCATCATGCGGCAATAGGAAAGGCGCCACCTGTCAAGGGCGAGGCGTGGATGGGCTGGATGGCCCACTACGCAATCGGAATTGGCTTCGCGGGGCTGATGGTACTGCTAAACGGGAAGGCTTGGATCCATTCGCCTTCACTCCTGCCGGCATTGACGTTAGGTATTGCAACGGTGGCGGCGCCATTGTTGGTGCTGCAACCGGCGCTGGGTGCGGGCATCGCGTCCACCAAAACGCCTGCCCCGCTGGCCAACAGCATAAAGAGCTTGGCCAATCACGCGGTATTCGGGTTGGGCCTCTACTTGGCAGCCGTCGCACTCCATGCGGTCGGAGCCCCGTCATAAAAAGCCTTAGGCGACTATTCTGCCGCTGTAATCCGAACCCGCTCAACCGCCTGGGTCTCCAGAACCTTAGGCCGGTTTCCGACACGCTGCAGGAAGGCGCGCAGGCTCGGAAATGGCGAAAGATCGACTTTCGCGTATCCAGACCAACCGACGATCACGAACAGATAAGCATCTGCGGCAGTAAATCGCGCTCCGGTCAAATATGGCCCGTGCGCCGTTAAATGATCCTCGACCAGGGCGAGGCGGCCAGCGATCTTGTCGCGCACGATCTGTTGAATAGTGCCGCCATATTCGGGATGAAACATCCAGGGGCTGTAGAGCTTGTGCAATTCGGTTGCCACGAAATTCAGCCAAGACTGAACCCTATAACGTTCCATCGTCCCGGCCGGAGGCATCAGGCCGGACTCCGGATTGAGATCGGCCAGATATTGGGAAATGACCGCGCCTTCGCTTAGCAGCGTACCGTCGTCGAGCAGGAGGGCGGGCACATAGCCCTTTGGGTTAATCCGACTATAATCGTCGCCGCTGGCCGTCATATGCGGCGTCTTGCTGATGTCTACGCGCTCCAGATCAAGCGCAATTCCGGCCTCGCGGGCGACAATGTGGGGGGCCAACGAGCAGGTGCCTGCGGCGTAATAGAGCTTCATGACGGCCTCTTGGTGCGGTTTGCAGTCTCAAGATGGCGATGGCCGCGACCGATAGGAACTGCCGTTTGGCTACCGTCATCATAGGGCGCGGCTATGGCGGATGCGGTCAAGCACAAGCCAGTGAAAATACGGGCTTTTTCCGATAGCTCCCGCCTATGGTTACCTTAGCCAACAAGTAGTTCCACCTATGCCGCCGTCGCCGCATAACGCCTTCACCCAATCGAGGCGGCATGACATGACGATCGCGGCGACCAAGACCAAATGCGAAAGCCCGCTAGCCCGGCACGGTCAGTTCGTGCTGGTGCTACAGGGCGGCGGCGCCTTGGGCGCCTATCAGGCCGGGGTCTATCAGGCCCTGCATGAAGCAGGCATCGAGCCGGACTGGATTATCGGCACGTCGATCGGCGCCATCAATGCCAGCCTGATCGCCGGCAACAAGCCTCACAATCGCCTGACGCGCCTTACCCAGTTTTGGGAACGGGTCGAGCATGTGCCGTTTCTGCGGGCCGCCGGATCGCTACCCGTTGTCGGCCAGGCAACATCCACGTTTCTTTCGACTGTTCTGGGCGTGAACGGCTTCTTCGAACCCAACCCGAGGGCGCATTGGGGCAACCACGTTAAGCTGGGTGCTGAAGAGGCCGGTTATTATTCCACCGCACCTCTGAAAAAGACGCTGGGAGATCTGGTAGACTTTGACCAGATCAACGACGGACCGGTTCGCCTAACAGTCGGCGCCGCCAATGTTCGCACCAGCCAGATGCGCTATTTCGACAGCCGGGACATGCCGCTTGATGTCCGGCATGTGATGGCGTCAGGCGCTCTGCCGCCCGCCTTTCCCGCCGTTCGCATTGATGATGAGCTCTACTGGGACGGTGGGGTCCTCTCCAACACGCCCGTGGAAGCAGTGTTTGACGACAAGCCGCGCCGCGACGGCTTGGTCTTCGCCGTCCATGTTTGGAATCCAAATGGCCCGGAGCCGGATTCGATCCTGAAGGTGATGAATCGCCAGAAGGATCTGCAATATTCCAGCCGTGCCGGCACCCTGATCGCGCGTCAACGCCAGATACACCGCCTGCGGCACATCATTTCAGAGCTCTCCGCCCGCCTGCCCGAAGAGGCGCTGAAGGACAATTTTGTGCGGGAAATGGCCTCTTACGGCTGCCCCACCCGCGTGCATGTGGTGCGCCTCCTGGCGCCGCAGGTTCGCGGCGAGGACCATGCCAAGGATATCGATTTCAGCCCGGGCGGAATCAAAACGCGCTGGCAGGCCGGCTATGCCGATGCCGCCAAGGTTTTGAAGGCACAGCCCTGGGCGGCACCCGTAGACCCTATCGAAGGCTTCATCCTGCACGAAGCCAATGCCGACGAGATGCAGGACCAACCCCCGCCTTGAAAGGAATTTGCCATGCGCAACCTGTCCCGTTTGCTGTTTTCCACCACCATCGTCGCCCTCTGCCTTTCGCCGCTTGCTGTTTTCAGCGCCCATGCCGACACAAGCTTGGCAATCCAGCAGGCGAAAGCCGCCGATGGCGTTATTCGCGTCAAGTCCGCTTACGGCATGGATGAGACCATCACCCGCCTGAAGGCCGATATTGCCGCCAAGGGCATCAAATTCTTCAACCAGATCGATCAGAGCCAGCTCGGCGCCGATGCCGGGATCAAGCTTAATCCTTCCACCTTGCTGATCTTCGGCAATCCGCCACTGGGCATTCAATTCCTGACCGCCAATCCCAATGCCGGTCTGGATTGGCCGGTGCGGATGCTGGTGTCGCGGGACAAGGATGGGCAGGTCTGGATCGCCTACACCGACTTTGCCTACATCGCCCAACGCCATCATATCGCAGACCGGGAGCCGCAATTTGCGATGGCCTCGCAAGTCGCGGCCTCGATTGCGTCCGCCGCTCAGTCGCGGTGATTCTCATGGCCTGGATGCGGCTTAGCCCCTTATTCCTCTGCACCGCCATTCTTGTGGTGCTTGCCAGCGGCGCCATGGGAAAGCCCATCCAGGCCAGACATGCTCAAAACTTGGCCATTGCCGGTTGTGATGATCCGTCACAAATAGCGGCTTTGACAGGCTTTCACCGTCGAATAAGCTGAATGGGCGCATGGGGGCGCATTCGCCGTGGAAATGCATCAGGTCCGTTATTTTCTGGCCGTCTGCAAGACCTTGAATTTCACCAAGGCCGCGGAAGAGTGCAATGTCGCCCAACCCTCTCTGACCCGCGCCGTGCAGAAACTGGAAGAAGAACTCGGCGGTGCGCTGTTCCATCGTGAACGCGCCAACACCCATCTGACAGAGCTCGGGCGGCTGATGCTGCCGCATCTGGAGCAGACTTATGCCGCCTCCCAGGCGGCCAAGGCGCTCGCCACCAGCGTCCGCAAGGGCGAGGTCGCGCCGCTGCGCCTGGCCGTCGACACCACCGTGCCGGTGCGTCCCATTATTGAAATGCTGTCCTATCTCAAAGAGTCCATTCGCGGTTTAGAGCTGACTTTAGGCTCCGGCACCCGCGTCAATGTCATCGACAAGGCGCTGGACGGCGCTTTTGACCTGGTGGTGGCCAGCCAGGCCGGCGAGCCCCACGACCGTTTGCGCAGCTGGACGCTGTTTCGCGAACAATGCCGGGCGATTGTCCCCAGTGCCCATCGGTTCGCTGGCCGCGATTCCATCACGCTCAAAGACTTGGATGGCGAGCCGATGATTGAGCGGATCGACTGCTGCCTGCACCCGGTGTTCCTTGCCGCCTGTCAGGCGGCCGGGGTGAAGCCCGAAGTCCGTCATCGCGCCAGCGGCGAAGAACAACTTCAGCGCATGGTGTTGTCGGGATTCGGTATCGGCATCAGTCCCCCGACCTTGTCTCTGACCGATGGCCTGGTCAGCGTGCCGATCGAAGGCGACCGTTTTGAACGTGAAGTCGTGCTTGCTACCGTGCCTGGCCGGCGCTTTTCCGTCGCGGCCGATGCCTTTGTCAAAGTCGCGCGTGCGCGTGACTGGTCGCAGGAACCCGCCACTTAAAGCTTGGAAACGATTTCGACCAGATTTTCGGGATCATAGCGTTCGCGATAGTCCGGATTGACATAGGCGTAAGCAATCACGCCGTCGCGACCGACCACATAGGTCGCCGGAATGGGAATCATCCAACCGTCATTGCCATAGATTTTCGGCATATTGACGTTGAATTTCATGTAGTCGGCCTGGATGTCTTCCGGAAGACGGAACATCAGTCCGAATTCCATGGCCACGCCATTGTCGACATCGCAGAGAATTTCGAACTGCAGGTCACGTTCCTTTTTTGTCTTGAGCGCCACGCCGCCGATCTCAGGCGTTATGGCCGCAACCGTGGCGCCGGCAGCCTTCAGGCGTGGCGCGGCCGCGGCCAAAGCGTTGAGCTCTTCCGAACAATAGGGGCACCACATTCCGCGATAGAAACTCAGCACCAGCGGGCCATTGGCCAGCAGTTGTGATGAGGAAACCAGCGCCCCTTCGGCATTGGGCAAGAGGAATTCCGGCATCCGGTCATCGGTCCGCAGCGCGCCGTCGGCTGCGCCTGAATCAATCAGCCCTTGCACCAACCGGTCATTGACCTTGCCGAACCAAGCCGGCGTGGCCGCCCGGATGGCGGCGACGATTTCGGCAAGTGGGTTTCGGCGGGTCATGGGCTTACAGGCTAACCGAGGGTCTTGAGAACATCCAGTATGACGGCCGGATCGAGGCGCTCGCGAAAATCCGGGTTGACGTAAGCGTGACGAATTACCCCGCCCCTGTCGATCACATAGGTCGCGGGGACCGGCAGAAACCAGCTTTCGTTGCCGTAAATCAGCGGAAAATCGATATTCACTTCCTGATAGAAGCGGCGGATCGTATCGTTCACGCGGTAGATTAGGCCAAAGGACAAGCCAAGCCCGTTCTCCAGGTCGCAAAGGATTTCGAATTCCAGCCGGTGCTTGCGTTTGGCCGCCAGGGCCCCGCCGCAATCTTCCGCCGTGACCGCCACCAGGGTTGCACCTGAAGCCGCAATATCCGGTGCCGCTTCGCGCAATGCTTCCAGCTCGGTCACACAGTAAGGGCACCATTTGCCGCGATAGAAACTGAGCACGACCGGCCCTTTGGCCAGCAGATCCGACGAGGCCACGATTTGGCCATCGGCATTGGCAAGCGCAAATTCCGGGGCAGTATCGCCCGCCTTCAAGGCTCCGCCGCCGACGCCGACATCCCGCAGGCTCTGCACCAGGGTGTCGTACCGGGTCTTCCACAGAGCATTGGAATCCCGGAGCTTGGCCAGGCTTTCCGCGAGAGACGGGCGTTTGGTCATCGCCTGACGATATAGGCCATGGCCCCCTAACGCTCAACGAAGAACGCCATAGCCGAAGGCTATCAGGTCCAAAGGCAAGCGGTATTTCCGTTTCCCCGGCCGCTCCCCGATCCTCTCATCGTTGTCGTGCACCCCCGCCGACAGAACGCAACCGAAACGGAGACCCCCCATGACCCTCATTTCCAAGCTCAGCAAGGCCGCGTCGGCGGCAATCATCCTGTCCGGCCTGTTTGGCGCCGCGTCCGCTTTCGCCGGCGAATGTCCCGCCGGCAAGATCGGCGTCGATGTCACCAAACCCGGCCCGATGATGCCGGCCAATGTCACCGACACCGTCATCTCGACAATCGATCTCAAGGCCTACGGCTCGACTGGTCATCAGCTGCGCATGCGCCGCCTGGTCATCCAACCCGGCGGCATCGTTCCCTGGCACAGCCATGCCGAACGTCCGGCCAACATCCTGGTCGTGTCGGGTTCGGTCACCGAATATCGCAGCACTTGCGCCACCCCCATCATCCACAAGGAAGGTGAAGTGACGTCGGAATCGGGCAACCTGGCCCATTGGTGGAAGAACAACACCAACAAGCCCACCGTGCTGATTTCCGCCGATGTGCTGCCGCCCTCCAAGTCCGCCGACGGCATGATGTAACCGACAAGCTCTTCGTCCTCCTCGCACGAAGAGCGACGCGGATGCGTGGCGCTCCAAACACCGCTCCCCCGCCCGCTGGGGCGCCACGCACCGCAACAAGGAGGCCGCAATGAGTGATGCCATGCGCTGCCGCCCCGTCGATAAAGATGTGGGAGTTCATCTCCCCAATGTCGTCATCGGCCTCACCGCGTTCTTGACCGTAGTGGATCTGTTCGCAACCCAGGCAATTCTCCCCGCATTGGCGCGAACCTATCAAGTGATGCCCGCCACCATGGGCGTGGCGGTCAATGCCAGCACATTCGGCATGGCGGCGTCCGGCATTCTGGTGGCCTTGTTCAGCCGCCATATCAATCGCCGGACAGGAATCTTGGTCAGTCTGGTGCTGCTGTCAGTCCCGACAGCGCTTCTCGCCGGGATGCCGGGTTTAGCGACATTCACGCTGCTGCGGGTGGCGCAGGGTCTATGCATGTCGGCGGCCTTCACATTGACCCTGGCGTACCTTGCGGAAAATTGCAGCCCCGGTGATTTGGCCGGCGCCTTTTCCGCCTACATCACCGGCAATGTTGCCAGCAATCTTTTCGGCCGCCTGATGTCGGCGGCGCTGGCCGATCATTTCGGTCTGGCGACCAATTTCTATGTCTTCGCCCTGCTCAATCTCTGCGGCGCGGCATTGGTGTTCTTCACGCTGACCAAAACACCGCCAATGCCCGCAATGCCGGTACCCGCCATTTCACCACTGACCGCCATGGCCATCCATCTGCGCAACCGCTCCTTGCGCGCCAGTTTCGCCATAGGCTTTTTGATCCTGTTCGCCTTCATCGGAACCTTCACCTATGTGAACTTTGTTCTGACGGGCCAACCCATCCGTCTGGCACAGATGTCTCTGGGCTTCGTCTATCTGGTCTTTCTGCCTTCTATCATCACCACGCCTGTCGCGGGAAAGATCGCCGCACGGCTGGGTACCAGGCCCGCCATGTTGGCAGGCTTTGCCCTGGCGCTTGCCGGCATGCCTCTGCTGCTCTTTGCGAATTTGCCGCTGATCCTGACGGGATTAATACTGGTCGGTGTGGGCACATTTTTCGCCCAGGCTGTCGCGACCGGCTTTGTCAGCCGCGCCGCCACTGCCGATCGCGGCGCAGCGAGCGGCATGTATCTCGCCGCCTATTTCTTTGGCGGTCTGGTTGGCGCGGCGGTGCTGGGCCAATTGTTCGATCTTTTCGGCTGGGCCGCCTGCGTCTTGGGCATCGCCGCAGCCCTGCTCCTGGCGGCATGGTTAAGCCAAACGCTCAAACTGCCCGATAGCCGGCTTCTATCGAATGTCGAGGAGAACGGCATTTCTCTTCTGATGTCTCACACCTGAAACTCCAACACGAAAGAAGCGCCGATGGACAAGATGAGCCCTGAAATCAGCCTCAAATCACTTTCCGGCCGCACCGCTTTGGTAACCGGTTCGACCAGTGGCATCGGGCTTGGCATCGCACGCGCCTTTGCCCAGGCCGGCGCCAATGTCGTGCTCAACGGTTTCGGCGACGAAAAGGAGATCGAATCCACCCGCGCCATGCTGGCAGAGGAGGCCATGGTGCAGGTCGCTTACGACAAGGCCAATCTGGCCAAGCCGGACGAGATTGCCGCCATGATCGGCCGCGCCCACACCATGTTCGGCCAAGTCGATATACTGGTGAACAATGCCGGCATTCAGTTCGTCTCGCCGCTGGAGAGTTTTCCGCCCGAGCGCTGGGACGCCATCATCGGCCTGAACCTGTCAGCCGTGTTTCATACCAGCCGCGCGGTCTTCGCGGGCATGAAGGACCGCCGCTTCGGCCGCATCATCAACATCGCTTCCGCCCATGGCTTGGTAGCCTCGCCCTTCAAGTCGGCCTATGTCGCCGCCAAGCATGGTGTCGTGGGCCTGACCAAGGTGACGGCCCTGGAAGGCGCGCAGTTCGGCGTCACCGCCAATGCCATCTGTCCCGGCTACGTCTGGACCCCGCTGGTCGAAAAGCAGATCGACGATCAAGCCAAGGCGCATGGCATCGGTCGCGAGGAAGTGATCCGCGACGTTTTGCTGGCGCAGCAACCCAACAAGATGTTCGCCACCGTCGAGGAAATGGGTGCATTGGCCGTGTTCCTGTCCGGTGCCGGCGCGGCCTCGATCACTGGCGCTGCGCTTCCGGTAGATGGCGGATGGACCGCCCACTGAACAACAACCGCAAGAGGATTAAAAATGCCCGGCGAATCCCACCACAGCAACGAAAAACCCAGCATTGTGATCATAGGTGCGGGATTCGCCGGACTGTCTTGCGCGCGGGCGCTAAAAGACGCACGCGCGAATGTCACCGTGATCGACCGCCACAACTATCACCTGTTCCAGCCGCTGCTGTATCAGGTGGCAACCGCAAGCCTCTCACCCGCAGATATCGCTCAGCCTATCCGCAGCATCCTCAAGGACCAGGCCAATACCCGCGTCCTGTTGGGGGAAGTCACCGGTATAGACAGGCACAACCGTCAGGTGATGGTGAATGGCTCCGCCGTTCTTTTCGATTACTTGATCGTCGCCACCGGCGCCCGGCATAGCTATTTCGGTAAAGACCAGTGGTCCGAACACGCCCCCGGCATCAAAACGGTGGATGACGCGACCCGGGTGCGCGCCGATATTTTGCTCGCATTCGAACAGGCCGAGGCCGAGAACGACCGCGAGCGCCGCAAGGCGCTATTGACTTTTGTCGTTATCGGCGGCGGCCCCACAGGCGTGGAGATGGCCGGCGCCATTGCCGAGCTTGCTCGCAATTCCATTACACGGGATTTCCGTTCCATCACGCCGCACTGTGCCCGCGTCGTGCTGATCGAGGCTGGCCCGCGCCTTCTGCCCGCCTTGACGCCGAGCATGTCGGATGAAGCCCGCGCCGCGTTGGAGCGATTGGGCGTGGAAGTACGGCTGGGAGAGGCGGTTACCAATGTCACGCCGAGCGGTGTGACCACGGCAAAGGACAGTATTTCTGCCCGCACGGTCATCTGGGCGGCCGGTGTGCGCGCATCGGAAGCCGGCCAGTGGCTGGACACACCAACAGATCGCGCCGGGCGGGTCGTGGTCAACAAGGATTTCTCCATCCCCGGCTATCGCCGCATCTATGCGGTGGGCGACACAGCAGCATTTCGCATGGCCGAAGACCGCTTTCTTCCTGGTGTGGCCCCCGCCGCCAAACAGGCCGGAAAGTGGGTCGGCGAGAGTATTTCCGCCCGCATCGCCGGACGGATCGGCCCAGGCCCCTTTCGCTATGCGGACCTGGGCAGCATGGCCACCGTCGGACGTCGGGAAGCTGTGGCACGGCTGGGGCGGACGGAAATGAAAGGCCTTATCGGCTGGCTGCTCTGGTCGTTGGTCCATGTTTATTTCCTGATCGGCTTCCGCAATCGGGTCAGCGTGGCGGCCAGCTGGGCCTGGTCCTACGTCACCTATCAGCGCGGCGTGCGCCTGATCACGGGAAGGTCCGCCCCGTTGCCGGAAAAATTCGAGGAAGCCGCGTAACGGCGCGTAACCGGCAATCAAAAGGCAGCGAACTGCCATTCAAAGGGAGAGACACATGCTCAAGATCATCGCCAGACTGGCCACCGGTCGCGCCGCACGGCAACGGTTGCGCCAACAGCAGGAAAGGATCGAAGGCTGGTCGTTGCAGGTCGGCCGCGAGGCCGCGGAATTATGGGTTCAGGCGCTCTCCAGCCGCGATACCGCCCGGCTATCCAACGCATAGAGCAACAGCATTTCCCCGCTTGCGATCACGCGGGCATCCTTACCAACGAGCGGATTGATCGAACCGCGCGACACTCATCCAGGAGACCCAAAATGAAGACCTTCAGCACCACTTTGACTGCTTCCTCTCTGGTCGGCGCGCTTGCGCTGGCCGCGACCATCACCGCCGCCCAGGCAGGCCCCGTTGCCCAGCCCGCGGGTTCGGAGAAATGCTACGGCGTTGCCAAGGCCGGCAAGAATGACTGCGCCGCGGGCGCTCATTCCTGCGCCGGACAGAGCAACAAGAATCTCGACAAGACCGCGTATGTCTACCTGCCGGCTGGCGCCTGCGCCAAGCTGTCGGGTGGCAGCACGATGGCGTCGAAGTAAGAGCAGGTCGGCGCCATGGCTCAGCAATTCTCCCTGCACCGTGCCGCCTTCAATGCGTGGCCGATTCCCGCAAGAGCGGGAATCGGCCTGCGCATCCCCCACCATGCACGGGTGATTCAGGAGCGCCACGTCGCCGACTGGCTGGAGGTGCACCCGGAGAATTATATGTCTGCGGAGCTCGCGGCACGGGATTTGGAGATTATCCGCAAGGATCACGCCCTTTCCTTGCACGGCGTTGGCTTGTCGCTTGGCTCAGCAGACGGGTTGTGCGCCACCCATCTGGAGCGCCTTTCTCATCTAGTTCAGCGCTATGCGCCGGGGCTGATATCCGACCATCTGTCCTGGAGCAGCATAGAAGGTGTCCATTTGCCGGACCTGTTGCCCTTGCCCTACACGGAAGAGGCGCTGCAAATCGTTTCGCGCAATCTGGTTCACGCCCAGACCGCATTGAAACGTACCCTATTGGTGGAAAACCCCTCCGCCTATTTCCAGGTGTCGATCTCCAGTTTGAGCGAGGCCGAATTCCTAGGCGAATTGGTCCGGCGCACAGGCTGCGGAATTCTGCTGGATATCAACAATATCTACGTCAGCGCCAAGAACCAGGGCGCCGACCCTCTGTCCCGCCTGCGCGCCTATTTGGACGCTATTCCCGCCACTTCGATCGACGAAATCCACCTCGCCGGCCACGCCGTGGAGCGACTGGAAGATGGGCGTGATCTTCGGATCGACGATCATGGCTCCCAGGTCTCTCAATATGTCTGGCAACTCTACGAAGCCACAATCGGCACCATAGGCGCCCGTCCCACTTTGATCGAATGGGACACGGCTATTCCGGATCTGCGCGTACTTCAGGCCGAAGCCGGCAAGGCTCAGGCGATCATGGATGAACATTGGCAACAGGAGCAGCTCTATGCTCTCGCTAGCTGAATTCCAGTTCACAATGGCTGCCGACCTTCTGGATGGCGGCATGCGCACCGCGCGGCTCCTTCCCGGTGATCCCGAGATTGTAAAGCAAGCTCTACGCGTTCATCGCAACACCGTGTTGGCAGGACTGGCCAATGCTCTGCGTCTCGGCCACCCCACGGTCGTCTGGCTTACCGGAGAAGCATTCTTCGACCAGGCAGCGATGGCGTTCGCCACCGAACGCCCACCGCATCTGCCGTGTCTTTCTGACTATGGCGATGGTTTTGCGGCATTTCTGGAAGATTACAGACCCGCCGGCGCCGTCCCCTATATTGCAGACGTCGCACGATTTGACCGCGCGATCGAGCGTTGCGCCAACGCGGGCACAATTTCCCCTATTTTACTATCTCTGGACCGGGAAACCGCCATTGAGCTGGATGGATCATTGGTCGCCTTGAGTGCGGAGTATCCCGTCGAGCGGCTCCGCGATGCTTGCGACTGCAAGGATGCCGACTCTCTGGAACATCTGAACATGTCGCCGCAACCGCGTAACTACGCCATTTGGCGCGGCGCCGAAGGTGCAGCCGTGCGGTCCTTGAGCATGCCCGCCGCGACATTCCTCAGTGCGGTGCTGCGGGGTGAGGCCGCCGACGCCGCTCTGGCCGCCGCTTTGTTGCATGCCGATCCGGATGAGGCCTTGGCCTTGATCCGCAATGAAATCTTCGCTGCCCCCTTTGTCCGCATCCTTTCCCAACGTCACGGAGAATGAAAATGATGGTTCTGGATATGCCCCACCGCCCCGCGCTGGCGCCGTTGGCCTTGTTTGATCGCGCCATCGCGCTGCTGAACGCAATTCCCTACAGCGTTATCGCGCTGATCGCCCGAGTTGCGACCTTCAGCGTCTTTTTCCGGGCCGGCACACAGAAGCTCTCGGACTGGAACAGCACGCTGTTGTTGTTTCAAAATGAATACCGCGTGCCGGTTCTGCCGCCTGAATTCGCGGCCTATATGGCGGCTAGCATGGAGCTGGGCGGCTCCATCCTTATCCTAATCGGCCTGGCGACGCGGCTAAGCGTATTGGCCCTTTTGGGCATGGTCCTGGTAATCCAGACATTCGTTTATCCCGAAGCCTGGCCCGACCATATTCAATGGTTAGCGTTCATGTTCCTGCTGCTGGCGCGCGGACCAGGCAAGGTGTCAATCGATGCCCTGGTTGAGAGTTGGCGTCACCGTCATGGATGATCTCGGCCCGAAGGGTTGTGTAACCACTCGTCTTCGATCGGCGAACTGGCAATTGAGACATCCGACCGACCGAGGAATTCATGACGCGCCTCCTTTGTGCCCTATTGCTCGCCTTTAGCCTTTCCATACCTGCCACAGCCAATCCGGATTTTGACCTCGGTCCCGCAGTGGGCACCGCGGCACCCGATATTGGCACGCCGGTGGATAGTGCCGGCGCTCCGCGTTCGCTGCAATCGTTGATGGGTAAGCAGGGTTTGGTGCTGTTCTTCTATCGCTCGGCCGCCTGGTGCCCTTTTTGCCAATTGCAACTTATGAACCTGAACAGCGGGGCGGTCGACATCGCGTCGCGTGGATATGGGCTGGCGGGCATTTCCTACGAGCCGCCGGCGGTCAACGCGAAATTCATCGCAGAAAACAAGATCAGCTATCCATTGCTGAGCGATGCGCAATCCGAAGTTATTGACCGGTATGGACTACGGGACCCGCAGTACAAGAAGGGAAGCCGCGCTTACGGTGTGCCGCGTCCTGTTATTTTTATCCTGGACCACAACGGCACCATCCGCGCAAAGCTTTACGAGGACGGTTACATCAAGCGCCCACCGGTAAAGCTCGTGGTCGAAACGTTGGATAAACTCAAAACTGAAGCGCGTTGATTGGTGTCCTTGATGGATGCAGTCGCCACCGATGACAATTTATGTAAATCAATCAATCGGTTATGAAAGAGTCGTGCCCCTAGTGTCTAGGAAACAGGAACCACGTCAAAAGCAACGGTAGTGCGCGACGCCTTGTCTCGGAAGGGCACTGTGCCGTGCCACATGTATGACGGAAACAGTACCAACCTGCCCGGTTTTGGCTGAATGGTCCGGCGGATTGGATGCTTCAGTTTAATGTCCAATGCCGGCTCTCCTGAGGAGTCTGTCGCGGAATGCCGGCAATCAACACCGCCTGTTGTCAGAAGAAAATGAGCGTTTGTAGCGCGGGCGGCACCACCACGGCACGCTATGGCAGTGACGATCTGGCGCAGCATTGTCCGCTTTGCACCAAAAGCGGGGACTTACACGCGGATTGTTGATCGAAGGTCCAATAGCTCGGTTCGGCACCCCAATGGTTGCATCCTCCGCAGGTAACTTCGAATCTAGCGGAGAACCGCATGCCCACAGCCAGCGAATACGACCTTGCACTTTCGATGATGCGACAATGGGGCAATGATGCCAGGTGTTCGGCAAGAAATTACGCGATTGATGGTTTTCGCAAGGGCGATACAACCGAATTCTGTAAGTGGCATGATGTAGGGCGGATCATCGAGCAAATGCAGACCAACAGCATGATTAGCGATGCAAGCGCCCAATCAATTCGCAATAATCTTCGTTGATGTGCTGTTTATGATCGAACCCGCAATGTCTTAGTGCCAAAAGCAAGCATTTAGCCTTCGATCAGGCCCATGTCCGCTTTGCGCCAATAGCGGACATTCAACTCCCCAATTTACGTTATTCCCGGCAGTGCCACCGATGAGCGATTTTGACCAGATGCCTATGAAAATCTCGGGCATTCTGCCCCAATGGCCGTGTACGAGTCGCTTTCAGCTTCAGAGATGAGTTCTCTCCGTGAGGTCGCTAAAGGCGTGTTTCAGCAGCCTATTCCACAGCCAGATGTGTCCAAGCTTTTGGAATTGGGGCTCGTTTACTGGCTTCTTGGTGGGCTAAGAGTTACCGCTGCCGGTCGGGCACGGACACACACCGGCTATTTCCAGCGAAGCGCAAACTCAAACGATCCTGCGCAGTCCTAACTAGTCGGGCTGTATCGTCCCGCAGTTTTTGCAGATGATTTGAAATACCGCCGGCTGAGACGCCGGATTGGACACAAAACCATCCGACAAGTCCGTAAGCCTGGGTTGCAGCCCCATTGGCGTGCGACTTGAGTTTTCTTCCCAGGTGGCATGACCCTGCCTGCCGCATTTGGCACAGAGAAGTTCATTCATAAACTGCTTACGCTCAACCAACTGGGGACCTTGAGCGCGCACCGTACGCTCTATTTGAGCGCGATCTTCAACTATGTTGGTGCATTGGGAGCGTCTGCTGACGCGAAACGCAATAGGATTTGGAGATTTTTAGATCAGAATTGCCAGGATAAGACCCGCGCATATCAGCATAATCCCCAAGAGGCCAAGTTGAACGCTCCGACTTAATCCGTGAGCATCATCCAATGGATTAACTGCCACTCGCTATTCGGAACTGTCCCGTGGGGGTCGCTTCGTAGCGGTGATCGACCACCTCGATGTACCGGAGCCCGGCAAGTTTCACCAGGTGTGCGGAGGGTAAAGGTTCGGCCACAAGTGCACCGCACCCTATCTTTGCCAGCGATGAAAATTCTTCATGAGAAAGTTCGGGCGCGAGCGACATAGACGGACGTTAGGCTTGTTCGCTCTCAATAGAAAGCAGGGCGCTTCCGCGCTCCCGATAAGCCGCACTATGTGACCAATATCCCACGGTCGGTGGCCGGGCGCTCCAAAAGGGCAGTTTCCCCTGGCGCGTACTGGACTGTCGTCGCCCTGACCGGCGTAATGCCAGTTGTCGCCATATGGTGGGCCATACACCCCTAGGTCAAACTGGACCGGTGCCGAACAAACAGGCATGACATTCCTGCGCTCGTTTAAAGCTGTCGCCAACACAAAATCCAAAGCGGGGAAAATCCTGATGCACACCGGTATCTTGCAGGCTGTTGGTTTTTTGATCGTTGCTACCGCCTTGGAAGTGAGCGGCGACGCAATCATTCGGATTGCGCTTCTCAACCATACCGGCATGACGGCTGCCAGGATCGGCCTGTTTGCCGTAGGCGCTGCCCTAGTGTTCGGATACGGGATCGCCCTAAATCTCGCCCCTTTGGAGTTTGGGCAAGTCGTTGGGCTCTACATCGCCACCCTGTTTATCATGTGGCAGATCATCAATTTTCTGTTCTTCGGTGCCGTTCCTACCGTCCCGATCATGGCCGGTGGCTCGCTAATCGTGCTTGGCGGGGCGCTGGTATCATTCTGGAAGGCCTAGGCCAACATTCATCTCAGAATGACCACGTCATTCGCTTGGGATCTGGATTGGAAGACGCGTGACCTATATCAAAGAAACTGGTGCCCTTGGTGTACCGACGAATCAGTGGTGCGCTTGCAGGATTTCTTTTAGCCTCGCCAATGCCCTGTCCCTGCCGTCGATGATCCTCTTTTCGGCAGCAAGCGCCGCTTCCTGTACTGCCAAACAGGCATTATCGGTCGTAGTCGTAATTTCGTCCAAAGCCTTCTCGGTGATCTCCTTGAGCATCACGGTCGCCTCCTGAGCTGCGGCCAAGACGATTTGGGCCGCACGCTCTCCTTCGGAAGCGGCTTCCTGCACCGCGTGCGCACTTTTGCGGTATTTTTTCAGCTTTTCAGCCGCCAGTTCGGCATCGCGCTTTGTTTGTTCCGCTACATTGGCGGCCATGGTCTGTATCTCGCTGATCGCACTACTTCCCGCTTCCTTCAAGACCTTGATGGCAGCCTCAGCGTTCTGCTGGATACTTTCAACGGACTCCTTTGCGGTCGCGATGATTCGCAAACTCGTATCTTTCCCGATCGCCAACAGGTTGGCTTCCACCTCCTGCTTTGACGTGGTCAGGGCTTCATGGATGCATTGGGACGCCATGAATTCCGACTCCGCCAGCAAACGGGTGGTGGCCAGCTCGGCATCGATCAGGATTTTTGCCGAGGCGACCCGGCTATCGGCCTGAACCCGGGCGCTGGCGATAGAACCGATGCTGGCGATGGACGCCATCGCTGCCTTTACGTCGCCATGAAATTTGGCCCGGGCAACGTTCGCGGCATCAATCCGGTTCTTGTCAATCAGGGCGTATATCTCGTCCACGGTCGGAGATCGCTTCGGAGAGTTATCCGTCATGGTGGCACCCATAGATGACGTTGTACCGAATGGTTATGGCAAATCTCATGCGCGGCATGCCCACACTTAGCCCTTGATATGCGGTTGTTCGTGAAGAACCAGATTCAGCAGCGACTTGTGAACCTCGATATGACCGTTATAGCTAATGAAGCCCAGCTGCCGGAATCGATTCATGAAAAAATTGACGCGTGATCGGGTGGTTCCGATCATGTCGGCCAGGGTTTTCTGGCTGATGTTGGATATGGTCGGTTCCGGCATCCCTTCGCCGCCGTAATTCGCCAGCAACAGCAGCACCCGCGCCAGCCGCCGCTCGCTGGAATTGAACAGCTGATCCATGAGGGCGGCCTCAACACGGACGGTGCGATTGAGGATATGAGTCATAAACATCTGCGAGAAGGCCGGGTGATCCCTGATAAGCAAGGTCATCGCGGATTTTTCGATTCGCGCGACGACTGCGTCGGTCACGGCCGAAACACTCATCAGGCGCAGCGGCTGGCCCGCCATGCAGGCCTCGCCGAAAAATTCATCCGCCCGCAGGATTGCAGCAATGGCTTCCTTGCCCTCTTCCGATACAACCGTGACCTTGAGCTTTCCTTTCTGCAGGTAATAGACAGCATCGGCCGGATCGCCTTGGGAGAAGATGATCTGGTCCTTGCGAAATTTGACGATGTTTCGTCCATCACCAGGCAGGGCGAGAAAAGCCGCCAAGTCGAAATCCGTTGATTGCTCGGTTGCCAATCTGACGCTCCCACAAACACTGTCGTCAGGTGGCAAATCTTACGCCCCGCCTTCAATCTTTCCAATTCAAAATAATCTTTTTCGATCAAAGGTTTGCGCCTGAAAAGTCTGCGCGCTACGCCTCTCGCATTGTGCGGCCGCGGACAAAGCGAATACCCCCAATGTTCAAATTTGAACACCCCCCCGTCAAGTAAATCCCGTATTGCTAGCGAGGCCCCAGGGGAACGGGTTCGCCTCAGCAAAGCAAAAAGCCGACCCGCTCACGCCGCCAAGTTCGACGGATCGCCATTGGGACCATCGGGAGCGCAACATTGTTCATCTCGAATACTTCAATATCGGATTAGATGATTGTGAGCACTTGTCTGATCCGAGTTGCCATTCTCGATGACGACCCATCGATCCGGACCGCGTTGGTCCGGCTTCTGAAATCGGCTGGAATGGATGCGCATGCTTTCGCGACCGGCAACAATTTGTTCGAGTTCGTCGCGCTGGAACGTCCCGACTGCCTGCTGCTCGACCTTGAGATGCCGGAAATGGACGGCCTGGACGTTCTGAATTACTTCAAGCAACGGCGTATCCGCATTCCCACCATTATCATTTCGGGGAGCGTCGTGGCGAGTTCCCGGTCGGCCTGCCTCAACGCGGGCGCGCTCACTTGCTTGGCCAAGCCGCCCGATCCGGACCTATTGATTCAGACAATTGAGAGCGTTACCGGATCGTCCCAATCCTATGGGCTCACGTCCTACCCCTGATCAGGGATGAACGGCTGTCGCAGCGCTGGTTCCCGGGCGGCGCGTTGCGAGCTTGGGCGCGCAAGCGCCGCCACAAGGTTTGGGATACTCAACTGGGAACGTCCGCTTTGCGCCAGAAGCGGTCATTCGAGTCAGGGGGCTTATGACGTTTCGCCATTGTTATGGGGCAGCCGGATCACGAAAGCCGTTCCGAAGGGCGAGAGCGGTTCGACGCCGATCCGGCCGCCATGCGTTTCAACCACCTGGCGGGTGATCGCCAGGCCCAGGCCGGTGCCCTCCCTGCGGGTCGTGAAAAAAGTGTCGAATATTCTTTCGCGATCCGCCGCCGCAACGCCCGGGCCGTTATCCTCGACCCGGATGGTCACGCCTTCCTCGCCGGGCAGGCAACGCACGGTCAGGATGCGCCGCCGCCCGTTCACCCCGCTCAACGCCTCGATGGCATTCTGAAACAGGTTCAGGAAAGCCTGCTGCATCTGCAGTAGGTTGACCCGAACGGGATTGGGCTGCCGCTCAAGCGCAAGCTCGACCGAGACATCCAGCGCACGCGCGCTGTTCTCGACCAAGGTCAAAGTGCCGCGCAGCAGCGTCCCCAAATCCACGCTTTGCTTTTCGCCGGTTTGGTGCCCGAATATCGACCGGGTGCTTCGAATGACTTCATTGGCTCTTTGGGTGCAGGCAACAATGCTGTCCAGCAGTTCGGCCATCTCGCCGCCTTGGCCTTCGGGTCTCAGCCGCGCCGTGTGGGCGTCAAGCGTTATTGCGCTAAGCGGCTGGCGCAATTCGTGGGCAATGGAAGCGGCAACCGCGTCGCGGATGAGCAGGCGGTTTTCCCCTTCCTGTCTCTCGGCCATCAGTTGGTCCATGGTTTGCCCATACAGCGCGTTTGTTTCCGCCAGCAGGGCAAACAGGACAAACAGGCCGGACAGCATGCCCATGGCCTGACCCACATACCAGCCACCCGTGAAGCGGCCGGAGGAAAGCAGGCCAAGCGCCGCCTCCAGAAACCAGCTCCATAGTGCCATGAACAGCCACAGATCAAGCATCGTGCGCGGCTTGAGCAGCAACACAAGCATGGCGGCGGCGCTCAGCAGCAGCACGAGAGATTCCACGACATAGAGAGCCGGGGCCCATTGCGTTTGCGACGATGTCAGAAGCGGCAGCAGCGGCGCTCCCGCCGTGGTCAGCAGCGTGAGCAGCAAGGCTGCGGCGACGGTGCCAGCCAGATAGAGGCCCAGCATCGCGTCGGACGCGGAGTGGATCGACGCCTGTTGCTTTGCGCGCCGGTTGATCCTGGAATAGGCTAGGACTGCGATGGCAAAACCGGCGAGGGCGGCATTGCCGAGCCAGAGGGAGGTGTCGGCCCGTGCGCCCAAAAGGCCCTCTGCCGAAAAAGTACCCGGAAACGTCATGCAACGCACGATGGTCATCAGCGCGTTGAAAAAATACGCCGCCCCCAATAGGTAGATCGGAGGATAACGCAGGGCGCGGGCCTGCGCGAACAAAAGGATCGCGGTGCTCAGGCTCCCCACCATCACGGTGGTGTTGACCACCGGAAGGAATGACTCGAACCGGGGAAGCGGCAGGCGCAGGAAAAAAAGCGTTTGGAGGAAGGCCAGGAACAGCGCCAGCGCGACGCCGCTGACGATCCGCAGCTGCACCTGACTTGGATGCTCCGTGTACACAAGAAACTTGGAAGCTTGCATCCCCCCCCAACCGGAGAGTCCCTGGAGTTCCATAAAGCCAGAAGGCGTGAGTGCTGGCAACTTTCCCGCCTTTTCCGGGCCTTTTGCCGGACGCTGACGCTAGAGAAAGTGCCCTTTCGGGGAGGACGACTTGGCGGTCAGCCTCGTCACCTCAATGTCCGCTTTGGGTCAAAAGCGGTCATTCGCTTCCCCGATCAGCCAACCTACGCTTTGTGCCAATGGCGAGCTTAGCGGTGCCATGGAATATTTCCTCCGGTCCGGGGTGAGCTCTAATTCATCGCCGAAGCCAACGAGCAGCGCGCCCACGAACGCCTGGATCACCTTTACCACAAAGACAATATCGAAAATCGTTGCTGTGAGCGTTGAGACAGGGTTATCGCCACTTGCAGGCAAGAGGGACGGGCAGCAAAATCGACCATGGGATTGGACTCGCACGATCTGGAAAAAGTCTCCGGCCTGACGCTGGAGCACTATGACAAACGAGCCTCAGATTTCTGGGAAGGAACGCGCGGACACGACGTCAGGCAGAACATCGCAGCTTTACTTCAATACATTGAAGGCCAGCCTCCTTTCACAATACTCGATTTTGGCTGTGGGCCGGGCCGCGATCTCAAAGCGTTTGAAGAGCTGGGGCACGTTGCCATTGGCCTGGAAGGTTCCGCACGTTTCGTTGCCATGGCAAAGGAGCGGGGTCACACGGTGTGGGAACAGGATTTCCTGAAGCTTGATCTACCCGAGGGCCGGTTTAATGGCGTCTTCGCCAATGCCTCGCTATTTCATGTACCGAGCCAGGAACTCCCCCGGATATTGTTGGAATTGCGTGCAACTCTGAAGCCGCGTGGGGTCCTGTTCAGCTCTAATCCGCGCGGCCAAAATGAGGAAGGTTGGAACAAGGGTCGTTACGGTGCCTATCACGATCTCGAAGCATGGCGCGGTTTCATGCGGGGCGCAGGATTTATTGAATTATCTCACTACTATAGGCCCCCAGGATTGCCGCGCGAACAGCAGCCATGGCTCGCGAGCGTATGGCGCAAGGCCCCTTAGCTTGCCAATGCTGTCGATTGGGCGAGCTGCCCGCATAAAAATCCGGCGTGAGAACACACGGTGCTGACCTCCACAATTGTGAAGACAAATTGTCCCAAGACAATCAACAGTGCCGAAAAATTTCCCGAGCGACCTGGATACGAATTCCGCGCGAGCTTTCGGGTGACGCCCCCAGGGGCGGGGCGAGTGGGCAGGCATCTACACGCCGAAAATCCCGCACTTACTGAGGCCCTTCTGGGCCTTCTTCGCCTTAAGTGGCGCATTCGCGCGCTGCACTAAAACATCCCGTAGTGTCGGTTCGACATAGAAGCCCAGTAACCCCTGGTCTGCCCAATTCGCACGTGTTGGAGACTTCGGGAGCGTGCGCGCCTCGCATCCGGGTATGACCATCTGCAAGCCCACCTGCGTTCGTTCTACCCGAGCCATTTTCCTCTCCAGTTCTCACGAAATAGTGATCCTAGCACCGGCTGGAGAACCCACCGTTCCAGTACATGCTGGAAATCCACAACCATGGTGGCTTGGCTCAGGGTTCGCCACCTGATGCGCAACGGCAACGACTGGACAGAAAATTCAGTGCGAGAAAATTGCGTTGAGACGGACACCAGACGGACACGAACATCGTGCCTGTCGCGTCTCGCTCGCTAAGTGCTTGAAAGAATGGTGGTGGAGGCAGTCACGTACCAACTGGTCTCATGATATTTTCGGGGAAATACAGGGAAAAATCCTCAAAATGACCGGAAAAACGGCTCTCATGGCTAGTTAGGCCAGCAATTTCGGGCCTTATTTCGGCTTTCGGACCGGTCTCAATAACAGGGAAGTTTGGCCCCTTTAACAGGGTGTGTTTTGGAAATATCAGGGAAACTAACACAAAAACTGGGCCCCTGGGGCTTAGGAGAAATGGCAGCCAAGAATGTCCGCTTTGCGCCAAAAGCGGACATTCAGGGACTGCTAATCCAACTTGATGCCCATCTTCCGTGCATGCTTGACAAGTGCCCGGCGATAGGCCGCCTCGTAGTCTGCAAAGGGTCCGGAAATCTCATTCGGTTTTATCTCGGTTTTGACCAGATTGAGATTTTCCTCACCGGACATATTCGCAAACTCAAGGGCGAACCGAGCCTTACCGACATGGCATGAACATAGGCCGTCGGTGGGAACACGATAACCGTGAGTAAGGCAATCCGGACCATGCGGACTGTCTGCGGCGGCAATCAAAGCTTCCTTTGCGTAATCGTGCGGCATTAGCGGCCAATCCTGACCCTACACCTGCCTGACCAATTTCATCCCATGCCAGACTTCAGCCCGATCCCATTCCGGATGATTTTTTAGCGCGCGGCGCGCATATTCAACCGCATCGCCCACTGTAGCCGCTGCAGTGCCCAAAATTATTGGGCCTTTAGAGGACGAGCTAAGTAAACGGATTTCGTAAAGGGTTGTGCTGGGATCAATTGGTGTGCTCATGATAGGCGATGGCATGTGTGGGCTCAACGGAATCTAGCAGAGTTTGACAATATTCGTCATACTCTTCTGCTAACTTCAGCATTGCCTTCCTCAGGTCGTTATCCCTCTCCTGACTTGCCAAGTCGCGTACTCGGGTGGCCCGCTCTTGATAAAGTCGAATTTTCCGAAGCCGATTCTCGATTTTAGGTCTATTTCCCATTCGCAATTCCCAAATGGCCCGAGATCCTCAATCCAAACTGAAAATCCGCCAACGTTAGGGGAGGTCGGATAGCGCCGAGCGGCAGTAGGCAACTCAATTTTAGCAACAAGCGCGCATGGAGGAACAAACTCATTTGACGTAGCGCAACACTCGTCCATCAGCTGACGAGCAATAAGCCAATGCCCATACTGACAAGCACTAACGCAATAAAACTCAATTGAACCATGCGTCGAGCGTCATTTGCATCTTTGGCAATAGAGGAATCGGTTTCGATCATGAGTAGGGAAGCTCTTGGAACGGTGGCTCCAACGAGTTGGCGGAAAATCAGGTTCCTTGAGAGGCAATTAATTTTACCCAATGTCGCGGGGATGAGAACGAACGCATGCTGCCAGATAAAATGTCGCCGATAGTTGCGTAAGCAAGCGTGCCGCTTGAATGTCCGCTTTGCGCCAAAAGCGGACATTCGGCTTTAGGGTCGGCAGCCGGGTATATAGACCTCAACATCAGGATGTCATGCGCTCCGATTTCGTGACATTCGCAATGTCCACTTCACACCGACACATAACGAAGCGCCTGAACCAAATTGCAGCCATTAACGCCGGCTGTTCAACCGGGCAGTATCAATCTCGCAATCGATCTCAGCACCTAGCAACAGAACAACAATTGAGAGCCACACCCAGGTCAGGAAACCTACAATCGCACCCAAATTGCCATAGACCTGATTGTAGGTGCCGAAATGTTCGACATACCAGGTGAAAAGTAAGGTCCCCATAAGCCACAACAATGAGGCGGTTGCGCTGCCCCAGGTGATCCAGCGCCATTCCGGATCGCGGCGATCAGGACCGAAGCGATAGATCAATCCCAGCAGCACGGTCCCCACTAAGAAAGAAAAGGGCCAAACCAGTATCTGTACCAGCAAGCGCACCCAAAGATCAGCGTCACTGCGCAACGCCCAAGCTGGAATGATCAATCCCAGATTGACGGCGACAATGGCGAATAGAATGGCCGCCAGTGTGAACAATAGCGCGTTCAGGGTTTGGCGCAGGAAACCGCGCCGCTCTTTCACCTCATAGGCGACATTCAAGGCATCGACCAGCGCCTTGAAACCTCCGCTGACGCTCCACAGCGCAATGCCGAAAGCCGCGAAGAAAGCCAGGCTGATCTCCGCCGGCTTTTGCATGGACAGCCGCCTCAGTTCATCGCGCAGAACCATAACCGCACCGCCGGGCAGAAAGCCGGACACCAAATCCAGATGCCGGTTGATCTCGCCTGCATCGGCGAGCAGCCGGAACACAGCCACAACACAGGCGATGGCCGGAAACAAGGCTAGCAGAAAGAAAAAAGTCACCCCGCCCGCGACGGTGGGAATGCTGTCGTCGAAAAACTCGTTATAAACGCCGCGCAGGATGGGCCATAAGCGACCAAAAACGGAATGGCGACTGAAATTCATCGGACCAGTCGCAGGCCTCCCATTAGGAGGGCCACCGCCACACCGCCATACAAACAGCCCAGAAGCAGATCAGCGCCGATCGTCCCCATTACCGGCTCGAGCGCGTGCCAAAGGGACGACGCGAAGTAAGCGATGCCTGCCACCAAAAAAGCAATGCCAGCTGCGACAATGGTCACAGCCGCTAAGAGACGATGCGCTTCATTGCGAATTTTGGTTTTAATGCCGATCAGAACGGGCTGCGCGAGACCGTCCGCGAAAGAGGCCAATTGGCGTAGATACACAGCTAGCCTCAAGGCGAAAATGCGAGCGTTGCAACGATTAAGTCGGCGAAATGTTCCGGCAAAATGCGGTATTGAGGCTCAATTTGGTCCCTTCTGCGAAAAGGTAACCCTCGTCTGCTGCGCGTTTGCCGCTCCCGCATCCCACCGCACCAAACATTTCCATTAACTGCCGCAACTGCACGAACGTCGCAGCCGTTCCTTTCCTACATGGAAGACGCCGACACCGATGATTCGTTCTGGAACGACGTGCGGCGCTTCGCTGACCGGCATATCCGCGTCTGCACCTTGGTTCTGTGCCTTCTGATTGTTCCGGTGGCGATTCTGATTTTGGTGCCTGGCATCCTAGTCGCCACTGCTACGCCGATCACCGCGCCAGTATGGCTGAAGACAACGCTGTCGCTGACCTTTCTGGACAAGACCGGCAAGATAATCGGCCGCCAGGGACCAGTGGCGGGACAATATACCC
>JADMIO010990997.1_pt1 | contig 73162 bp, 43 predicted proteins | sample 8958161 | NCBI WGS metagenome assembly JADMIO01 (sample SAMN16585339, study PRJNA669376) | soil metagenome | isolation source: Crop rotation soil | place: USA: Cullars Rotation, Alabama | collected 2011 | reverse complement strand
CGCGACAACTTGTCCACGTGGAATTCTAAGCTTAGGATCCCAATGTGCTGGAAAGCATTATGATCCGCGACACGATGGACAATGGTGCGATGGTATTTTTCGGACGCAACCCGCAAGGCGCATTCGGCTGTTATGTCTGGCGCACGAATCCCGGGGGGGGCACCGCCAGCCTCAACGGCGTGACCCAGAAACAGCGGTGGTTCCGATTGATTCGCCGTGGAAACACGGTCACCGCCCTGCACGCCCCCAATAACGCAGGTGTCCCCGGCGCCTGGGTGCAATTGGGCAACCCACAAACGGTGTTTTTGCAGACCACCGTCACCGCCGGCCTTTATTCCGACAACGCGGGCGGCGTCGGCTTCAACACCGCTACGTTTACCAAATTCAGCGCCACTCCATTGAACAAAGCGGCCATCGTCGATGCCGGCGCGACACCTGCCACGGTGGCCTCGCCGCTCACTCTCAGCGGCCGTGTCCGCGACGACGGCTTGCCCGTGCCGTTCACCGCCGCGTGGACCGTCGCCGTCGCGGCAGGCCCCCTCAGCTTTGCCAACTCCAACGTGCTCAGCACCAGCGCCACCTTCAGCAACGCCGGCACCTACACCTTGCGCCTCTGGGCCGACGACGGCATCGCGCAATCTTTTGACGACCTGACGTTCAACTACGTCACCAGCACACCGTTTCAATTGTGGCAGGCCGCGAACTTTCCCGGGGGCTCCTCCAATCCGAATGCCGCCCCTGACGCCGACCCCGATGCTGACGGTTTGAACAACGCCGGCGAGTACGCCTTCGGCACCGACCCAAACACACCGAGCGGCCATCCCGTCACCCCCTCCATTGCTACCATTGGGCCTGATCAATTCCTGCGAGTGACCATCCCGAAAAACCCTTCCGCGACCGACGCCACGATCACCGTCGAAGCCAGCAATGAACTCACCCCTGGAACCTGGAGCCCCGCGGGCCTAGTCACCGAAACCAGCACCTCGACGATGCTCCAAGTCCGCGACAACACTCCCTTAACCTCCGCCTCTCACCGCTTCTTCCGAGTGCGGATCACCCTGAACTGAAGGTTATTCTGTCTATCATGGCGCGAAAACGAAGAATCCAATATTTCGTGTGATTTACGTTTGACCCTTTTGTGACAGGAAAAAAAGCCAAAAGAAAAGTGTTAGCCCAGTCCTGCCCCGCGCCCCAAAGTCAGCGCAGTTGCTTCTCGAGACATGGCTGAAACACCCCCAAACCGCACCTTGAGCTTGTGGCAGACGGTTGCCCTGCTTGCTCCGGGTCTCGTTGCCTTTCATCTCGCGTACAGCTTTCCCAAGTGCGCATTTTTAATCGCCATCTATCTCTATAGTCTGACATCTTTGGCCCGCCAACGAACCCCGCGCCGCGCGTTTTACTTCGGGCTTGCCACCGGGCTACTCGCCTATGGCCCACAGCTTTCGTGCTTTTATACGATTTTCGGTCCGGCTGCCATCGCGCTGTGGAGCGTGCTCGCGTTTTGGGTGGGAGTGTTCGGTCTGATGGCGCGGGGTTTGTTCAACCATTTCGGGCCGCGCTACGCCATCATGCTCCTTCCTCTTATTTGGACCGGCCTGGAGTATTTTCGAAGCGAGCTTTATTATCTGCGCTTTTCCTGGCTCAACGCGGGGTATGCTTTTGCGTCCCAAACCGGAACGATGCCTTTCACTTGGGTTGGGGTGTACGGGGTTGGTTTCTGCCTCATGCTCCTGGCGGCGGCATGCCACTTCATACCCCTGCTCCAGGGTGAGCGCCAACGACCATCGCAGCCAGATTTGACGGCGCCGGTTGGGCATCTCTCGCGGTTCCGGTGGTCTTCCCAAAAAGGAGTTGTGGCGTTTAACTTTGTTGCATTGGCTGCGTTAGGCCTCTGGACAAATCTCCTTCCGGGCTCTCTCCCGCTTGAGCCGGGTACCGGCCTCATAGTAGCCGGCGTGCAAATGGAATTTCCCGGCGAAGCACAGGTTTATGTCGCGCTGAGCAAACTGAAGCGACAATTCCCTTCCGCGCGACTGCTCATGCTCAGCGAATACACTTTCACAGAGAGCCTGCCTGATAAGCTCGGAAAGTGGTGCCGGGACAATGAGCGATACCTCGTCGTTGGAGGGAAGGAACTCCTGGGAGAGACAAACTTCTTCGACACCGCCTTCGTCATCGACCCGAAAGGGAAAATCGTTTTTCGCCAGGTCAAGTCCGTGCCTATCCAGTTCTTCAAAGATGGGCTTCCTGCACGCGATCAGAGGATCTGGGAATCGCCCTGGGGCAAAATCGGCATCTGCATTTGCTATGACCTGAGTTACACGAAAGTGACAGATCAACTCGTCCGGCTCGGGGCCCAGGCGGTGCTCGTTCCGACAATGGATGTCGTCGAATGGGGGCGGCACCAACACGAACTGCACGCCCGTATCGCTCCCGTCCGCTCCGCCGAATATGGCCTGCCGATTTTCCGAGTTGCCAGCTCGGGCATCTCTCAACTTGTGAACGCACAAGGCACGGTAACCGCCAGCGCGCCTTTTCCCGGTGAAGATGCGACGCTTGCAGGGGAACTTGTGATGGCCAAGGCAGGCCGAATCCCTTTGGATCGGCCATTGGCCCGCGCCTCGTCATGGTTGACGGGTCTGCTCGCCGGGTGGCTGGCGCTAGATGCGCTCAGAAAGCGGCTCCTCCGATGATGAATCAGAATCGGTCCGATCACTGAATCCGGCAACCCCTATCCCCGATAAACAATCAAGACCCCGTAATCCGTCACCCAATCCCGAGTGGACAAATCCTGGTGGCTGTAATTGAAAGTCTCGAACTTTATTAGGTTACCTTCACCCACCTTTTCCAGAAAATGCGTCACCACCTCATCGAAATGGTCCTTGCCTACCTCGATGCAATCGGAGCGGCGAATGGACTTCACGCGCACCTTGATTCCTTCCTTGGCGGCGACTTCAAGCGTCGGCAGCGCCTTGCCAATCAGACTCTCCGCGGGCTTGCTATGGACCGGCACCGCGAAATGCCTCTCCTCCTTCGCCGCGGCTGAAGTTGCCGTCGCCGACACTGGGTGCCCTGGCTGGGGTTGGGCTTGAGGCTGAGGCGGAGCTGGCGGAATGATAATCTTCTCCCCGCAGGCTGGGCATTCAATCTCCGTGCCCGCGCCCGCCGCATCCACGGACAATTCCTGATCGCAGTGGGAACAATTAAAAATGACATCCATACCTGCTCGCTTTTGTTGTCGGTGTGAATCTAATGCTACAAACCAACCTTAGACGCGTTCCCCCTCCCGATACCAGCAAAAAGTAACATCAAGCACGGGGTCCGGGATTCCGCCGGTTCGGGCTTCCCATGCCGCCCGCACCCCAATTACTCCAGCGTCTTCTCCAGCGCTTTGATGCGTGGATACAACGGTGAGGCGGACGAGGTTCGTTGCTTTACCTCCGCAAAGATACGTTTAGCTTCGAGCGGGTCCTTGCGATAAACCAGCAACAGGTAATCCAGTTCGATCGCCGCCAAGCGGGGATCTTTGATTTGTGGTGACCGTTTTGCCTTCTCCAACCAATCCTTTAGCCCCACCGCCCCCTTCTTGTAGGCCTCGTCCAACGGTCCTTCCAGTTGGTAGGGAAGACCCGGCAGCGATTTGGAACTCACTTGGGCGGCGTTGGCCGCGCTCGCTTCCGTCTCCTGCTCAGTTGTTTGCCAATAGCTAAATATCTTCCAGCCAATAAAAACAGCCCCCACGATGCTTAGAATTGCAATGACCGCCTTCATTCCTCTTCAACCCGTTCAATCCGTGCCCCCAGCCGTCGTAATTTGTCATCGATTTTTTCGTAGCCGCGATCCAAGTGGTAGATGCGGTTCACCTGCGTCTTCCCCTCCGCGGCCATGCCCGCCAACACCAGCGCGGCCGAGGCGCGGAGATCGCTCGCCATCACCGGCGCCCCGCTCAGTTTCCTCCCGCCCTTGACGATGGCGCTCGGTCCTTCAATTCCAATGTCCGCCCCAAGCCGCGCCAGTTCACTCACATGCATGAAGCGCGATTCAAAAATGCGTTCGGTAATAATCCCCAAACCCGGCGTCAAAGCCATCAACACCATCATCTGCGCCTGGGCATCCGTCGGAAAGCCCGCGTAGGGCAAGGTAGTAATATCCACCGGTTTCAACTGCTTTCCCCGGCTGACTGTCATGGTCAAACCTTTCCGTTCCACTTTAACACCGGCCTCTCGCAATTTGTCCAGGACGGCGTGCAGATGATCCGGGCGCGCCCCGTTGATCTGGATCTCCCCATTGGTCACCACTGCGGCAATCGCAAAAGTGGCAGCCTCAATCCGGTCGGGAATCACCTCATGCTTCGCACCGTGCAACTCCTTGACGCCGTTGATGGTAATGGTGGGACCGCCGGCACCCACAATCCGCGCGCCCATTTTATTGAGGAAAAAAGCCAAGTCCACCACTTCGGGCTCGCAAGCCGCGCTTTCAATGGTGGTCACACCTTCCGCCAGCACCGCCGCCATCATCACGTTGGCAGTCCCCAGCACCGTGGGGCCGGCGCGCCCTCCCAGAAAAATATCCGCACCGATCAGTCGTGGAGCCTCGGCATGCACATAACCGTTTTCGATGGTTAATTTAGCTCCCAGATCGCGCATCCCTTTTAAGTGCAGATCAATTGGACGGGTGCCGATGACGCATCCCCCAGGTAGCGAGACCTTGGCCTGACGCTGTCGCGCAAGCAACGGCCCGAGGATGCAGATGGAGCCGCGCATCTTGCGGATCAAATCATAATTTCCGACCGGCTTCAATTTGCGAGCCTGCACCGTCACCGTGCCATCTTCCATCTCCACCTTTGCTCCGAGCGAAGTGAGGATTCTGGCCATGAACTTGACGTCGCTCAGCTCGGGAACCCGTCTGATGACGCAGGGTTCGGGGGTCAAGAGCGTCGCCGCCATGATGGGGAGCACCGCGTTCTTGGCGCCACTAATGGTCACTTCACCGTGAAGCGGCACACCACCGCGTATGAGCAAACTATCCATGGTTAATTATCCTGGGAGGAGTTGAATAAAAGGTTTTCGAGAATGCCACTGCACAAACGCCATTCGCCCGGAGCTGGTGAGCATTCCTGGGACAAATAAAGCGCCCGGGCAGTGCGAATACACGAAAAGACATGCGGATAAAATCGCCCACGAAATTGTTTTGCCCGGTTTTTGGAACAGTCATTCGATGATCGCTCATACCGCACCGTTCGGATCGATGAGAGGGTTATACTAAATCGCGCGGTGCGCAATTAAGATCCTTGGCCGCTGGGTGTAATCTTTTTCAATCGCTTCAATGATCCAACCCGATTGCGAAAGAATCTCCCCGATTGCTGTCTCCTGGCCATCTCCAAACTCGAGCATGAGGCAACCCTTTTGCCGCAGGAACGCTGGCGTCTCCACCGCCAGGCGCCGGTAGTATCCCAAGCCATCCGGCCCGCCATCCAATGCCACACGCGGGTCATGCTCGCGCACTTCGGGCTCCAATTGCGCTATCTCATCGCTCGGAATATAGGGTGGATTACTGACCACCAGGTCAAACGTCAGCCCGCCCGGAAGCGCCGCGAAGCCATCTCCGGCCAAAAACTCGATCCGCTCCACCAACTGATGCCGGAAGGCGTTCTCACGGGCCACCTCCAGCGCGGCTTCAGAGATATCCAAGGCATGAATGCGGGCGGAGGGGACCTGACAGCCGACGGCAATCGCGAGACACCCGCTCCCCGTGCCAAAATCCAGCACTTGAGGGCCGGTCTGCCCACTTTCCTCCCGTCGCCGCAAAAACTGCCAGGCTCGTTCGGCCAGAAGCTCTGTTTCCGGACGCGGTGTCAGTACCGCCCGTGTCACCGTTAACTCTAAGCCGCAGAAGGAGGTTGCCCCAAGAATCTGTTGCAACGGCTCCCGCGCCGCACGCCGCTGGACGAGAGAGCGGAGGGTGCCCAATTCGGGCTCATTCAGTGCGCGGTCGAAGTTGAGATAAAGCTTCAGGCGCGGCATTTGGAGGAGATGCGCCAAGAGCAATTCGATTTGCAGGCGTGGCGATTCCACACCCTTCCGGGCGAGGAATTCGCTGCTGCGTTGAATGACTTCCAAAACCGTCACCTGATAAGAATAAGTCCAATAGTCAAAGTCCCAAGCTGAAAGTGCGGTCTTTGGCCTTTTCTTCCGCCACGGCTAATCCTATTTTTGGACCTCATGAAACGACATTTCATTTTCCTGGCGCTGTTAACCTCTTTCCTCTCCCTCCGTGCCACGCTAAATGCCCAGGAATCGCCTGCCGCCGCCGCCGAACGCCAGGAAGCCGAGGAACGGCATAAACGCATGAGCGCCGATGTCGAAGACCTGAAGGCAACTCTCCAATCCTGCCAGCAACGGCTCAATGAGCAAAAGGAGGAGATCCGCAGGCTGAACGAAGAACTGGCCCGGTTCGGCAACAATAAAGACCTCGCCACCAAGGAGGACTTCAAGCATCTGGCCGAGAAAATCCGGGAGGTGGATGAAAGGCGTATCGCCGACGTTAAAAACCTCCAGGAAAAAGTGACCGCTGAGTTTGCCCGCTTGGGGAAACTGCTGGCTGCTCCCCCCACCAAACCGATTCCCAACGCAACTCCTACTCCCTCAACCAAGGTGCCGCCGGCCGAACCGAAAACCGGCGGCGACAAAGGTTACGAGTACTCCATTCGCTCAGGGGATAACCCGCGCGTCATCGCCCAGGCCTTGGGGAAGCAAGGAGTGAAAATTACTTCCAAGCAGATCACTGACGCCAATCCCGGTGTCGATTGGACAAAACTTCGCGTCAATCAAAAGATTTTCATCCCCGCCACGTCCCCTCAGTAAGGCGGAGTTCCGGAAATAGCTCCCTAACGCATCTCGCGAAGTAGTTTTGACTCCGAGTGAGCGTTCTCTACTCCCGCGCAAAGATTTGCCGGATAATATCTTCAATAGGCACTTCTTGTATGTCAATGTCGGTCACTGGCAGTTCGTCTAACAGTGCTTTGCAAACGGAGATGACGCGGTCACGTTTCACTTTCAATTTCACGTGAGTCGGGGTCTGCTCGACAACGTCCCCATATCGGCTCACATCGCCCGACACACCATGTGCCGCCGCGTCACATTGGATCGTAACGATTTTGAAATCGGCAAATCGGTCCAGCACCTCGCTGAGCTGCCCATCGAAAAAAATCGTGCCGCGATCAATGATAATGACGCGGCGGCAGAGCGCCTGGATGTCCGCCATGTAATGGCTGGTCAGGAGGATGGTCGTCTTCCGCGTGGCGTTGTAATCGCGCAAAAATTCCCGCACGGTTTGTTGAGAGACGACATCCAACCCAATCGTGGGTTCATCCAGGAAGAGGACTTTCGGTTGGTGAAGCAGGGCGGCAATCAATTCGAGCTTCATGCGTTCCCCGAGGGAAAGCTCCCGCACCATCACATTGAGTTTGTCCTGAACTCTGAGTAACTCGCTCAACTCGCCCACCGTGCGCTGAAAGGATGCATCGGGAATGCCATAGATTTTTGCGTTCAGTTCGAGTGATTCGACGCCTGGCAAATCCCACCAGAGCTGGTTCTTTTGCCCGAGCAACAAAGCAAACTGCCGGCGATAGCCATCGTTTCGGCGCCACGGTACGTAGCCCAGGACACTGGCGGAGCCGCTGCTGGGATAAAGCAGACCGGCGAGCATCTTGAGGGTCGTTGTCTTCCCGGCTCCGTTGGGTCCAAGAAATCCGACGAGTTCACCCTCCTCGACCACAAAGTTCACGTCTTTGACGGCGTGCGTCAGCTCGTACTTGCGATGAATCAACCCTCGAAAAGCCGCAGCAAAGCCTGCGGCTTTTTTGTAAGTACGGAAGGCTTTGGTCAACCCTTTGACTTCAATAACGGGCATGGTCTCTCTTGCTAAAACGTTTTAACCCGAAGATGACCGCGGATGCGAACCGGTCTCCGTAGTTAACGTAACGTTCAAACGAGAAGCTAGCGCATGAGCTGCTTTTCCAAAAGGCTGACTTTTTGGCGAATATGGGAATCAACTTGCATTCGATCCCGGACGAGCCGGCAAGCATGCAACACCGTCCCATGATCGCGCCCGCCAAATGCTTCTCCAATGGTGTTCAGAGAACTCCCAGTCATTTGCCTGGCCAGAAACATGGCAATTTGGCGGGGGAAGGCGATGTTCTCGGGTCTGCGCTTGCTCGACATGTCGGCAAGGCGGATATCGAAATGCTCGGCTACCTTTTTCTGAATCAGCTCGATGCTGATGGTGAACCGGCCTTCTTCGTGCAGAATTTCTCGGAGCAGGTTTTCAACCACCTCGATCGAAATCTTTTTTCCGGTCAATGAAGAAAACGAAGCCACGCGCACCAAAGCCCCTTCCAAACGGCGGATGTTAGTGCGGATGCGTTGCGCCAGAAAGCTCAGGATGTCCTCCGGCAGCTCCACGCCCATCGCTTTTTCCTTTTTCCGCAGGATGGCGAGGCGAGTCTCGACGTCCGGAGGTTGCATATCGGTGACAAGGCCCCATTCGAAGCGCGAAACCAAGCGTTGCTCCAGGTTCTGAATTTCACTCGCGGGACGATCGCAGGTGAGGACGATCTGTTTGCGAGCTTCGTGAAGGGTATTGAAAGTGTGAAAAAACTCCTCTTGAATCCGCTCTTTGCCGGCCAGGAATTGGATATCGTCGATCAGGAACACATCGGTCTGACGATACTTTTTTCTGAAACGGACCAACTGGCTGTTCTGGATGGCATCGATAAACTCATTCGTGAACTTTTCCGAGGATAGATATGTGACCCGGGCTCCCTTTTTGTGTGCGACGACGTATTGTCCGATGGCGTGGAGCAGATGGGTCTTACCCAAGCCAACCCCGCCATAAAGAAAGAGGGGATTATACGATTTGCCTGGCGTTTGCGCGACGGCGATAGCGGCGGCGTGAGCGAAAGTGTTGTTGTTTCCCACCACGAACGTCTCAAAAGTGTTCTTGGGGTTAAAAGACAGTTCGCGAAGGGCCGCACTGCGATCTGTCGATTCAACTTCAATTTTGGCGGGCGCTTGATCGGGAGTCGGCGCGCCGGGTGCCTCCGAACGAGGCGATCCAGACCCGATCTGAAACTTGACAGCCAAGGGTTGCCCCGACGTCCGGGCCAGGACCTCTCGAATGAGCCCAAGATAATTGTCGTTCAGCCAGACTTCGCAAAAATCATTCGCCACTTCAAGCGTCAGAACCTCTCCCTCGAGCCGCACGGCTTGAAGCGGTTCGAACCACAGATGGTAAATGTCTCCGTTCAGCATGGTGCGCAGATGTTGCTGCGCGGAAGCCCAAATTTGTTGCGCCGTTTCCTGCATGTCTGAACCCTTCCCTAAAGCCTTTTTCACAGAGTTTATTCACCTATGATAGTTTCACTGTCTGTAACCTCGCTCTCGGCAGCCATTTACGATGGTTGCCCGCGCCAGCGGAGCTAGTAAGCGCGGGAGTGTTTCTCGCCTTACCGCGCGGTAAGATTTCAATTTGAAATGTAAGTGACTCATTAACAAAAACTTGAGATAATTCGCCCAACCCGGGTTGTGGCGAAAAAAAGAACCGCTGAACACAAATGCTCAACGGATTCGAGTGACGAGTCAGATTCTTATTCCAAACGTGCATTTCTGACGAGGACAACATATTAACTCTTATTCACGAGTTATTCACAGCCCTTATCCTCGGTTTAGCGCCACCTCTCTTTGCGGTCCTTACCGTTATAGCAACTTGGAGCACAAAGTGGCCGATGTAAGAGGTTCTCTGCTCTTAGACGTCGTAGTAGAGGAAGAACTCGTAGGGATGCGGCCGCAGGCGCATGGCATCATGCTCCTTGCGCTTGGAGGTGACCCACATCTCCAGAAAGTCCTTCGTGAAGACATCCCCTTTGAGGAGGAACGCATGGTCAGCTTCCAGGCAGTCCAGGGCTTCCCCAAGGCTCCCCGCCACATTGGGCACTTTCTTTAACTCTTCCGGTGGCAACTCGTAGATGTTCTTATCCAGAGGCTCCCCGGGATCGATCTTGTTCAAAACCCCATCCAAGCCCGCCATCAACATCGCCGCAAAGGCCAGATACGGATTGGCCGCCGGGTCCGGGGGCCGATACTCCACCCGCTTGCTCTTGGGACTCTCGCTGTAGGTCGGAATGCGAATGGCCGCCGAGCGGTTGCGCGAGCTATAGGCCAGGTTCACCGGCGCTTCGTATCCGGGCACCAGACGCTTGTAGCTGTTGGTGGTGGGATTGCAAATGGCGCACAAGGCCTTGGCATGCTTCAGGAGCCCCCCGATGTAGTAGAGGGCCATCTGGGACAAGCCCGCATACTCGTTGCCTGCAAAGAGCGGCTTGCCCTTCTTCCAGAGGCTCTGGTGGGTGTGCATCCCGCTGCCGTTATCCCCGAAGAGAGGCTTGGGCATGAAGGTGACCGTCTTGCCATGGCGCCGGGCCACGTTCTTGATCACATACTTATAGACCATCATCGAATCGGCACTCTTGACCAGGGTGTCAAAGCGGTAGTCAATCTCCGCCTGACCGGCGGTGGCCACTTCGTGGTGCTGGCGCTCGATCTTCACTCCCAACTGCTCCATGATTAAGCACATCTCGGTGCGGATGTCCTGCTGGGTGTCGGCCGGAGCCACCGGGAAGTAGCCCTCCTTGTGGCGGATCTTGTAACCTAAGTTGGGCATCTCATCCCGACCGGTGTTCCAGACGGCTTCTTCGGATTCGACCGTGTAGAAGGTGCCGTTGGCCTTGTGGTCAAACTGCACGTTGTCAAAGATGAAGAACTCCGCTTCCGGGCCGAAGACGGCGGTGTCGGCGAGTCCGGTGCTGGCCAGATACTTCTCAGCATGCGCGGCAATGGCGCGAGGGTCGCGGTTGTAAGCCTCATGGGTGCCCGTCTCGGCAATGGTGCAGGTGAGGGACAAGGTGGGGGCGGCGCAGAAGGGGTCAATGAAGGCGGTGGCCGGGTCGGGCATGGCGAGCATGTCGCTGGCCTCGATGGATTTCCAGCCGCGGATGGAGGAGCCGTCAAAGCCAAAGCCCTCGCTGAAGACTTCCTCGGTCAGTTCATCGATGGGGCAACTGAAGTGCTGCCAGGTGCCGAAGGTATCGACGAACTTGATGTCCACCATCTTGGCCCCTTCCTTCTTGGCCAGCTCCAGGACGCTCCGGGGGGTGGCTGCTTTTATGTTAGTCGGTTTGCTCATGTGATTATCTGATTGTGCATTGCATTACGGTCGATTTCGGCTGCAAAAAATTCCTCCACCAGCAAACCAGCACACAGGCAAAACAATTAAATGGCCCTGAACGGTCTGAAGGCGGCCGCAAACTTTTTCATCTGCTCGGGACGGATACTAGCCTCCGTTTAAACGCTGTAAATAGGAATCGAAAAATTTGCCAAAGATTTATTTCAAAAAAAGATTCGACAACGAATCGCGGAGTTGCTCTCCGCGAAAATCCGTTGGAGAGATTCGGAAGCAGGAGATTCAGCTGGGCTCAGAGCCGACTCGTTCCACCCTGGCGGATGGGCGGGGCCTTCCATAAACCGAAGCCGCTCCACCGGATGATGGTGGCTCGCGATGTTCTACTTCCAGTAGAAGCTGACGATTTGTGTGTCCCTCGGGCTGGCTCGGCGCAGCAAGGCGACGTAGGTGCGGGTAGAACTTCCAGCCCGGACCGTCACTTGAACATCGAACATCAAACTTCGCCCGGTAAAATACGGAGTAATGAGTGGGATGCGGTTGGCCAGCGCGGGGATGCGCCCGAGTTCCTGCGCACTTCTAAAGGGCATATCATCATCCGTCCCGTCCACTCCGTCAGGACCCGCGCGTCCGCCGGGCCCGCTAATAATGGCGGTGGCATCATTTTCGAAAATACCGGGGACGATTTGCAGCACCTTCGCCGACGCCGTGTTGAAATTAATCTGCTGGCCGCCAGAAGTGGTCGTGAATAAATCAACCAACCCGGTCTCATAAATCGGCTGGTCGAATCGGCTGCGGCTGGCCTTCGGTTTGTTGAGCATCGCCACGTGTCCCACCGCCGCCGACCCCCAATACATCTCAGGGGTGACTCCATTGACTAACAATAACTCCGACAAATCATCGAATGGCCCGTCCTTGGAAAAGTACGGGGGGTTCATCCTTTGATAGAATTCACTCCGTGCTCCTGCCGGTCGAGGTCCGCTGCCCACGGGACGGCACCAATCCAGAATGGAATCGACAATGGTAGGGAAGCTGCCGGCGTCAACCCCAACCAGGGTCAAAGCCTCGCGCAGGACAACTGGATTGTTGGGATCCATCTTGTTGATATTAAACTTCCGGTCACAATCAACGATTTTCGGCCGGTCGATTTCACCAAAACCCAATTTCCATGGGAACGACAGCTCGCCGAATGGGCCATTTGTCTCGCCGGGCCCCCCGGCCCAGTATTGCTTAAGCGAATCGACCTGACCGCCACCGGGCATCAAGCCCTCCTGGGCGAGAATATAGCGGGCCAATTCGATTCCCGACCGGCCAAGCCACTCCATATCTGTATCCACTGAGGCGTTGCGGGCCAGCTTGGTTTCCACCTTCATGGTGTACGCGAAACGCGTCGCCAAAGTTGCCAGCACCACGATGATCAACATGACCATGATCAAAGCGATGCCTGCGTTCGAACGTTTGATCTTGATCTTCATCGGCGTGGTACGGGTAGGAGACCACCGGGGTTCTGGACCCCCGGCGGAAGTCCGGGTTGTTGACCAGGTGGATAGCCCGGTTGTCCTGGGAACGGAACCTGCCCCGGCGGCACCCCTCCCGGTTGCCCCGGAAAGCCGGGGGCAGCTTGCACTCCCAGAACTGACATTGAAGGCAATGCCACGACCCGACTTACCAGATCCTGGGGCTTTCCGCCCACCTTCCCCAAACCGAGGGAAATCCTAACAAGCCGGGGCAGTTGGTTTGTCGCAATCCATTCGGACACCCAATCGGCTTTCCTCATATCCCAAAAATCGAGTGTAAAGAGGCTTACGTCCCGCGCCAGCACCAGCGAGTAGGGGGCAGTGGAGGGACTGTTCGTGTCCAGCAACATCGGTGCCTGCGACATCAAAAGTTCCTGCCCGCCATCCTTGCCTGGGTGAGTGGAAAAACTGACGCGGCGCACAATTTGGTCTCCGTAACGGCCCACTCCGGGGAAAGAAGCGGGCAAACGGGAAACCAGGCTCACCCCACCCATATCTCCGCTGCTTTCAGCAACAAAGTAATAGTATTTGCTATTCTCCGCATACATCACTGCGGAGAGGAACGCATCCTCGAGGGCACGAATGGCAATGCGGGAGCGCTGGACCTCCGCGGCTGCTTTCGCCCCGGCTTTTTCGCCCCGCAAAACCGCGATCCAAGTTGCATACACAGCCGTCAGCACCATGGCAAAGATCATGATTGCCATCATGACCTCCAGCAACGTAAAGCCCGCAAGGTCGCGTGGGTTCCGGAGTGAAGCCTGGTGCTTCATCGGCAAGGAGCCAGGAGTTCGCGTCCCCTCTTGGTAGCCAGGATTCGGCTTCATTATCGCCCCCCGGATGCGCCGGTCCCAAAATTCCGTCCCGGCTTTGAGCCCGGACGAAACATCAAAATGCTCATCGTTGTTTCAGAAGAGCGCCGTTTGCCGAAGTTGCCGGAAACGATAAAATCCACTTGAAACAGACCGTTGCTCGAGACTTCATTTATCTCGCGGGACCACCTGAAATTACGATAAAGGTCAGGGGCTAAATCCTGGAAATCTCCCGACTCCACGCCTTCTTCCAACTGATTGGTCAGCGAGAGCGTCGCCGCAAGCATGCCGGCATCCGGATCTCGCTGCTGGAGCGCCTTGGCCTGAGCCAGTCCGCTCGTCACCATCCCAAGAATCGCAAACGCAACCATGAAAAAAATGGAGCAGGCAATGATAACTTCGAGGAGGGTGAAAGCCTGGAGCTTCTGGCTGGCGCAAGAACGACGGTTCGCGAGGAATCTTGAACGGGCAGGCCCGGTGTTTGGACGTGGATCAAGGAAATTCCCGCCAAGATGGTTCTGAGCGCGCGTATCTTTTTTCCAAATTGGTTTCCTGAGCCTCATCTTGCCTTAAACTTGTTCGGGTCCGATTCCACATCCGCCATCCCCGTGACCACCTCTAAAGTAATGTTGCGCCGCTCTCCTCTTTCCGAGAGCAGCACGATTGAAAACTCATCGCTGGTCCCATTAGGATAGAACCGAACTCGGCCCACCTCATCTTCCGTGTAATCTTCCCCGTTGATGCCCATTCCCTCGATTATGATCCTGTCTGAAAGTTTAACCGAAAAGGCGCCGTCGCCGTCCCCACCTCTTGTAACCGGCTTTGGCGGCGTTCGCCAGTCATTGCCCGCCACATCAGGGCTGTAAAGCCGATTCTGTTCCGGGGCAGCGCCCCCGCTCACAGCAGTCACGGTGAATTGCTTGTCTCCGGGACGGATCACCAAGTCGGTTTCTACCTGATTCAGAATCGCCCGCGCCCGCGCGTGGCTGCAGGCTTCCATCACATCGGTGACGGCTTTGCGCAGCGATTCCGGATGCAGTTGTTGATAAATCATCGGAATGGAAATCGTCATCACAATACCCATAATCGCCACAACAACCATGAGTTCGATGAGAGTGAAAGCACGACGTTGACGCAGGCAGATTCCCGCGCGCGCTAAAGACAAGGCGGCGAGGGGGCTGGATTGCTCTGAAAATGCGAAGCCAGGCATTCCGCTATCGCAAGCTTCACTTCTCAGGCTCGCCAGGTAGGTGCGTTCCCTCGTCATCACTTGTTGATGCTGCTGGTGATAGCGAACATTGCCGAAAGAACGCTAAACAGCAGGAACCCTACTCCAACCGCCATCACGATGATCATGGCCGGTTCAATCAGGTTGGTCATGACCCGGAGTTGGATGTTCAATTCGCTTTCGTACGTCTCAGCAATATTCTGCAGCGCTCCAGGGACATCCCCAGTTTCCTCTCCAATTTTCAGCAGATCGATCATGAGCTGCGGAAACAATTTGCTGTGCGCCAGGGGCTGGGCGATGGTTTTGCCGTCGGTGACCTCTTCACGAGTGCGAGCGATCGCATCCTTGACCACGGCGTTGGGCACAATCTGTTCGGTGATTTTCAATGCGGTCAGGACGGGGACACCATTAATCAGCAATGTGGAAAGAGTTCGCGAGAATTGACCGAACAGATTCAGTCGGACTGCTTTGCCCAACACCGGGGCATTCATTTTCCAGGCGTCCAGCCGGCGTTTCCCTTCCGCAGTGGACTTAAACCGGATGAATAAAATCACCAGGACGACCAACACGAGTCCGATCAACATCCAGTTGAACACGTTCCCAAAAAAATGGCTGATGTTCATCAACATGCGTGTCGCCCAGGGAAGCGGTACTTTCAGTCCGTCGAAAATGGTCATGAACTTCGGGAGCATGAACGTCATGAAAAAGATCACGATCACCACACCCACGCAGGCTACAATCGCGGGGTAGATCAACGCCGAGACGAACTTGGATTGCACTTCCGCAAATCGTTCGTAATGCGAAGCCAGCCGCTTGAGCACTTCAACCAGCGCCCCGCTCTGCTCACCTGCCCGGACCATGTTGACGTAAAGATCCGAGAAAACATCGGTTTGTGTGCTCATCGCATCTGAAAGGCTCCGGCCTTCCATCACATCCTGCTTCAGGTCTTTGCTGACGTCTGAGGGAATTCCCCGTGACTCCAGATGCGTCATGCTTTGCAACGCGACGGTCAGCGGCATGCCACACTTCAGCAAATTGGAAAGCTGCTGCGTGAAGGTCGCCAACTCCTGGAGCTTGGGTTTGCGCTTCCGCCGCTTCCCCCATCCTGGAAACAAAGCTGGTTTCGCCGCCTTCCGCTCGCCTGACTTGTCCGCGACTGCGGCTGCCGCCCCTTTGGAGCCATCGACCATCACTGGAAAGAGGCCAAGCCGCTCAATCTGCGTCAGCGCCGCTGTGCGATCCGGCACATCGAGGACGCCCTGGACAACTTCACCGGAGCGCCGCCGGGCCTTATAAGCAAATTGTGGCATAGACTAGACTCTTAATTGATAACCAAGGGCATGGTAAAGTTTCAAGTTGCCGCGGCTGGACAGGTCTCGGTTGCCTCTGGCATTCAGTCAGTTCCAAGCAATTAACCTGCCAGAGAGCGATGGAGATTCCTAGGGATCTTCGCTACGGAGCGAAAAACCGAACGCTTAGCCGGTTTTTACACGAGAATTGGTGTTTGGAAGGTTTTCGTTCAGGCTCCCTCGTCTATAACCCTGCAAGTCCAAGGTCACAAGGGCGTAGCCAATGGCCTTGAGCGCGCTCGCGATTCGCGTTGGGGCTTCATCCTGTAAGAGTCTGGTCATCTCCGCTGGGCCTACCTCGATCCGCGCCAAGGCGGAACTGGATTTTGGCTTCTGCTCTTCCAGAGGTTTTAACAGCCCTGCGGCCTCAGCCGAGGGCACGTTTGGCATCGGAGGCACCGCAGTGAGTTCATGATGCCTGACCCGCACATCATAAAATCCCAGATCCCGTAGCACATATTCCGCCTCCTCAATCATCCTCAACTTTTCGGGTGAGACCATCTCACCATGCGGTATGCGCGAACTCAGGCAGGCCATCTGGGGCTTGTCGGCCGTGGGCAGGCCGAAGTGGGCGGATAGTTCGCGAATCTCTGTTTTGGTCAAACCTGCTTCTTTCAAAGGGGCTCGCACCTCAGCCTCCGCTGCCGCTTGCGCGCCGGGCCGATGGTCTCCTATGTCGCTCACGTTTTCTCCGTAAGCGATTACCGCGAAGCCCTCCGCCCGTGCTAACGGAACCAGTTCAGTGAAGAGCTCTTGCTTGCAAAAATAGCAGCGATTGGACGGGTTTGCCAAATACGCTGGATTGTCGAACTCCTGCGTCCGCACAACCCGGAGAGGGATGTGAAACCTCCCGGCGATGGCTACCGCCTCCTCGAGTTCACGCCGAGGCAAACTAGGTGAATCAGCGATAACGGCGAGGGCTCTTTCGCCCAGGACTTCGTGCGCGACATGAGCCAAAAACACCGAATCCACTCCGCCTGAATAGGCCACCAGGCAAGAACCGTAGGAGCGAAACAGGCCGCGCAACTTTTCCAGTTTGCTGAATTCCACAAGCAAACGTGGCACCTCTGCGCCGGATTGTCGAGCGGCAGATTAGGCAGACGCGCCTTCGAAGTGCGCGTGGGAGAGCGATAATCTATTTGCAGCAATTTGCCCCTTGCGCAACAATCCGGGACATGAAACACATTGGTTCGCTCGCCCTTGTCGCGGCTTTCATCCTGAGATCCGCCTACCCTGCCGTCAGCGCCGAAAAGGCCCATGACTTTGGAAAGTGGGAAAAGGAAATTGCTGCCTACGAGCAGATGGACAGTACGAACCCTGCTCCCAAAGCGGGCGTGGTCTTCATTGGTTCTTCTACCGTCCGGCTCTGGAAAACCCTGGCTCAGGATTTCCCGGAGCATAAGGTGATCAATCGCGGGTTCGGCGGCTCTGAGATCACGGACGCCACCCATTTCGCGGAGCGGGTTGTCTTCCCCTATGCTCCCCGAAAAATCTTTTTGCGCGCCGGCGGGAACGACCTCTGGGCCGGGAAATCACCCGAGCAAGTGTTCGCGGATTTCCGCGAGTTTGTGACCAAGATCCAGGCCAAGCTGCCCGCGGCGGAGATCACTTTTATCTCTCTCAGCCCGAGCATTGCGCGGTGGAAACAAGCGGAAGCGGAAAGGGCGGTCAACACCATGGTCGAACAATACGTTCGGGGAAAACCGCGGCTGGAATACATTGACACTTACGGGATGGTTCTGGGGACCGATGGGCAGCCGCGTCCGGAACTTTTCGTCGCGGACAAACTGCATTTTAACGCGGAAGGTTACAAACTGCTGGCAGAACGGACGCGCCCCTACCTCCCGAAGAAGTAAAGCCGGCAAAGCTCATAGGAGGCGGGCTCGCGGCGTCCACATGTCGCAACCGAGTCATATTACTAACAAAGTTATGCGGCTAATCAAACGAAGCCCAAGCGGACCCGCGAACGCTGGGTGGGCCGTGGTCCTGGCAGCCTGGCTCTGGCCCAGTGTGTTTCTGGTGATCGGAGCGGAGGGGGGAGGGCCGACGGTTCCAAAGCGGCCCGAAGTCATCCAGGTTCAGGGAGCGGATCTGCAGGGGGCTATCGACAGGGCACCCTCCAATTCCATCGTGCTTTGCAACCGCAATCAGTCGATCACCCTGGCGACCCCTTTGTTGGTTCGCAAGCCTTTGAGGATCGAAGGATTGAACGCGAGGCTTCCGGAAGGATTGGGCAAAACTCCGTTAGTGATTGTAGAGACGGAAGGTTTTACAATCACTGATTTCGAGCTAACGGGAAATTGCGACAGCGTGCCTCAGAAGGATCGGTGCGCTTTGCTGATCATTCGGGCGGGGGGCTTCAGGGTCGAGCGGGGCACTTTCATTGATAGCTCGAAGGACGGTGTGATGATCGACGGGCCGGAGGTGAAGGACAGGGACATCGTCGGGGGGATCATTCGGGACATAGTCGGGCACCGTTGCGTGCGGGATGTGGTCTCGCTGGGCGGCGGCGGGGCCCATGGCCACCGCATTTGCAATGTGCTGGTGGATAATGTCCGCGGGTACGATAGCCGTCTGCGAGGCGCAGTGGAAGTGAGTGACGGCACGGACAACATCACGGTGCGGAAGGTGTATGCGGAAAAGAGTCTTTATGCCTTGGACGTTCAGGACCACAGTGAAAAGCTGGAGATTAACAGCAATGTGTTGATCGAAGATGTCTATGCGGTCGATTGCACGCATGCCATTCGCACGGCGAACAAGCCGCGCGGTCATTCGAATCTGACCATGCGTGACATCACGGCGCAACGTTGCACCTCTCCGCTCAAGATTTCGAACACGAGCAATGTCACCCTCCAGAATGTGCGCATCCTGGATCATCCGTCGGGGAAACCGCCTATTTCGATCATGAATTGCGACGGTCTTTGGATTCGCGATATTGCCTTTCGGAATTGCACGAATAAAGGACCAGCGCTCCTGATTGAGAATTGCAACGAGACGCTGGTGGATGGCGTAAGCGTTCAAAGCGCGACAAATAGTCTGGGCAGCGTGATTGCTTTTCGGGTCAGCCGGGAAAAGGTGCTGTCCGGCTTGCGGATCACTCACGTTTCGGCGCGCGATATGACTGGGGCTGGGATCGTGTTGGAGACCTCGGGGAAGGCCACGCTAACCGACTACAGAATTACGGATAACTTCGCTCCGGTGCTGGACAGCATCCATGGAGAGCGAGCGGTCGTGACGGGGAATCTTCCATAAGCCAATCGTGGATCTGAACATCCACCCACCGTTTCCGCAGCGGAAGGATTTTCGCATCGGCGTGCTTGGCAGCGGATTCATTGTCAATGACTGCCACTTGGAAAGTTATCACAAAGCGGGATTGAATCCGGTGGGGATAGCCTCGCGGACGAGGGACAACGCGGTCAAAGCCGCCCAACGCCACCAGTTGAAACGGGTCTATGATACTTACGAGCAGTTGCTCGACGACCCCACGATTGAGGTGCTGGATGTCGCGGTGCCTCCGGATGCGCAAGCGAGTTTGATTCGAGCGGCCTGCCAGCGGCGGACAGTGCGGGGAATCCTCGCGCAAAAGCCGCTGGGGGTGAGTTACAAGGAGGCGGTCGAAATTGTAGCGGCGTGCGAGACAGCGGGTATTACTTTGGCGGTGAACCAGAATATGCGCTACGACCAATCCGTGCTGGCCGCCCGCACCTTGCTGGAAAACGGGACTCTGGGCGAGCCGGTGCTGGCGACGATTGATATGCGAGGCATCCCGCATTGGATGCCGTGGCAGGAGGGTTTAGGGTGGGTCACTTTGCGGATCATGTCGATTCATCACTTGGACGCTTTCCGGTATTGGTTTGGGGAGCCGGACCGCATTTTTTGCAGCGTGAGGACCGATCCGCGCACCCGATTCGCGCATGCGGACGGCATCTGCACTTATATACTGGAATACGCCAATGGGTTGCGCTGCATTTCCATCGATGACACCTGGACTGGCCCGGCCCGGGAAGGCTGTCCGGCGGACCTCTACGTCAAGTGGCGCATCGAGGGTCTGAATGGGCTGGCGATGGGAAACCTGGGCTGGTGCCAGACGCCTTACACGACCCCTTCAACGATCCAGTATGCGACGAAGGGAGACACCGACTTTCACCGTCCAGTCTGGAAGGAGAGCTGGTTTCCGGACGCCTTCGCCGGAACGATGGCGCAACTACTGATTGCTTTGGAGAACGGAACGGAGCCCGCGATCAGTGGCCGGGACAATCTGAAAACGATGGCGCTGGTGGAGGCGGCCTATTTGAGCGCGGCGGAGCATAGGGCGGTTTGGGTCGGGGAAGGGGGCGGAGGAGCGTGAGGAGGTTGGCGTCGGGTTTCGCGCAGTGCTAGTTGTCCTGGTCCTTCGGAGGAAAAGGTTGTGGACGAGTTGGAAGCCAAAGCTGGCAGGCGGGCTTACTCGAGGCGTTTGGCAAAGTCGATCCGGACGGTCGCATCCAGGTTTCCTGTGGAGCGCTGGGTTTCGCTTTGTGGCGACTTGATTTGGCCGGGATAAACTGCCCACCACGCGGCCTTTTCTTGCGCACCCCAATCGAGCGCGCGCGGACTGGCCAGCAACAGGGCGCGAAGTTCGCTGACGGATTGCGGACGGCGGTCGGGTTCTTTATTCAGACAAAGCAGGATGGTTTCTTCCAGCGGAGCAGTGATCGGATTTTTGGCGCGTTGGCTGGGCGGGACGGGAGATTCCGTGAGGTGTTTTTCGTAAAGGTCAAAAACCGATTCCGCGTCAAACACGTTGGTGGCGGTGAGCAAGTAGTAGCCCAGGGCGCCCACCGAATAGATGTCGCTTCGAGGATCGCTGCGGTTCGAGTTTTTTATTGCTTCGGGGGGCATGAAGGAGGGCGTGCCAACTGTGACCTGTTCACCAGTAAGGTGCTGGGGAGAGCCTTTCGCGTCGCGATATTGGCGGACCAAGCCAAAATCAAGGACCTTCACCCAATCGGGCACGCCGCCGCGGTTGCAGAGGAATACGTTGGCGGGTTTGATGTCGCGATGCACCAGGCCCAGGGCGTGGGCTTCGGCGAGGGAGTCACATACTTGTACAAGGATGTGGATGACGCGCGCCTCCGGTTGGGCGCCGAAGCGGGCGACCAGGTCGTGAAGATTTAAACCTCTGAGGAATTCCATCGCGTAATAAAAAATGCCCTCGGGTGTGCGGCCGTAATCGAAGACTTGAATGGTATTGGGATGTGTGAGCTGACAGGTGAGGCGGACTTCGCGCTCAAAGTGTTGAATGGAATCCCGATCGGCGCGCTCGGGCAGCAGGAGCTTGACGGCTGTTTCCCTTCGCATCAGGGCGTGGTGCGCCCGGTAAACGACGCCCATCCCGCCTTCGCCGATTTTTTCCTCCAAAGTATATTGCCCCAATTGCTTTAATTTGAGCTCGGCCTCGCTAAAACGGCGCCGCCACAGAGAGTTGGAATAAGAAAAGACGAACATACCGCTGGCACAGAGCAGGAGCAGGAGGAAAAGCATGACAAAGATGAGCTTGAGAATGCGCAACGGCTGGTAACCTTCCGTTGCGTCGATCTGGGTTGCCACACCAAAGCCGTGTTGCGGCATCCATTGCCAGGCGCCTACGACGGGAATTCCACGATAATCGAGCCCCGGCGCGACGTCCACGCCACTGCCACCCGCCACCGCATCGGCGACAATGCGCGTCAGTGGCCGGGTGATGACGTCCGGGGGCTCTACTTTGAATGCTCTGGGCAGAGCAGGGTCCGGTTCAGACAAACGGAGGTTCAAGGCTGAGCTTGCGCCGGGGCGGTCTTCGATCAGACCCAAGCGCCTGAGCTGGTCATCGAAGCGGCTGCGGGAAATCATCAACCCGTGTTGATCGAATGCGTATGTTTCGCCGGACTCACCGGAACGAGCCACCGAGAGGATTCGAGTAAACTCCGCATCGGGGTTGATGATCAAGGCGAGGGCGCCCTGCACGACACCAGCAGAGTCCAGGATCGGCGCGGCCACCTGCATCATGGTGAGATCGCCGCGGCGGGAGCGCCCCGATTCCGTGCGCTGAGGGCGATTGTGCTCGGGCCCTTGATCTGTGCCGCGATTGGGAGGCGGCGATGGCCCGTTGGGAAACCTGTTAAGTGGGGCCTCACTGGATCGTCTCCGCTTTTCCGGGCCAACAGCTCCGCGTCCCGCTCCGGGTGGCGCTGGAGAGGGGGGTCTAGCTTTGAAAGGGGTGATGATGACTGGCCGGCCTGAAGCAAACAACTCCGCAAATTTTTCGGCATGATCCTCATGGACCGGTCGTGCTCGGTTGCCCATGGAATTGGCAACGACGAAGAAATTGGTGCTGACCAAATTGGCCATACCATAACCAATTTTTTTCAGCAGCGGGCGGAGGTAATTGGCAAGGGCTTCAACCTCGGCCGAGTCCTCTAACTTTTTGCCGTCTCCTCCGGCTTCTTTGAATCTGGCGAAAATCCGGAGCGCGAGATTGCGGACTTCGGGCTCATCGGCCAGCGACATGGCAAGCTTGCCCTGGTTAGTGGTCCAAATCTCGAGCGCTGTCACGTTGGCATTCAAGGTCGAGGCCAGCTCTGCTTTGAGTTGTCCTTGAATGGTTTGTTTGAGTTGGACATTGCCCCACCATCCAAACACGGCCACTACGGCCGCGATGGCCAGCGGCACCATCCACATCGGTAGTTTCAGGGGGCGTTTCATCAGTTGTGAAAATGGAGACACTGGTAAGGGTACCCGACAGGGCAGACGCATTAAAAACCTAACAAAACCACTAGGCAAAATATGCCTTGTACTTTTGCATCATATGTATAGATGGAATGGATGCACGAGCATCCTGAACACAAAATAAATGAGAAAACTCACTTGGCCAAGACGAGCCTGGTCGCGCATTTTGCCCAAGTGCCCGACCCGCGCATCCATCGCCGTAAAGATCACGATCTGATCGATATTCTGGTGATCGCCGTTTGCACCCTCTTGTGTGCGGGGGAAACCTTCAACGACATGGAGGATTTTGGTCAGGCCAAGTACGAGTGGTTTAAAACCTTTCTGGGACTGCGCAACGGGATCCCTTCCCATGACACCTTTAACCGGGTCTTTGCCGCGCTGGACCCCAAGGAGTTCCTGAATTGTTTTCTGCGCTGGACGCAGAGTTTGCGCCAAGCCGTCTCCCAGGAAATTGTGGCGCTGGACGGCAAAGCGCTGCGGCGGGCTTTGAATCAGGACCAAAGTGTCAAATACGTGGTCAGCGCTTGGGCGGAGAGCAACGGTCTGGTGCTGGGCCAGTTGAAAGTGGCCGATAAGAGCAATGAAATTACGGCCGTGCCCGAACTGCTGCGGGTGCTCGAACTAAGCGGCTGCATCGTCACCCTGGACGCGATGGGATGCCAAAGGAGAATTGCCCGTGGAATCATCGAGGCGGGCGCCGATTATGTCCTGGCGCTCAAGGGCAACCAGGAAACGGTGCATGAGGAGGTGAAGAGCTTCTTGGATGCGGCTTTGCTGGAGCAGCAGACTCCCCGGCCTCCAGGAGCCAAGCTGTCCAAAGGGGCGGCGACTTTGGCCTTTGTGGAGACGGTGGAAAAGGACCACGGGCGTTTTGAGATCCGCCGTTATTATCAGAGCGACCATCTGGACTGGTTTGCGGACCGCTCGAAGTGGGAGGGACTCCAGACGGTGGGGATGGTGGAAAGCCTTCGGGAGGTGGGCGGAAAAACCACCGTGGAGCGGCGCTATTATCTGGGAAGCTTGTCTTTGGGAGTGGAAACCTTCGCCCGTGCCGTGCGCAGCCACTGGGGCGTGGAAAACAAAGTGCACTGGATTATGGACGTGTGCTTTCGCGAGGACCAAAGCCGTGCCCGTGCAGGCTACGCGGCGGAAAACTTGGCGACCTTGCGCCGACTGGCACTGAATCTATTGAGACGAGAAACCACCAAAAAGCGCGGCATCAGGGGCAAACAACTCAACGCGGGTTGGGATCACGCATATTTGCTGCGATTGTTGGGAATTTAAATGCGTCTGCCCTGGGGTACCCGAGTTTCGTCAAGATTGTTTGCGGCATTTGGCGAAGCCAGGTGACACCGGGCTGAGGCCGGCCGGCATTCGCTTGCATTTGTTTCCATGCGGGCATTGTCCGCTCGTCTGCACGCGAGCCACTTTTCATGCTTGCGTCCAGTGACACTTTTTTTAACTGTGTGCGATGCCGCCGGGCCTCCAATCTGAAAAGTGACACCGCTTCAACCGCCTGATTCAATGCGCCTCCAGGCGGCCGAAGGCTGGCTGGAACTCGGGGATGTTCTTGAGGCCGGCAAGGAGATTGAGGGGATTCCGTCAAAACTACAGGAGCATCCGGACGTGTTAGAAGTTCGCTGGCAAATCTGCGCGCAAACCAAACGGTGGGAGGATTGCCTCAGGCTGTCACGAATCCTCAAGGAGCGTGCTCCCGAGCGCCTGAACGGTTGGTTGAATTTTTCATTCGCGCTGCACGAGTTGAAGAGGACGCGGGAGGCGTGGGATGGTTTGTTCGGCGTGGTTGAAAAGTTTCCCGGCGAGCCAACGATTGCTTATAACCTGGCTTGTTACGCGGCACAGCTTGGGCGCGAATGGGAAGCGGAACAATGGTTGAAGCAAGCGTTTAAACTGGGCGAGGCGCGGGCCTTGAAACGCATGGCGCTGGCTGATCCTGATTTGAAACCGCTCTGGGAGCGCATCAAAGCTTTCTGAGCTGGCGGGAAAGGGCGCCGTTAGCCACCTCTAAACGCGTTTTGCTATCTTAATTGTTGCGCTATACGCGACGGATTGCGGCTCGCCGGCCGGCTGGTTAGCAGGTGGAGGCGGGCCTCCCCGCCTGAAAGGCTTCCGGGGCCGGTCCATGAAGCCTGTATTGCGACATGGTATTCCAAAAATCGGACAATGGGCGCGCGAAACTTTGTTAGAAAACGGGCCGGCATCCCTCTGTGTGCCACAATGTTGGACAATTTTGCAATTATATGTTGCCATTTTGGGACATGGAGGCTATTTTGCTTCACGTTCCCTTGCTTGGCATGTTGGCTGCAAGTGAAGCCAATCGAATGGCTAAACTTATTGAACGTTTGCAGGTCGGTGGCGTAGAACGGGTGCAGGACGCGCCCGGGTACGCGCATGGTATCGAGACGCACGCTCTCTCAATAAGACTGCCGCAAACTGTTAGGAACCAAGCCACGGATCGGCACAACCAAAAGGCCGAGCCCGATGAAGTCAAAGATTTGCACGAATAAACTCAATTCGCCACGCCCCTTCCCCAAGGAGCGCGGGCCAACATTACCTAGCGCAGCGCTCCTCAGAAAGATCACTTGCTGCGCCCTTTTCGGATCCGCCCTTGCTGGCGTCCCGTTGACGAGGGCTAATGTGAGCACTGTTACCATCCCGGTGAGTAAAAGCCGGGTGACGTATGCGCTCCTGGCGAACCCGTACCTCCGCGGAGGAAACACGGTTGCCGAGGTGTTCTCGTCCACCACCGGCCTCCCCAGCGGGACTGTCGTCTATAAATACACGACCGGGCAGGGCAACTACGGGACGAGCACTTTCACGGGTGCCTGGTCTAACCCAAACCTCATCCTCAACCCGGGGGAAGGATTTTTTCTGAGTTTCAGCAGCGAGGTGGCGGGGGCAGGTACCTCCGTGCAAGTTAATTTCAGCGGCGACACAGTCAGTTCGATTGCGCTGCCAGCCGGCGGCCAGTATGGCCTCATTGGGTCTCCCATCGACAAAGCAGGTTCCCTTGTTCATGACCTGGGATACCCCGTCACCGAAGGAGACTACATTTATAAATTCAATGTTGGGAGCCAATCCTACGTTAGCGATAGTTTCGTGGATGGAGAGTGGGATTCTGGAAGCGAACCTCGTCTCGGGGTCGGGGAAGGCTTTTTCGTTGTCCGCCAACGAGTGGCGGACTTGTCCAGTCAGTGGGCCGGAAGTGTTTCGCTGGCGCCTGGGCAATGTCTTTCGGCGATGCCGTTGGGAAGCAGTGGCGCCGATTACGGGCAAACTGTCGCGGTCGATCCCTCGGGCAATGTCCTTATCGGTGGCAGTATTGGGACCTATCCGTTTGTCGCCAAGCGATCCGCGAGCGGCTCGGTCCTCTGGAGTCTCGCGTTCAGCGGGCCTGGCAGCGGGAGTGTTCAAGCGGTCGCGGCGGACAGCTCCGGCAATGTGTTGATCACCGGAAATTTCGGCGGAACGCTCGATTTCGGCGGCGATCGTTTGGTCAGCGCGGGCGGCTATGATATCTTTGTCGCCAAATTCTCGCCAAGCGGCGCCCACCTCTGGTCGAAGCGATTTGGCACGACGAGCGTGAATTCGTTTCTCATGGAATCGGGCTTTGGGTTGGCTGTGGATATGAATAACAATGCCGTGCTCATCACCGGGGTTTTTAACGGCGCGGTGGACTTCGGGGGAGGCACCCTGACCAGCGTGAGTGGCCAGGACCTTTTTCTGACGAGGCTGTCCGCGGATGGGAGTCACGTCTGGTCGAAGCGCGTCGGCGGCGCAGGCGCTACGACGGGGAATGGGATCGTAGTCGATGCGAGTGGAAACGCTTTCCTCACCGGCTGTTTCGCCCGCTCGGTGGATTTTGGCCTGGGTCTGGTCACGGCGCGCGGGGCTTCTGATATGTTTATCGCCAAGTATTCAGCCGGGGGAGCGAACCTGTGGATGAAATCCTTCGGAACCAACGCACCGATCACCGCCTCGAGTGTCGGAAACGCGTTAGCTCTTGACCGCTCCGGCAACGTGGTGGTGACGGGCACCTATCAGGCTGCCATGAGTGTGGGGGGACAGGCACTGGCCTATTCAGGTTATAACGACATTTTCCTGGCCAAGTATTCCGGAAGTAACGGTAGCCATCTCTGGTCGAGAGCATTCGGCGGGGCGAACATGGATATGGCAAACAGTGTCGCGGTTGACAGCACGGGGAACATCACGGTGACTGGCCAAATGGGCTCTCGCCTGGACTTTGGAGAGGGTGCCTTATCCGGTGTCAGTGGTTCTATCAATATATATATGGCGAACTTCGCCACGGATGGGACTCCGCGTTGGAGTCAGTCGATGGGGGTTGGTTTGGGGAATGTTCGTTCGGCAGCCGCCAATTCCGCAGGACACTGGTTTCTGACCGGTTGTTTCACTGGCAGCGCGAAATTTAGCTGCGGAACCCTAACCAGTGCGGGCGGGTCTGATATTTTCCTCGCTGAGTTTGCTCCTTAGTCCGATGGGAGCTGCTTTTCCAAGGTTTCGGCGCTGACCTTGGAAGTGGAACGCGTCCGTTGTTGGTAGCGCCGAGTTTTTCAGGAGATTGGCCTTCCCCCGGGAAGGCCAATTTCTTTTTTTAGGAGGGTTACAGGTATTATATAGCCTCCGCCGCTGAAGGAGATTTCCAGCTGACTTTCGATCTCGGTGGTTTGCTGAGGCGTCACAGCCTCTCGCATCACTTCACAAAGTCCTGGGCTGCTACTAAAGGATCGAGAGTTGATCTTAAGAAATGGTAGCGAGCGGGCCCCCGGCGTTAAACGATGCGGGAGGTTACGCAATGTTACCTATCAAAAGTGCGCAACTACCTATGCTATAATGGTTTACAATCAGTAGATCACTGCATTCAGACGATTACGGTTAGGACGTCCGAAAGGAAGCAGAACAGATTCTCCTTGCTTCGTCCGCCGAAATGGTGTTTATATCGCCCTAATCAAAAGTATTAAGTGCGTGGTTCGCCAAGGATCGGCGAGGAAAACTATAACTCTATCAGGCTATGTGTGTATATACGACGGTCCTTCCGAGCAGGTTCATTGCAGCTATTCTGCTTTTCATTAGCATCATTTTCAGCACCCCAACTCAGGCGCAGAGTTTCCACGGTGGCGCTATTTTAAAAAACCCGGTCGGACCCGATGGGACAGCCCGAGCACATGTAGGAGACACAATCACAGCAACGATCACGGTCATGAATCTGGATGATTTCATTGATACGCTGACGCTGAGCAATATTTTCGATGTGGTTCACCACGCCAGCGGGGATGTCACGAGCTCCAACATGCTCCCGGCTTTACTGACGCTGGACGCCATCGGCAATCCATTCGGAACGAATGGCTTTAGCGTCGAGGTTGTCCACACCTACCCGGTGCTTCCCGGGGATGAGAACCTCCTCGATGGTGCGCTGCTGGATGATGCGCGCACTGCTGGCAAAGACAACCATGACGGAATCAATGGAACCGGACTGAGCCAAGCCTTTCTACTAACCTTTCCCGGGCAGATTCGTGTTATTAATCCCTGTCTTAGCGTGACCAAGACGTGCTTGAACGGTGTGGGTGCGGCGGGCACGGTATCCTTTAGCGGGAGCATCAGCAACTGCGGGAACACGGTGCTGACCAATGTGATTGTTTCCAATTTCGTCAATAACGCCTTCGTTTATGTGCTGGGTCCAATCACGCTTGGGGTCAATGGGGCCGAGCGTCTCGTCACTTTCACCGGCAATTATACACCGAATGATCCATGCCACGCGGCGACGGACACCCTGGTGGCCTGGGGGACGGACGAGCTGGGCCTGACAATCACAAACTCGGCCAGCGCGACTTGTCCGATTCGTCAGACTCTTGCCATCACCTGTCCATCGAACATCACCGTGCAATGTTTCGCTAATGTGCCGCCGCCCAATGTGGGGCTGGTTACGGTGATTAGCTCCGCCGGGGCCGCTAACGTGATAGTCACTCACAACAGTGATGTTATCACCACGAACGGGTGCGGTTTGAGTATTGCCCGCACCTACGATGCCGTGGATTGTTGGAATAACACCGCCTCCTGCACTCAAACGATCACCGTGCGTGACACCATTGCGCCCACCCTAATTGGCGTGCCTTCAAACCAAACGTATCCATGTCTGAGCCAGGTGCCCGTGGCGGCGATTGTCACCGCGATTGATAACTGCACTCCCAATGTTTCTGTGACTCGCACCTCGACCACGAATGGTTTCAGGCCCACGCTGATCGTGAATTGTTGGCGCGCTGTGGATGCGTGTGGAAATGCCACCACCGCTTGTCAGACCAATACGGTCGTTGATTCCGGGGCCGCTATCGGTGACTTCGTGTGGGAAGACCGCGATCACAACGGCCGACAAGGAGCGGGAGAGCCGGGCATTGCCAATGTTGTCGTGCAATTGCTCGATTGCGCCTCCAACCTGGTTTTTACCACCCAAACCGATCCGAATGGGTTCTATCTGTTCAGCGGACTGGTTCCGGGCAACTACGAGGTCAAGTTCTTCCCTCCGGCCGGATATTTTTTCACCACGGCCAATGCCGGCTCGGATGACACGGTCGATAGTGACGCTGATCCGGTGAGCGGCCTCAGTATTTGCGTGGCTGTCGTCTGCGGTGAAACCAATCGCACGGTGGACGCCGGTCTTTTCCGGCCGCCCAGCATCGGTGACTTTGTTTGGGAGGATCGAAACCGTAACGGGCTTCAAGATGCGGGGGAGCCGGGCATCTCCAATGTCCTCGTGAGACTGATGGATTGCGCGGGGAATCAAATTACAGTGACTAATACCGATATCAACGGACTTTATCTCTTCACCGGCCTCGTGCCGGGAAGTTACCAGGTGCAGTTTGTGATGCCGGGTGGATTCACTTTTACCCTGCCGAACGTGGGTGCCAACGATGCGATCGACAGCGATGTCAACCCAGCCGATGGCAAAAGCCCTTGCACGGTGCTTTCGTCCGGTGAAACAAACCGCACAGTTGATGCCGGCGGGTTCAGGTCGGCGGTGGTGGGCGATTTTGTTTGGGACGATCGAAACCACAACGGCTTGCAGGACGCCGGCGAGCCGGGCATCTCAAATGTGCTGGTCAAATTGCTGAATTGCACGGGAACCGAGGTTACGAGAACCAACACGGATGCCGACGGCTTCTACCTCTTCACCGGTCTGGTGCCGGGAAGTTACCAGGTACAGTTTACGGCCCCGGCTGGCTACTTCTTTACATTGCGCGATGCCGGCTCGGATGATTCGATCGATAGCGACGCAAATTCAGCTGACGGCAAGAGCCCATGCATCACCCTGGCTTCGGGCGAAAGCAACCGGACCGTTGATGCCGGTTTGTTCCGCCCAGCCGCGATAGGTGATTTTGTTTGGGAAGATCGCAATCACAATGGGCTCCAGGATGCGGGTGAACCGGGGATTGCAAATGTCCAGGTGAGATTATTGGACTGCTCGGGCACCGAAATCACTCGGACAAACACCGGCGCGAATGGGCTTTATCTTTTTAGCGGCCTATTTCCCGGAGCCTACATGGTGCAGTTTATCGCTCCGAGTAACTATACATTCACCATGCTGGATGCGGGAGCGGATGATACGATTGACAGTGACGCGAATCCGTTGGATGGCAAGAGCCTTTGCACAACGCTGGCCTCTGGCGTCACCAATCGGACAGTCGATGCCGGACTTTTCCGATCCACATCGATCGGCGATTTTGTCTGGGAAGACCGTAACCATAACGGGTTGCAGGATGCTGGCGAGCCGGGTATCTCGAATGCGTTAGTGCGCCTCTTGAACTGCGGCGGTGTCGAAATTGCCAGAACCAACACGGACGCTAATGGACTCTACTTGTTCAGCGGTTTAGTGCCGGGAAGCTATGTGGTTCAATTCGTTGCCCCAGGCGGTTACAGCTTTACGCTTTCTAATGTGGGGGCGGATCGTGCGATAGATAGCGATGCGAATCCGTCCGACGGGACGACTGCATGCACGACGCTTGCGTCGGGTGAAGTCAACCGCACTATCGATGCTGGGTTGTTCCGGCCCGCTGCTATCGGGGATTTTGTCTGGGAAGATCGCAACCATAACGGTCTCCAGGAGGCGGGTGAGCCAGGAATTCCGAATGTGCTGGTCAGACTTTTGGACTGCACCGGCGCGGAAATCACCACCACGACGACGGATGGCAACGGATTTTACCTCTTCAGTGGCTTGGTCCCGGGAGGCTACACCATCCAATTTGTCGCCCCTGGCGGCTACAGTTTCACACTCGCCAATGTTGGCGCCAACGACAACATCGACAGCGACGCGAATGTGAGCACCGGCAAGAGCCCTTGTGTGACTCTCGCCTCTGGCGAAACTAACCGGAGCATTGATGCGGGTCTCTTTCGCACGGCGGCGATTGGCGACTTTGTTTGGAATGACCTGAATACAAATGGGGTGCAGGATGCGGGAGAGCCGGGGATTCCGAACGCCGTGGTGCGCCTGCTCGATTGTTCGAACGCACTGATTGCCACGACCAACACGGATGCGAACGGGCTCTACCTTTTCAGCGGTCTTGCTCCCGGGAGCTATATTGTTCAGTTCGTGCTTCCGGTCAACTACCAGTTCACCTTGCTGCACCAAGGGGGAGACAGCGCCCTGGACAGCGATGCCGACCAGGTTTCGGGCAAGAGCCAGTGTGTGACTCTTTCCTCCGGGGATCTCAACCTCACCATTGATGCGGGAATCTCCAAGCCGGATGTCTGCATACCCTCCTGTGCCATCGGCGCTTGGAGCGATCCGGCCTATCGCCCCTCCAATAAGCCCCCGGGTCGGAACCAGGCATTCTGGGCCCGTGGCATCTCGACCAACTTGGTATTTTACCCGCAGCCGGCGAATTGGGTCGAGAATAATGACGGGACGGCCCAATTATCTGGCACGCTCCGCAGCTTGACCAATCTGGGTAGTGGTTTCGTGATGTCGATGACCTTGAATGGCCGGCAACTCACTCCGCCTCCTGGCAGTCCTATCGAGGAGATGGACCCCCGAGCCTATGTTCGGAACGGCGGGCCGATCGACTCGTCAACCTGGTATTACTACACCAATTTCACCGGCACACTGACAGGCTTCGGCTTTTGGGAGGGTGCTGTGATTGCGTTCAAGCGTGATCCGTTCGGTCCTTTCGAGATCGGCGTCGGCGCCAACGGCAAGAACACTCACTTCGGTGCGACTGGCTGGTGGTCCTGGACCGTTGTGCATCAGCCGGCCTCGGGCAATCTCGGGCCCATGCCGCTCTACGGCAATATCAACATTGATCTGGTCTGCTGCTCGCCCTCCACGATTGGTGACTTTGTCTGGCAAGACCTGAATCAGAATGGCTTGCAGGACGCGGGTGAACCGGGCATCGCGAATGCCGTGGTGCGACTCCTGGACTGCACAAATAAGGTTGTGCTGACCAACACCACAACGGACGCCAACGGCTTGTATCAATTCGGCAGCTTGATGCCCGGGAGTTACATCGTGCAGTTTGTCCCGCCAAGCGGATTCAGTTTTACCCTTCCGCTCCAAGGGAATGACATTGCGCGCGACAGCGATGCGGACCTCACGTCGGGCTCCAGCCAGTGCATCAATCTGTCCTCGAACGAAATCAATCTCACAGTGGACGCTGGCCTCATCAGCAACTGCCCGCCCTCCTGTGTCATCGGAGCGTGGAGCGATCCAACCTACCGTCCGTCCGATAAGCCAGCCGGCAGGAACCAAGCCATTTGGATGCGCGGTGTTTCGACCAACCTCGTGTTTACTCCCGATCCCGGCCGTTGGGTTGAAAACAGCGACGGCACTGCCCAGATGTCCGGCACCGTGCATAGCCTCACGAACACCAGCAGCGGCTTCGAGGTGGTTTTGAACCTGACGGGTCGGCGGACGACAGCGCCGTCAGGCAGTCCAATGCTGGAACTGGACCCCAGGGCCTATGTGGACAAGGGGGGGCCGCTTGATCCGGCGAAATGGTATTACTATACAAGTTTTACCGGGACTCTTACCGGCTTTGGGTACTGGCAGGGTGCCCGCCTCACTGTTACCCCGAACGGAGCCGCCTTCCAGGTGGGAGTTGGCGCGAACGGTAAAAATCAGGATTTCGGCGCCTCGGCGTGGTTTGATTGGAAAGTGGTCCAGCAGCCGGCGCATCAGTTGCCGTCCACGGGCATGGGCGACTTTAACGTTGACCTGTTCTGCTGTCAGCTCCCGCGTGTCGTGGCGTTGCAACGCACGTCCGCCACTGGCAGGAAAATGACTATCCAAGGCATGATCGGTCCGAGCTACACCATCGAAGGCTCATCCGACATGATTACCTGGAAGACGATCACCACTTTGCCCAATAGTAATGGTATCCTGCAGTTTAACGACACGACGCCTGGTACGTGTTGTTTCTATCGGGTTAAGCTGCAGCCTTACTAAGGGCCGGTGGCCATTTAATCAGAAGAGCAATTCAGAAGTCAGAAGTCAGAAGTGAAATCCTATGAACTCAAGATCCGGCGGTTGCAATTACATCGGGAGCCCACAATCTTGCTGGGGCAGCTTATTCGCTAAACTCGGCGGCCTGAGTGGGCTTTGCCTGTTCCTATTGCTGGCCGCGAGCCCACACTTGGCATCGGCCGCGAATCACGGCGCGGGCATTTTTAAGAACCCGCTCGGACCCAACCTCACTCCGCGTGCCGAGGTTGGGCAAACCATCACCGCATCGATTCGCGTGCGCAACCTGGATGGGTTCGGCGATTCACTCACCATCACCAGCATTGTGGACATCGTTTATCACGGTGCCCCGGCTGGCATCATCACCAGCGCCAACTTGCTCCCGGCGCCGGTAACTCTCACGAACTTCAATGACTTTGTGGACGTCATCCATACCTATCCGGTTCTGCCCGAGGATGCCGCGCTCACGAACCTTTTGGACAACGCGATTGCGGGTGGAATTGATAACCACGACGGGCCCGGCGGGAGCCACTTTCCTCAAAACTTCCAAATCACTTTTCCGGGCCAGATTCAAATGGTCACGCCTTGTCTTCGGGTGACTAAAACCTGCGCCGTGGCAACAGGGCAGGTTACCACGATCACCTACATCGGCAGTGTCAGTAATTGCGGCAACACGATCCTGAATAACCTGGTGGTATCCAATTTTGTTGATGGGGCCTTTATGTATGTGATGGGGCCGATCAGCAACTTTGGTACGAACCAAATCATTACGTTTACGAACAGTTATCGGCCGAATAACCCCTGTGCTCCAACGACGGATACCCTTTGGGCCTTCGCCACGGATGAATTCGGATCGAATGTATTGGGTTCAGCCACTGCCACTTGTGCCATTGTCAGCACCAACCCACCTACGATTGCGTGCCAGCCGAACAAGACGGTGGAATGCGGCGCGCCTTGGGTTTTTGATCCTCCCACCGTGACAAGCAATGGCAGTGGGACCAACGCGACAGTGACAGTGCTGACGACTGTGACTAATCTGATGTGCGGGAACACCCTCACAGCGATTCGCACCTGGCTCGTAACTGACAGTTGCGGAAATACCAACTCCTGCAGCCAAACGGTGACCGTAAGGGATACAACGCCTCCGACCGTTACATGCGCCGGCCCCAAGACGATCGAATGCACACTGCCGTGGACATTTGATGCACCGACGGCCAGCGACACCTGCGGCACTAACTCCATCGCCATCCTGACTACCGTGACCAATACCACGGGTTTTTGCGGGAATACCTTCAGCGCGACTCGAACCTGGAGAGCAACCGATGCTTGTGGCAACAGCGCCAATTGCAGCCAGACAGTGACAGTCGTGGACACAACGGCTCCGGTAATTACCTGTGTCCCGAACAAAACGGTAGAATGCACAACGGCTTGGACCTTCGACGGACCTTCGGCCAGTGACACCTGCGGTACCAACGCTATTTCCATCGTTGGCACAGTCACGAACACGGCGGGACTTTGTGGCAATACGTTCAGAGCAACGCGAACCTGGCGAGCGACAGATGCCTGTGGGAACACGGCTACTTGCACGCAGATGGTGACGGTGGTGGATACAACCGCCCCTACGATTACATGCGTGGCCAGCAAAACGGCAGAATGCACAACGGCCTGGACATTTGACCTCCCCACAGCGAGCGACACTTGCGGAACCAACTCCATCAGCGTTGTCGGAACCGTAACCAACGCGGTTGGTTTCTGCGGCAACACCTTTGCGGCGACCCGCACATGGCGGGCGACGGACGCCTGCGGGAACAGCAGCACCTGCACCCAAATGGTGACCGTGGTGGATACAACCGCTCCGACGATCACGTGCGCGCCGAACAAGTCGGTGGAGTGCACCACGGTCTGGAACTTCGATGCGCCCAGCGCCAATGACACCTGCGGGACCGCGACGATAAGTATTGTGGGCACGATCACCAACAGCGCTGGTTTCTGCGGCAACACCTTTGCGGCGACGCGGACCTGGCGGGCGACCGATGCCTGCGGCAATAGCAGCACCTGCACCCAGTTGGTGACGGTGGTCGATACAACAGCGCCCGGCATTGCCTGCGTGGCCAGTAAGACTGCGGAGTGCAACTCGGCGTGGACCTTCGACGCGCCCACCGCCAGTGATACCTGCGGCACCAACGCTATCAGCATTGTCAGCACGCTCACCAACATCACTGGCTTCTGTGGAAACACTTTCAGCGCGACGCGCACGTGGCGCGCGACGGACGCCTGTGGCAACACCGCCACCTGTACGCAAATGGTGACGGTGGTGGATACGACTCCGCCAGCTATTGCTTGCTTGCCTGGCAGGACCGTGGAATGCACGGCTCCCTGGACATTTGACACTCCGACCGCGAGTGACACTTGCGGGACGGCCGCTGTAAACCTGGTCGGCACGGTTACTAACACCGCTGGGTTTTGCGGAAACACTTTCAACGCGACGAGAACCTGGCGGGCCACTGACGCCTGTGGCAACAGCAGCACCTGCACCCAAATGGTCACAGTCGTGGATACAACCGCCCCGATTATAACGTGCGTGGCGAGCAAGACGGCGGAATGCACCGCTCCGTGGGCCTTCGATGCGCCGACCGCGAGTGACACTTGCGGCACCACCGCAATAACGGTTATTGGCACACTCACTAACATCACTGGTTTCTGCGGGAACACTTTTAGCGCCACTCGGACGTGGCGGGCGACGGACGCCTGCGGCAACAGCAGCACCTGCACGCAAATGGTGACGGTAGTGGATACAACGGCGCCGCTCATCACTTGTGTGGCCAGCAAGACAGCGGAATGCACCACTCCCTGGACCTTTGACGCGCCGACCGCGAGCGACACCTGCGGGGCGGCGAACATCAGCGTCGTGGGGACAGCAACCAACCTTACGGGGTTCTGTGGGAATACGTTCGCGGCGACCCGCACCTGGCGGGCGACGGACGCGTGCGGCAATAGTAGCACCTGCACCCAGATGGTAATGGTGGTGGATACGACCGCTCCGACCATCACGTGCGCGCCGAACAAATCGGTGGAATGCACCACTCTCTGGACCTTCGATGCGCCCACCGCCAGTGACACCTGCGGGACCGCAACGATTAGCATTGTAGGCACGATCACCAACAGCGCTGGCTTCTGCGGCAATACATTTGCCGCTATCCGAACATGGCGGGCGATGGACGCCTGCGGCAACACGGCTACTTGCACGCAGATGGTCACGGTAGTGGACACCACGCCTCCGACCATCACCTGCGCCCCGAATAAATCAGTGGAATGCACGACTCTGTGGACCTTCGACGCGCCGACGGCGAGCGACACCTGTGGCAGCGCGACTATCAGCATTGTGGGCACACTGACTAACGCGGCTGGTTTCTGTGGGAACACTTTTGCGGCGACGCGGACATGGAGGGCGACCGACGCCTGCGGCAACAGCAGCACTTGCACACAAATGGTGACAGTGGTGGACACGACTGCCCCAACAATTACCTGCGCTCCAGCTAAGAGCGTGGAATGCAACTCCGTTTGGACTTTCGATGCACCCACGGCAAGCGATACCTGCGGCGCGGCGAATATCAGCGTTACGGGGACAACAACTAACGTCATTGGATTCTGCGGGAACACGTTTAGCGCGACTCGGACGTGGCGGGCAACGGATGCCTGTGGAAACATCGCGGCCTGCAGCCAGACGGTGACGGTGATCGACACGACGCCTCCGGCGATTGTGTGCGTGCCCAATAAGAACGTGGAATGCACCAGCCTCTGGACCTTCGATGCACCGACGGCAAGCGACACCTGCGGGAACGCAGCGGTGAGCGTCCTGGGCACGGTGACCAACGCGGTTGGATTCTGTGGGAACACCTTTGCGGCGACCCGGACCTGGCGGGCAACAGATGCGTGCGGCAACAGCAGCACCTGCACGCAGATGGTAACGGTGGTGGACACGACAGCGCCGACGATCACGTGCGCGCCCAACAAGATGGTGGAATGCACCGTGGCCTGGACTTTTGATGCGCCCACCGCCAGCGACACTTGCGGCGGGGTCAGTGTGAGCATCGTGGGAACAACGACCAACATCAATGGATTCTGCGGCAACACCTTTAGCGCGACACGGACCTGGAGGGCGACAGATGCGTGCGGAAACACCGCCGCCTGCAGCCAGACGGTGACGGTGGTAGATACTACTCCGCCAGTAATCACCTGCGTGGGCAATAAGAACGTGGAATGCACGAGCGCGTGGACCTTCGATTCACCTTCGGCGAGCGACACTTGCGGGACTGTCAGCGTGAGCATCATGGGGACGACGACCAACATCATTGGATTCTGCGGGAACACGTTTAGCGCGACACGGACGTGGCGGGCGACGGATGCCTGTGGGAACATCGCGACCTGCAGTCAGACGGTGACGGTAATCGACACGACACCCCCAGCAATTGTGTGCATGCCCAATAAGAACGTGGAATGCACGAGCCCCTGGGTTTTCGATGCGCCGACGGCAAGCGACACCTGCGGGAACGCAGCGGTGAGCATCCTGGGCACGGTAACCAACGCGGTTGGTTTCTGTGGGAACACCTTTGCGGCGACCCGGACTTGGCGGGCAACAGATGCGTGCGGAAACAGCAGCACCTGCACGCAGATGGTAACGGTGGTGGACACGACTGCGCCGACGATTACGTGCGCGCCCAACAAGATGGTGGAATGCACCGCAGCCTGGACTTTTGATGCGCCCACTGCCAGCGACACCTGTGGCGGGGTTAGTGTGAGCATCGTGGGGACAACGACCAACATCAATGGATTCTGCGGCAACACCTTTAGCGCGACACGGACCTGGAGGGCGACAGATGCGTGCGGAAACACCGCCGCCTGCAGCCAGACGGTGACGGTGGTAGATACTACTCCGCCAGTAATCACCTGCGTGGGCAATAAGAACGTGGAATGCACGAGCGCGTGGACCTTCGATTCACCTTCGGCGAGCGACACTTGCGGGACTGTCAGCGTGAGCATCATGGGGACGACGACCAACATCATTGGATTCTGCGGGAACACGTTTAGCGCGACACGGACGTGGCGGGCAACCGATGCCTGTGGGAACATTGCGACCTGCAGCCAGACGGTGACGGTTGTGGATACGACACCTCCGGCAATTGTGTGCGTGCCCAATAAGAGCGTGGAATGCACCAGCCCATGGACCTTCGATGCGCCAACGGCGAACGACACTTGTGGGAACGCGGCGGTGAGCGTCCTGGGCACGGTAACCAACGCGGTTGGATTCTGCGGCAACACCTTTGCGGCGACGCGGACCTGGCGGGCAACGGATGCGTGCGGCAACAGCAGCACCTGCACGCAAATGGTAACGGTGGTGGACAGGACGGCACCGACGATTACGTGCGTGGCGAACAAGGCTGTGGAATGCACCGCAACCTGGACCTTTGATGCGCCGACAGCGAGCGACACCTGCGGCAACGCGACCATCAGCATAGTGGGCACGGTGACCAATAACGCGGGTTTCTGTGGAGGCACGTTTGCGGCGACTCGGACCTGGCGTGCAACCGACGCCTGCGGGAATAGCAGCACTTGCACCCAAATGGTGACGGTGGTGGATACGACCGCGCCATTGATTACGTGTGCGCCCAATCGGTCGGTTGAGTGCAACTCGACCTGGAACTTCGATCAACCGACCGCCGGTGACACCTGCGGGGCGGCCAGCATCAGCATCGTGGGGACATTGACGAACATCACTGGTTTCTGCGGCAACACCTTCAGTGCGACTCGGACGTGGCGGGCAACGGATGCCTGCGGCAACAGCAGCACTTGCACCCAGCTCGTGACCGTGGTGGATACGACCGCGCCGGTCATCGTCTGCGTGCCCAACAAGAGCGTCGAATGCACCAGCCCATGGACGTTCGATGCGCCAACGGCGAACGACACCTGCGGGACTGCGACTATCAGTGTGGTGGGCACACTGACCAACGCGGTTGGATTCTGCGGCAACACCTTTGCGGCGACGCGGACCTGGCGGGCAACGGATGCGTGCGGCAACAGCAGCACCTGCACGCAAATGGTGACGGTGGTAGATACAACCGTTCCCACGATTGTGTGTGCCCCGCCGAAGACGGTTGAGTGCGGCACGGCATGGACGTTTGATGCGCCAACGGCGAGCGATACCTGCGGCGGCACCACAATCAGCAATCTGGGCACCATGACCAATCTGCTCTGCGGCAACACCTTCAGCGCCACCCGCACTTGGAGAGCGACGGATAGTTGCGGCAACATCGCCACCTGCAGCCAAACCGTAACGGTGGTGGACACAACTGCTCCGACCATGAGTTGCGTGGCCAATAAGACAGTGGAATGCGGTGCGCCCTGGAGTTTTGATGCGCCCAGCGCCAGCGACCGTTGCGACGGAATTCTCGCGCCGAGGGTGTTCGGAACTGTCACCAATTTGCTTTGTGGCAACAACATGAGAGCAACCCGCACCTGGATGGCAGTGGATGGTTGTGGCAATAGTGTGACCTGCACCCAAATGGTGACTGTGGCCGACACGACCGCGCCGGTGATCACCGGCGTTCCGCCCACGCGCAACTTCCTCTGCTCCTCCAACGTGGTGCTGCCGACTGCGACCGCAACGGACATTTGCGATCCGAATCCCAGACTTAGCTTCGCTGCCACTACCAACACGGGTTGCCCGGCGCTGATTGTTTGCACTTGGACAGCCACCGATTGCTCCAGCAACTCCAGCACGGTGACCGAGACCATCACGGTCCAGTGTTGTCCGCCGAGCATCTGCGTCACCAAGGAAGTAGCTTGTCTGCTGCCAGGGGATCAATGCGGTCCGTTCGGCAAGGTCGCTTCAGGCATCCGGACTGATAGTCAACTCCCCGCCTTTTGTTACCGCGTCTGCGTGCAGAATTGCGGGTCCAGCACACTCCGTAACCTCAGCGTGATTGACAACCAATTGGGCGACATTACGACCAACTTCTTCGCTTCACCGGCGGCCACCCTGATTCCAGGCCAATCGGTTTGCCGATTCTATCGGGCATCCTGGCCCGACGATACGACGAACAAAGTGGTCGTCTCCGGTCAAGCTATCGATACCGGAATCACCGTCTCCACCAATGACAGCGCCATAGCGCGGGTCCAGCGGGTCAGCATGACTTGCGACCTCATCGCCTACGCACCAGACGACCAGGATAATGTCGCCAATGACAACCATGTGCAGCTCCCCTCGGATGGCTTGAGCCACGCGGTCTTCTTCCGGGTGATTGTTCATAATACCGGTGAGGCTGACTTGTCGCACGTGACCATCACCGACCCGACGCTGCTCTGCACTAACCTGCCTGTTCCATTCAACCTCCCGCGCGGCCGTTCCGTCACGCAGGAAGTCTGCGGCTTCATGATCTCATGCGATGCTACCCCGTTCACTAACTTGACTGCCGTGACGGCCACAGCCGGCATCGACGATTGCGGGACGGATGTGACGGGACAACCCATTACGGCCCGGACCGCTTGCCTCGCGGTAGTGGACTGCAACGCAACCGCTTGTCGCGTGACCGGTGGTGGCAAGCAATACCCGCCGGAGAGTTTGCCCTCAGTGAGTTTTGTCACCCATGGTGGCCAGGTCGGCGCGCCGGTGGGAACCGGCACGACCTTCGATCCCGACAGCGCTTGTATCCATGGCCGTTGGACTCACGAGCGTCATGACAAGGGCGGCAGAGCGGGCGCCTTCCAGGCGCGCAGCTTTGACAGTCTCCTCTGTGCTTGCCTCGGCGGCGATGGTTGCACTAACGCCGGCGTCAAGATTGGCCAGATTTGCAACCCGGGCGACCGAGTCTGCGGACCGGAGCCGCGAAAATCCCCGGCCAACAAAATCTGCTTCTCCGGTGTCGGAGATTACACCGCGGACACGGGCAAGAAGGTTGCCCGGAGCGTGCTCTTCCGAATCGATTTGGAAGACCGCAGTGAACCGGGTGGTTCTCATCCTGGTGGAGCAACGCCTCCGGCGGATCGCTACCGCATCCGTATCTGGGTCCTTAACTCCGCCGAACTCGCGCTGCTCCAGAACCCGGCTGATAAGCTGTTCGGCTTCCGCAGGGCCATCGCAGCCTCAATCGCCTCCACTCCAGTGCAGGATGGCGCGGTGGACGGCGCGGGGCATCCTATCTCAGCCGCCCTCGGCACCGCGGTCTTTGGAGTGCGTCCGCCGGACATCGACGACGGTGGTCAACTCGATGACGGTAACGTCCAGATCCATCCCCAGATCAAAGACTGCCCGTAGCCACTTGCAGATTGCGATTGGTGAGGAGTCCGCTCCCACCAATCGCAATCGTCATCATCCTGGATTTTCCAAGGTTCTTTGGCTGATGAGGTCGGGCTTGGGAACGAGCTCGAATGCGGACAGTAACGAAACAGGCCTCGTCGCGCTTTTAAACCGCCCTCGGAAAACGAATCCCGAGCACTAGCTAAATCTCCGAAAGCTCCGTCCCGGAAGTCACTGCGAAACCGCGATGCGGCACGGATTCCTCCACTGCTGCATCGTAATGAAACTCCGAGCTGCCTTCGGGCATGATGGAAGCGGGGCGCGCGGCTGGAGGGTGTCGGCGGGAAGTGTCCCAAATCAGGACATTCTGCTTCACCCATTGCTCACGAATGTGACGAAACGCACCTGAGAAATTCCATTAAATCACTCCATTTGCATTGCAAAATGGCCGATTTCTGGTATAAGAAACGACTGTATAATGAATCCTAAAACTCCCCGCCACGGAGATCAATGGAGGCGATGGGCGGCCACGCTCTGCTCCTCCATTTTCCTGATCCGTTTTCTTTTGCCCGCCGGCGCGCTGGGTGCGGTTGATCCCTCGTTGTCCGCTGCTCATCTCCAAAAACGCGCCAGTCTGCCAATGAGCTTCGAGCCGAATGTCGGACAAACTGATCCGCAGGTGAGTTTTATGTCTCGGGGGCGCGGCTTCACCATCTTTCTCACGTCAACGCAAGCGGTGCTAACACTGAAAGGCGCAGGATCCACCAGGAACAGGCACCCGGAAGCGGGGTCCGGAAACAGTGCTGGGCGCCACAACGCCGCAACAACCGCAAGGCCCAATCCGGCCGTTTTGCGAATGAGTCTGGCTGGCGCGAACCCTCGTCCCGAACAAGAGCCGCTCGATCCACTTCCTGGTTTAGTGAACTATTTCCTTGGTCAAAATCCTGATGAATGGCGGATTGGAATTCACACTTACGGCAGAATCCGATACCAGGACGTGTATCCCGGCATCGATTTGGTTTATTACGGGGGCCAAGGGCAATTGGAGTACGATTTTGTGCTGCGACCGGGGGCCGATCCGGAGAACATCCGGCTCCGTTTCGAAGGAGCGGATGGAATAGAAATGGATGACGCCGGTGGGTTAGTGGTCCACCTCGGAGACGGCACCGTTCGTTGGCCCAAGCCCGTGGTCTATCAAGATATCCAGGGAATCAGGAAAACGCTTCCGGGTGAATACCTCCTGAAAGGCCGCGAGGAGGTCGCCTTCCAGGTGCGGGGTTATGACCCGACCAGTCCGCTTGTAATTGATCCGGTGCTGGTCTATTCCAGCTATCTCGGAGGCAATAATCGGGACGAATCCGATGCTATTTTTGTGGACCGCGGTGGAAGCGTTTATTTAACGGGTGAGACTACTTCGCCAAACTTTCCAACCGCGACGCCTTTTCGCGCCACCCCCATCGGTACGAACGATGTCTTCGTGACAAAGTTCAACTCCACTGGAACCGCGCTGCTGTATTCAACTTACTTGGGTGGCACTGGAAATGATTTCGGGTTGGGGATCGCGGTGGACAGCGGTGGTAACGCATACGTGACCGGGCAGACGGAATCCACTAATTTCCCCACGAAGAACGCGTTCCAAAGCAGCGCCGGGGGCGGCGGTTTTTCCGATGCATTCCTTTTCAAGCTCGGTCCTGCTGGATCGAATCTGCTTTATTCCACCTATTTCGGCGGTCCCAACATCGAATCGGGCAATGGCATCGCCGTCGATGCGTCCGGCAAGGTTTATTTAGCGGGGGAAACCTACTCTGGCTCGGGTTTCCCGACGACATTCAAGCCTTTCCAGCAAAATGCCGGCGGGGGGTTGGATGGCTTTGTGGCGAAGTTCGATCCAGCAATAGTTGGAGGTAATTCACTCATCTATTCCGGTTGGCTCGGGGGAGTCGAGGACGAACGCGCGACTGCCATCGCTGTGGATGCCGCTGGAAATGCTTATGTGGTCGGTGAAGCCTTCTCCTTCGATTTCTCCACCTCGACGTTTCCGGTCCTCAACGCCCTGCAAGGGTCCTATGGTGGTGGAGGCAGCGATGCTTTTGTGGCCAAGATCAACGCCGCAGGTTCGGCGGTGCTTTTCGCGACCTTCTTCGGGGGCGACGGTGAGGATTGCGCTTTTGCGGTCACGCTGGATGCTAGCAATAATATTTATCTGACCGGCCAGACGAGTTCCTTGAATTTCCCCACCACGCTTGACGCTCAACAGCCTTCCATCGGTGACGGAGGTTATTTCGGCACCATGGACGCTTTCGTCAGCAAAATGCCAAGTGCCGGTTCCACGCTCCTATATTCGACCTATCTTGGAGGAAACATCGATGAAGCCGGGACCGGCATCGCCGTCGATGGCAGCGGACAGGTCTATGTGACGGGTGAGACCGATTCAGAAGATTTTCCTGTGACCACCGGCGCCGATCAGGCTGTTTATGGCGGTGGCGCGGATGATGTGTTTGTGGCCAAACTGAATCCCGCGGCGCCGGGGCCGTCCGGGTTGGTCTATTCCAGTTACCTGGGAAAAATCGGGTTGGATACCGCCAACGGGATTGGGTTGGACACTAATGGCAATTTCTATATTTGCGGCCAGACCTATTCCGCGGCCTCCTTCAGCACGCCCGGCGTTTTCCAGCCGAGTTTCGGAGGCGGATTCTCGGACGCTTTCGTGGCTAAATTTGCGACCCCGTCTGATTTGTCCGTCAGCCTCGTTGCCTCCCCCAGCCCGGTGATTGTGAACAGCAATCTTACCTATACGCTGGTGGTGAACAATAACGGCCGCGCGACCTTCACCGGCGTGAACCTCACCAACAAAATTCCCACGGGCGTTCAGTTCCTCTCCTTAGCTAACAATCGCGGGAGTTGCGCCAACTCGGCTGGCACTATTACGTGCTCTTTCGGGACCCTGACCAACAATGCCAGCGCGACCGTCACTGTCGTGGTTAAACCAACCAGCCCAGGTACTCTCACCAATACCGCCACTCTGACGGCGAACGAACCGGAAATTAACACGGCCAATAACCGTCCGGTGCTTCTCACTGGGGTTCAGGGTATCGCCGACGTCGCCGTAAGCCAAGTGGATGCGCCCGACCCGGTATTCGTGGGAAGCAATCTTACCTACACCATCACCGTGACCAACAAAGGCCCCTGGCCCGCCACGCAAATTATGCTGAGTGACTATCTCGCGGCCAATGTGGATTTTATTTCGGCTACAGCAAGCCAGGGCGACTATTCTTTCGGCTTCGGGAGCATTCTGTTCGATCTCGGCACTCTGGCCGCCAATTCCAGTGCGACCGCGACGGTGGTTGTTTCCCCCTCCACTCTCACCCCGGTCACGAATCAGGTGGTGGTCTCGGCCTTTGACGTGGACCCGAGCACCGCCAACAACACGAGCATCATTACGACTGCGGTCACTCCCTATGCCGACCTCGCGGTGAGCGCCATTGCGTCACCGTCGCCTGTCGTTGTTGGCAACAATCTGACCAACACGATCATCGTCACCAACCAAGGTCCATTGAACGCCAGTTCCGTCGTGCTTACCAACCGATTGCCCTCCGGCCCGATTTACGTTTCCGCGATTGCCACACAGGGGAGTTGCTCTCGCAGCGGAAATACGGTTTCATGCAGCCTGGGCACAATCAACAACGGCGCCAGCGTGAAAGTCACGATTGTGACCACCCCCACCGCCGAAGGGTTGCTGACTAATGTGATCAATGTGAGCAGTTCGAGCGCGGAACCCGGGACAACCGACAACATTGTGACCAATATCGCTTCGGCGGTCCTGTTAGCCGATGCCGCTGTCAGCATCTCCGACGCGCCGGACCCGGTCAACGTCGGCAGCAATCTGGTTTACTCGATCCTGGTGACGAATCGGGGTTTTTCCACTCTCAATGGCATTTCTCTTAGCGATACACTTCCGGGAGGGGTAAACTTCGTCTCGGCTACTCCAAGCCAGGGAAGCTGCTCTCGGGTTGGCGGCGTCGTCACTTGTTCTCTCGGTTCCCTGCCCAGCCAGGTTGGCGCGGTCATCACCGTCACGGTCACACCTCCGACTCCCGGCTTCCTGACGAACATCGCCAGCGTGACTATTTCCGGCACGGATAACAATTTGGCCAATAACTCAGCGACTAATGTCACGCGGGCCAACACCCCTCCCACAATCTCCTCAATTGGAAACCAGACGATAAGCGAAGACACGATCGCCGGCCCAATCGCGTTCACCGTTGGCGACGCGGAAACAGCCGCGGCGAGCCTGACCATTGCCGCCGTTTCGTCCAACACCGGCCTTGTTGCCAGCGCCGGCTTTGCTTACGGGGGCAGCGGAACCAGCCGCAACGTGAGCATCGTTCCGCTGACAAACCAGTTCGGCACCGCCACGATCACTGTCAGTGTGACCGATGGCGATGGAGCGCGGACCAGCAGCAGCTTTTTGTTGACGGTGAACGCAGTGAACGATCCACCTACCTTTGACCAGCTCCCGGATCTGACAATCAACGAGGACTCCGGCTTGCAGATCCTCCCTCTGACAGGGATTGGTCCTGGCCCGGCCAATGAATCTTCTCAGATTGTGAGTATCGCTTCCAGCAACAGCAATCGCAGTCTGCTCACAAACGTGACGGTTAGTTACACCCCGCCGGGATCAACCGCCTCGCTCAGTTTTGGCACTGTCAGCAACGCCAGTGGAACGGCGGTTATTACCGTGACCGCGAATGATGGCGGCGGGGCTAACAACCTCTTTTCTCGAACCTTCACGGTAGTGGTCAATCCGGTCAACGATGCGCCCACCTTAAGCCCGCTACCGGACCTCTTCCTTCAACCGAATGCCGGCCAGCAAATCCTGGCCTTAAATGGTATCAGCGCGGGTCCTCTGGATGAAGCTTCCCAGGCAATCACGATCAGCGCCACTTCCAGCAGGCCTCTCCTTCTCCCCAACCCGGTGGTCACCTACTCCAGTCCCAACTCCTCTGGCAGCTTGCGCCTGAATCCCGCTCCGGATACCACCGGAAACGCCACCATCACCGTCACGGTTCAGGACGACGGTGGCACTGGTAATGGGGGACAAAATACTCTCGTGCGCACGTTCCTGCTTACGGTCACCTCTCCGCCGGTGCTGCGGGTTGCCCGGACGGATAACTTTGTGCTGCTCTCATGGCCAACTAACGTCGCGGGTTTCGCCCTGGAAGGCCGGCAGGGTCTGTCAAATACGGGTTCCTGGCTGCCGGTGACCAATGCGCCGGCTGTGACTGGAAATCAGTACGTCGTCACCAACATTCTGGGTGGCGCGAACGCCTTCTTCCGTTTGCGCAGTCCATAACCTTCGGACGGGGCCGTCCTGGAAATGGAAACAGGGCGCCTCTCTCGTGGCTCGCGCACCTCAAGGCGCCTCCAATCGGGCACCCAAGCGGGCTGTGATGTAGGAGCAACAACCACAGACAGTCTTTTTCGCTAGAACAACCCAGGGTATTCTTGTTGGCTGTTCCCCGCCATTCTCTTATGGCAGCTTTGCCGTTTTCAAACAGGCTCTCACGGGCCCAAACGCAAGCGATACATCCGGTTCGAGGAAGCCGGGGCAGAGGTGTCGATGTATTGCATCTGCACCGCGGAGGGATTGATGCCTTCCAAGGGGACCCAATTGGGCATATTAATCGCGCTTTCGATGATGTATTGCTTTCCGGGAGTGCCATTCAGAGTAAGCCGGAAGGAGCCGTTGCTGAGGACTGTCCCGCCAACAATTCGTGGACGCACGATTAACTCAGCGGACTGGCTGAAGGCCGCTCCGAGGCTATTCCCAATCACGACGGAGTAGTTGCCGCCATTGGTGTGCTGCGCGCCGATGAGGGTGAAAGGATTGCTCGTGGCACCGGAGATGTTAGCGCTGTTAAACTGCCATTGATAGGTGAACGGGGTTTCGCCGGTGACAGAGACACTGAAAACTGCGTTACTGCCGGGATCGACGATGAGTGGTTGGGGAGGCTGCGTTATGAATGGGGCGGTGCGTACCGTCAGGATGGCGGGCGCGCTGGTAATGGAATGGGCGGCATTGCCGAGGCGAACGGAGTATGCGCCACTGTTAGGTCCACCAACGCCGTTCAGGACCAATGCCGAGTTCGTTGCGTTGTCGAGGTTCGTGCCGTTGAAGAGCCACTGATAGAGCAGGGGAGTGGGGCTGCGGGCACCTACGTTGAAAGTGACATTCAAGCCCGGATTCACCACTTGGCTTTGGGGTTGATTGGTAATGACCGGAAAAGAATTAGGCAGGCTCAGCCGGAAATAGATGTTTCCACCCTGGCCGGCTCCATAAGCATCGACGGCCACCTGATAGGTCGCGCCGGCCACGGCAGAAAAGCTGACCAGGCTTTGCGCAGTGTAACCTGTGGCTGTCGGATCATCGTCGTCACTGGCGATGAATGCCAAATTCGACACCACGTTGCCGGTGTAAACCGCCAGGACCGTGTCGAAAAGGTTGCTCAGCCCAGTCAGGCCATTGGTGGTGGTGGTCATCGTGCAAGTGCCCGAATCGGGCGCGATCCAACTAATCCAGGCCGAATTAGTGCCGTATTTGGCGTCGTGTGCCGGTTCGCCCGCTTCGCGCGAGTAATTTGAATTATCGCCAAAGACGAAATTGGTAAAGCCTCGCAAGAGGCCTCGCTCAGAGAAGTTGTCCGCAAAATTGAGGGTCGGTTCATGCACGGAGAGGTTGACTGGCGTCGAAAATCCAATCGCTCCCTGATTGTCGGTGGCGCGAGCGCTCAGCACGTAGTCTCCGATGCCAACATTGGTCCAGGTAATCGTGTAGGGGCTGCTGGTTCGGCTGCCGAGGGGGGTGGAGTCAACGAAAAACTCAACGAGGCTCACCGAACCATTATCCGTGGCGCTCGCGGTAATGACAATGTTGGCGGGTGCCACAAAGCTCGCCCCATTGCCTGGGGTGGTGATGCTCACTGTGGGGGGCGAGTTAATGTAAATGCTGACCGGGGCAGAAATGCCCGTCGCTCCGAAGTTGTCGGTAGCCACGGCTGTGAGTAAATGAGTGCCAGCTACAGCGTTAGTCCAGGTAATACCGTAAGGCGCTGTTGTGGCAGTGCCTAGCTTGTTGGTGGTGTCAGAATAGAAATCCACCCTGGCCACTGAACCATCGCTATCCGTGGCCACTGCTCCAAGGGCAATGTTGACTGGGCCAGTGAAAGTGGCGCCGCTGGCAGGGTTGGTGATCGTGACCGAGGGGGCGACGTTGTCATCATCCAGAATTGTGACGGTCGCGGTGTTTGGCGAGCCAAGGACGTAATCGCTGCTGGAGGACAGGGTGACAATGACTGTTTCAATCGGCTCCGGGATAGAGTCGTCGAGAGGCGTCACACTCAGGGTCGCCGAAGAGGCTCCTGGCGGAATAGTGATGGGACTGACCAGCGCCATATAATCACTGTCCGCTATGGCGCTTCCACCCACGGTGAAGGAAACGGTGAGCGGAAAACTGGCGTTGCCACTCCGGTTGATGGTAAAAGCCCCGGCATCAAGTCCCGCTTCCGCCGCCGAAGGATCGCTTGCCAGGATCGTTACGGTTGGAGCAACAATCACCGTCAAGTTGGCTGCGGGGGTGGTCACAGACCCCAGAAGGTTGGTCACCCGCACGTTGTAGTTTCCGGAGTTGGTGAGCTGCACATTGTTCAGTATCAGGGAGGCATTGGTGGCTTTGGGAATGAGATTATTGTTGAAAAACCATTGATAGCTGAGGGGTTGGCCGCCGACTGCCCCCACGCTGAGAGTCACGCTCGCGCCTACAAACGCATTCGTACTCTGGGGCGGTGATGCGATAGCTGGAGCGGCGCTCAACGAAAGGCTGGCCACGGAGCTCGTGGTGGAGCCGTAGAGGTTGGTCACCACCACTCTGTAATTCGCCTCATCCGCCGCCTGGATATTGGACAGGATCAAGTTCGCATTGGTGGCTCCTCCCAGGATGCCGCCGTTTTTTTGCCATTGAAAACTCAGCGGCGTCGTGCCACGGACTCCAACTGTGAAGAGCGCCATCCCACCTCCGGCTGCCACCGTGTTCTGCGGATCTTTTGTGATCGACGGCCGCAACGCGAGGTCAATCCGGGTCTCCGCCGAAGCGGTTCCCCCTGGATTACTCACCACCGCGCGGTAGCTGCCCGCATTTGCATCCTGGAGATTGCCAACTGCCAGCGTCGTGTTCGTCGCTCCAGGTATCAGCACTCCGTTGTAGCGCCACTGAAACCCGAGGGGCGCATTGCCAACGGCACTCACCGTCAATGTCACGTTAGCACCCGGGGCCACGAGTTGGGGCGCTGTCAGAGTCACAATCGAGGGCGCCGCAACAATGGCCGGCCCACTCTCCGCCCCGGGAGTCGCTGTGCCCGCCAGCCAATTCACCGGGTCATTTCCATACTCCGCCCCTAGGCGGCGCTGTAACGAAATCAACAGCCCGTTGGTGTTGCCATCCGCTGCTGTGGCCCAGGGGGCGACATCGGAATACTTCACTTGTTCTACGAGAATCGATGGAACGAACCCCGCATCGGGAAGCCCCGCCGGTTGCGGCGCCCCTGGTTTGTGCAATTCAATGGTTTCACCGCCGTTGTTGAGCTTGCCAAGATACGGTCCGAAGATGCGAACCGCCGGTGACAAACCGTATTTGCTTTGTAACGAGGCGAGCGCCACTGGATCGGCAACGGGATCGAAGCTGACTACTAAAACAAACCCGCCAGCGGGAAGGGTTATGTTAGTGGGGAAATCAAAATCCACTGCATGGCGCAAGCGCCACGTGTTGGTGGGATAATTCGTGTCAAATAGCGCCACCGGCCCGCCCGTAATATTCTTTAGTTCGATGAACTCATCGGCGACGTCGTCATTGGTGCCAATAGGCGGAGGGTGGTACATGATTTCATTGATGACCACCGGCCCCACTTTTGGATATGCGTTCGACAGGCCTCCTCCTCCGCGGAAGTCCTGCACCGTTGCCGGATTGTCCCTGCCAAAGGTCCGCTGGCTCATCGCCACGAAATCCACTCCTTGACTGGTGAAGTAGCGTCCGAAGGAAACTCCATCATCCGCCGCACCGAACTTTTCATCGGTGCGAAATCCGAGAAAGTTGCCCTGTACATCCGTCGCCGAAAGAAAGAGGTTTTCTCCATGCGCGGAGCTGAGGGCAAAACTGGGTGTCACTCCGGGTACCGGGTTAAACTGGTATTCATAAAGGACTGCGAAGCCGCCTGGCTGAATGACGGTGTTATTCGGGATGCGAAATCGGAAGTAATCGCTCTTGCTGTCGCTCAAAAACCAGCCGCTCGCATCCACCGAAGCAGTCGTAGGGTTGAATAGTTCAATCGCGTCTTCGAGCGGCTCTGTGGTGTGGGAAATCGCTTCGTTAATGACCACGCTGGTCAGAGGCAGGTAGTTGCGCTCCCCTGGCGAAGGCGTGCTGACAAAGCTCACAAGGTTGGTGCTGCCGTCTGGAAAGCGGCCCTGGGAAACATCGGTGGTTTGGGCGCCAAAGTTAATCCCATTGATCATCACGCCGCTGGCGCTGAAAATGCCAAGGGATTCACCCGATTTCTTCAACGAGAAGCTGACATGGTCGGCACTAATCCCCACGTTACCGTCAGCGAAGAACTGGACGAAGCCGTTGTTGCCCGAGCCGATGAAGGAAAGAGGGGGGATCGGGGATTGATGCCGGTCACTCAAGTTGTCGGTCAGGAAAAGGCCATTCAAGGCAACGGGTTGGTTGCCGCTGTTGTAGAGTTCCAACCAGTCGCTGCCGCTGGACGGGTCGGCCATCCATTCATTGATCTTGAGGTTGGCCACGCTGCCCAGACCGGCAGCTACGTTCAAAGCGCCCGGGGTTGGGGTGTTGAGCACCCAAGCGCCTGCACCGTTGGGAACGCGACCGACGGAGAAGTTGGGAGTTTGCAGACCCAGGTAAACGGCATCCAACAAGCCTCCTCCGCTCGCTGGGCGATGAAAAAGGAAAAGCGCCTCCCCCGTGCCCTTGAGGCCGAATCCGGCGTTGAGCAGCGGTCCATTGTTAGTGGACGCAGGCACGTTGGAGTCGAGATAAACGAGGAGGCGGCCCCCCGCGGCCATCGTCACATTGGTGGGGACAACCCACTTGCGGGGCAGGGTTGCATCATCGCTCAAGCTGATCCCTGACAGATCGACTGAATTGGTCGCGGGATTGAAAATCTCCACCCAGTCCGAGAGCGAGCCATCGACGTTAGTCACGGATTGGTTTCGCGCCAGAATCTCGTTCAGAACCACGGAGATGTTCCCGGAATTGACAATCACGTTAGTGATGGAACTGACCGCGCTCAGCGACATGCCGAAGACATCGTCGCTGCTGTTGGCGGCACTCTGATGCACTTCAACGGCCAGGACGTTGTCACCGACGACGAGCGAGGTGGTGGGAAAGGTCAGAATGTCCAGGACTGGCTCCGTGGCGCTGGCTGCCAAGGTCCCGTAAAGCACCGGGTTCGCCGTAATGCGCGGCCGCGCGACTTCCGAGTTATTCAGATAGAAAACGGCCCCGTCATCGATGTAGCTGGTTGCGATCAGGCTGGAATTGGTCAGATTGTTGTTCCATTGAAAATGGGTGCGGTAATAGACCGTCAGGTGCCCGCCGTTGGTCGGGGGTGGCGGAATAAAAGTCTGGAAGGTGTAGGGCAAATACTCGTTCGGTGTGGTCTCAAACCCGAAGAGCCCCCGGCCGGAGGGCCAGCTCGAATCATTGAAGCCCGGAGCCCTCCAGGTGGTCGTGTAATCCGTTCCGGAATTGTCGTATTTCCAGGTGCTGCCCGAAATCGTCAATAGAGGCGTCGAGACTGTTGTGATATTGGTGATGGCTGTAATTCCTCCATTGGGAGAGGGATTGGGCCCGCCCGGCGTCGGCTGCGCGAAGGCGCTCAATGTATTGCCCCCATCCGGATACCGGCCTACTGAAATGTCTGTTCGTTGCGGACCATAATTGACCACGTCGAGCAAACTTAAGTCCGCTCCGGAGAGGACGATCATTCCCACGTCGGGCGAAAGCTTGAAGTTGACGTGATCCGCCCCCTGGGCGGTATCGCCATCGGCCGTGAATGCGGTAAAGCCGTTGCCCGCGATGAAGCTTAACGGCGGAATCCGATTCAGCCCCGGTGCACCCGAGGCATCTGAAAGGTAAAGCCCGCCCAAGGGCACCGGCAGCGGGTCAGGATTGTACAGCTCAATAAAGTCGTTGTTAGCCACGAACTGCGCATCCGCCAGCCATTCGTTGATCTTCAAGGTCCGCTGCACGCCCATCGGTTGCGGAATGTTGGCCGCTCCAAAAGTTGGTTGGCACAACCCCCAGCTTCCATCCGCCAATCGGCCCAGGGAAACATCCGGCAGTTGGATTCCAAAGCTCACCGAATCTTGCATCGTCCCGCCCCCGTTGGTGCTGGCGTAAAGGAACACGCCGCCGCCGCTCAGATTCAGCGTAAAGCCCAGATGAAGTCCCGGGAGCGCCACGCTGGAATCGGCGTAGAGCACAAGATAGCCGCCGGCGGGCACCGTCGTGCCGGGTGGGAAAAGGTACTTATAATGGCTGAGCGAATCGTCAGTCAGGCCCATTCCCGACAAATCCGTTGCGGACGGGCTGTCATTCCAAAGCTCCACCAGGTCGGGAGTGGTTCCGGAATTCGTCAGGCTCGTGTTGTTCTTGGCGAGAATCTCGTTGAGGATCAAGCGGGAGGGAGGGGCGCCTACGGTCCACGTCCGTGAAGCAGTGACCCGCGCGGGGATGCCGGCGGTCGCAGGATAGACAAAGGTGTCATCTTGATAGTAACCCGCGTCATTTTTGCCTGAGACAAAAACGGTATGCGAGCCATTGGCTAACCCGGTGAGATTGATCGTGGCGGGGTTAGTAAACGGTGAGTTATTGGCCACCGGGATCTCCGCGCTCCACGGGCCGTTGTCCAGCTTCCATTTGTAGGCCGTCCAACCCCACGGCTGCGGGGTAGTCGTGCCCCAGTTGAAGGTGCCGCCGGGATTAAGTGTGAGAGTGGCGCTGGTTGAAGTAGTCGTTCCCACCGGTTCGCCGCTAATGCCGATACCGTGCGGTTGAAGTCCGCCCAGGTTCAAGCCGCCAAAGCCTGCTCTGATAGCTGGTGAGCCAGGCAAAAGCTGCGCGGCTACACGCAATTGCGCCACCGTGACGTTTGTCGGAGCGATACCATTGAGCGATGACAGGTTCAGCCGGGGATCCACCACCTGATTGCCACTACCCGGTCCGGTCCAGGGCACCGAGAGAATGTTGTTGTCCATGATGACGGTGTGATGGGCCGGGTCATAGAGACGGTGCAAGACCGAGCAATCGTAGATGATGTTGTAGGCCGCATACATCCCCGAGCCAATCGAAGCATCGGGGGCGACGATGTTGTCATCACTCCAGTCAAAGGCGGCTATCTCCGCCAACGTGCTCCCGCTGTATTCTTTGGCCACATGGATAACCGTGTTGTAGAGGAAGGCAATCCGGCCCCCGCCATTGCCTGTTGTGGTTGAGTTGCCTTTATTCAGGAAGACATGGTCCACGTCATAGAAGAGATTGTTGAGAATGGTCCAGTCGGAGTTTTCACCGAGCGTGTCCACGCCTCCGGAAATGGCGCTGCCGGTATCGATGGCTTGATCGGTCCGGGTGGGATCGCGATGGACATGCATGAAGATGTTGCCCTCGATCCAGGCGTCGGTGCTGTCCAGGTCCAGGCAATCGTCACTGGCTCCATCAAAGACGTTGTTGATGATCTGGAGGATGGGGCCGGGCCGGTTGCCACCGGTGAAGTCGATGGTGTCGTTGAATCCCCAGGTATGGCCAAAGTAGTTGTCCCGGAAAATCCCATATCCTCCCGCCGCAATGCCATTAATCCCATGGAGACTTTCCGGTCCGGTAGGAGGCGGATAGCTCGGAAAGAAGCAGTTCTGGACGATAAAGGAGCTGGCGTCAAAAGAGATGTATTCTGTTACCGGCGTGGGAGGCCAGGTGCAGTGATCGATAAAAACAATCCCATGGTTAACGTGCATTTGGGCATTGTGGCCGCCGATGGTGGTGCCGCCGCCAGAATCAAAATCCACCCAGGCAAGACGGCTTTCCACCGTCGTATTAATGAAATCAAGGCTGCCCCAATTGCCTGAGGCTGGGTTTTTGCCGATGTGGACACGCTTCAAATCCGTGCCGTTGGCGAGAATCCTGCCCGTGCCGTTGACGGTAATCGTCGCCCCCGAGGCGACAAACACCGTGGTGCCGGCCGCGATGGTCAGCGTGACGCCATTCGGGATGATCAGATTGCCGGTGACAGTGTAAGGCCCGCCTGCCGGGGTCCATGAGGCATTCGCGGCGAGCGTGCCCGAGACAGCGGCGCTGGAACCCGTATCGTACCAGATATCGATGTTAGTCCGGGCAAATTCCACCCCGTTCGTATTCAGCGCCTGAATGAGAATCCGGTTAATCCCCGGCACCAGCGCGACGCTAGTGTTAGTCCAGGCCGCCTTCCAGGCCGTCCAGGAAGAAGTTGACCCGTTCACCAGAATCGTGCGGGTGTCGATGGCGTTGCCCAGGCCTACCAGCGTAGTGGTGGCGCTGGTGGTGCGCGGATAGCCGCTGACCACCGACAGGCTGCTGGTGACGCTCAGACTTAACGGGATTTGCGAGAGCACATAGCTGGCGCGCGCCGCATTGAATGTTTTCATCGCGCTGAGAGTGGCTGGCGGCAGGTAGGTGTTGAGCAATTGATCCAGCAAAACGTTCATCTGCGCGGGCGAGAAAGTCGTCTCGGCTAGATTTTTCAAATTCTTGAAATAAACCGGTGCGAACTCAGGAGTTTTCATGAACCGATCCATGGTGGGGAGAGCGAACATGCGGAAGAGGCTGTCGGAGGTGCTGAACGGGCCCACGCCGCCGCTGCCCTGGCCCATAATCGTATCCATGTCATAGGACAAGGCGAGGAATCGCGTGTCGATGGCCCCGCGGTAAAGCGCGTAGTCATCGCCGACGCCGTTGGCTAGGCAGGTTTCCTGGTTGTCGAGCAGGGTGTTGGCGGCCATGTATCTCATCCATTCATCGACATTGATGACGCGCTGGACGTCGGCAACATAAGTGGCGGCGCTGGAATATCCGGGGATGACGTTCAACACTCCGATCAGGCTGATCAAGTCCGACCAATCATTTTGCACTTCGTTGTTCTGCTTGAAATAAGCGTTGGTGTAGGCCGCGATCATCGGGTTGGCGCCATTCCACCCGAAATCAGCCACCCCAGTCGTGTGGGAATCGACGTTGCGGATGCCGCGGTATGAATTGCCGTTGGGGTCCAGGGTAAAAGCTTTCTTCACAAAGGAGGAATCGTATTGGGAATTGGCGGCATAGGAGCCGAGCGAATTGCCTCCCAGCACCGCGGGAAGATTGGTTCCATTGACGCGGAGTTGGACGGCACGGGAATCCGCCATGGGCATTTCGAGGCGTCGAAAAATGGCGCTCCCTAACATCTGGTTGTAGGCGTATTGGGAATTGAGATTGATGCCCTTCTGGCCTTTCCACGGGGCATCCCCGACCATGTTAACATGGTAGTTGTGCGGGATGGCGGTGCGGCTGCCATGACCACGATTGCGCACCCCGACCTGATAGCGCACCTGCGTGGTAAGGCCGCCATCGACCACCCCATCGACGGAAATCCAGGTGCCATTCATGTTTGCATCACTGTCCGTCGTGGCGGCAGTGTCGCTCAAGTTTTGCAAATAGGCGCGTTCCTGCTCAGTCATGATGACGCGGTAAATGGGTTGGTCGCCGCTATAAACACCGTTGTCCACCTGGTAGAGGAGGTTGGCAGTCCGGGTGGAGCCGCCGGGAGGCACAAATTTTGGGTAAATGCGCACATGGCCCTCGAGGTCCTGGGCTTGAAGGTAAAACTCGATGATGGTGTGGTTGGCCTGGGCCGGGAGGATGGCGGCATAAATGCCGTCCCCGGGCAGTCCATCACCGTGCGCGCCATCGTCGAACATGAGGGCGGGGGTGAAGTTGGCGACACCATCGACGCGGTAGTTGAGCGTGACACTAAGGCCATTGGTATGCTCATCGAGAATGCGGGCGCTGACGGTGACCACGTCGGAAGGTTGAGGGATAATGGGAAGGTGGGTCACCTCCATGATGAGCGGGGCGATATTAGCTTGAGCAGTGGAATTGACGCGGCCCGGAGTGCCGCCGGTGACGGCGCTGGAAGCCCAGTTCTGGCCGTTAGTAACCGGGAGGTTTGGAGTGAGCAGTTCGAGGGTCTTGCCCGCTCCATCATGTTCGGCCAACCAATCCCATCCCTGGCGGGTCCACGCGTCCGGTGCGCTCATCACGCGAACAGCCCAATCGCCTTCGCTGGAGAATTTGACGTTGCTGATGGTTTGGCCAAGATTGTCGTCGAGTCTAATGCTGTTATTGAGGATACCGGCCCACCCGCCCACGACGTTGGCGATGGTGGGATGAAGGCTGATGAAGGTGGGGCGATCCGCAGCGATAACCAGGTAAGCGCCAGCCGAGAGGACGGTGCTGGAAGCGAAGGAGAAATCGACATCCCCGCTCAATTTCCAACCAGTCAGATCGGCCGCGTTTGGGCCGGGATTATAGATCTCCACCCATTGCTGGAGGAGGTTGGTCGAGGGCGGGTGGTACATGATCTCGTTGAAAACCACCGGTTGCCCCAACGCGGGCAAAGATTGCAGAAAAACAAGGCAAAGCGCGCGCGACAATAAAAGCAAATGATCTTTCATGTTTCGGTCAGATGGACGTTGGTAATAGGATGCACTAATCCGTCGGAGGTTCAAGCGATGAGTAAGAAACGAGTGCGATTAAACGTGTCGGCGGCCAACACTTCGGGCGTGGAGGACCAGGAACGGACGGTGGGTTTCAGCTTGCGGCAGGGTGGATGCGCGTAAGCTGATATGATGAAGCAGGTTGGGAACATTTTCTGAAACACCAAAAATCGGAGGGGGAGATTTGGATTACCGAGGGGCCGTTTCCATTATTTTTGAATTGCTTTGAATAGCTTTGATTTCCTTTGATCTGCCTTGCTGAAACCGGGCAGAAGAGGGGGCGAATGGGGGTGGAACAAGGAGAGTAGGCCGAAGAGCGGGGGGTGCGGCTACGCGGGGACCGGAATGATTGTGGGGGTGCTTTCCCCCTGCTGGATCGGTAAACCCGTAGGGACCCGCATAAACATTGTACGGGATTCGAATATCGAACGGCGTTTTGGCGGAGCTCGAAAAGCATCCCCTGAGAACTGAGCAGGCTCAAAACAGCAGCAGAGCAATTCTGAGCAGAGAAGATCGCCCAAGGGCCTAATTTGGTTCGATGATATTCAGTCCTCTTATCAGCGTAAAAGTGGCGACTTCGCTTCTGCGTTCCAGGGCGGTTGCTGCGATGATCACATCGTAGGAGCCGATCATCTTGCCGGAGGATTCCAACTCTGCCCAGATGCGAGCATGCTCGTACGCTGTCTGCTCGGTGTAAGGAACGAGTGGTAATGAATTCAACAAGGGCTGAAGGTACTGTTGGCGTTTGACCTTGTGCGGTCCGGCGGCCCGCTCCACTCCGTGCCAAAGTTCGGCCACTGTAATGGCGGCGATTTCAAATTGATCATTTGGTCGAGACGCAACCCAATTCTTGAAATCAAAAGCGCCTTTCTCGCCGCGAATGATGACGTCGGCATCGAGCATTATCGCCATTTGTCCGCCGGAGCCTTGAGGGTTTTTCGCGCGCCCAGCAGATCACGGCGCCATGCTTTGGCTTCTGCGGGCGTCAACTCGGTTTTCGCCAATGCTTCAGCCAGATCGCGGCCGAAACAGACCTTTTCGTTGTCGGGCACAAGACGAGCCACAGGGGAGCCATTCTTGAGCAGCACAAAGGTGGCATTTTGGTAATGAGCTCGGTTGACGCAATCCGCGAAATTGCGCGCGGCCTCCGTCACGCTGATACTCTTTTTCTTCACAAAATCAGATTATCAGATTTTCATGAAACGTCCGCTATTCTCTTATTCTCTTGCGTTGTCCCGAGTCAAAAATCGAATTGACCGATATTCTCCTTCGGCAGGGTCGGTCCGATATCGCGCCATGGAAAGCTCAGAGAGAGGGGCTGGCTGATAAGGCCGAAACTCTCTATCGGAACTCAGTGGGTGAACTATAATCCCACCCGGAAAGGTTGGCCACCCCCGGAAGCGAGTCTTGCATAGCCGCTCAGTAATGGCGGCATGAAGCGTAGATAGCCAGTGCCGAAGCCGTGTGATAGAGCCTCGAAACCGACGCCATGCTGGAGCCTTCGTCTTTGTCGGTACGGGGGCAGCACCGAAGCGCCGCAAAGGCTAGGCGCCTAGGTTCAGCCGGGGTCTGAGAGCACGGCAAGAGCACATTGGGGTTCCCTGGGAACATGGGAAGTCCGACAACGTCCTTGTCTGGACATCGGGGAAGGTGGGCGAAACCCCGTGAACAACGCCCGATTCGGTGAAGGCTTGAAGGTCCTGTGCCCGCACCGGAGCTAAGAACAAACAGGATCAGGACAAGGTATGATTGGCAATTCGCACAAACGGAGAGCCAATCAAATAAGTTAGGACGTCTTAGCGGCCTCATAGTACCGCAAGCAGGACGGGCGAACTCGCACCAGAGGAGCCGGTCTGAGGGAAGGGGGCTGCTGGAAATATGGAACCGTTGAAGAGAAACAGCCCCGACACGCAGAGGTCGGAAGGGGTGTTAACAAAACAACAACGGATAGCGGAACTGGCTCGGGAACGACCGCAAGAGAGTTTCACCAGCCTAAATCACTATCTGGATGTCTCATGGCTTACCGAAGCGGTGGAACGGGTGAGAGTGGACAGCGCACCAGGGGTCGATGGGCAGAGCTTAGCCGAGTACAAGCAGGGGCTTGAACAGCGGCTGAGTGACCTGCTCACTCGGGCCAAGAGCGGGCAATACGTGGCTCCCCCGGTCAAACGAGTTTACATTCCCAAGGACGGGAAGGAAACTCGGCCCATTGGTATGCCCACCATTGCTGACAAGGTGCTGCAACGTGCCGTCGTCATGTTGCTGGAGCCAATTTACGAGCAGGACTTCAAGCCCTTTTCGTATGGGTTCCGGCCTGGACGCTCAGCGCATCAGGCACTGGATTGGCTTTGGCGGCAAATCATGAGTCAAAACACCAGATGGATTTTAGATGTCGATATACGGAGATTTTTCGACACGCTGGACCACACCCACTTGCGCGAAATACTCCAGCACAGGGTTAAGGATGGAGTCATCCTTCGGCTGATAGGCAAATGGCTCAACGCTGGAATCATGGAGAAAGGTCAAATTCACTACCCGGAGGAAGGCACTCCGCAGGGAGGAGTGGTTAGTCCACTGCTCAGTAATATCTACCTGCATGAAGTGCTGGACTGCTGGTGGGAGGAAATGGTCAAACCGGTGCTGCGCGGCAAAGCGTTTTTGATTCGATACGCCGATGATTTTGTCATGGGCTTCGAGTTCCAGAGCGACGCCGAGCGGGTCTATCGGGTTATCTTCAAGCGATTCGAGAAGTACGGCTTAAGCCTGCATCCGGAGAAAACGAGGTTGGTGCCGTTCGGGCCGCCAGAGAGAGGTTGCGGGCAAGAAGCACAGCCGCCTGAGACTTTCGACTTTCTGGGCTTTACCCATTACTGGGGCAAGAGCCGCAAGGGTCGATGGTACGTGGTGCGCAAGACTTCGCGCCAGCGCCTCAATCGGGCACTCAAGCGGGTCCATGAATGGTGTCGGGACAATCGTCATGAAAAGCTTCGGGATCAAGTGGAGAAGCTGGGACTGAAACTAAAGGGCCATTTCGGCTACTATGGAATCACCGGCAATCTACGGAGTCTGGAAGCCTTTCGCTGGCACGTCATACGGCAATGGAGATATTGGTTGAACCGGCGGGACCGCAACCACGGCAGCATGACGTGGGAGCGGATGAAGCGTCTGCTGGACTTCTGGTATCTCCCACCAGCCAAAGTGGTTCACTCGGTCTTTGCGAAACCATGCTTCTGAAGAACCGTATGCGGGAAATCTGCTAGTACGGGTCTGTGGGGGAGTCGGCGGGCAACCGCCGGCTCTACCCGGAATGGACAATGGGGCTTGCTGATGAAACCGGACGTCTTGACCAAGGGAGCGTCCGAGAACGGAGCTTTGGCTTGGTGTCTGCGCCAAAGAACGAGCGTGTCGGCGCGGGTGGTTGAGCGAGCGGTTGGGGATGGAGCATCCCAGCCGACTGACCCAGGCAGTCAGCCGGATCAAGCATCGCGGGGGAAAAAAGCTGGTAAAGCTCAAGGCGCAGGTTAGAAACGATGAAGACGGTGGAATAAAATGAAACAGACATTGGAACATACTTCAAGGACCGCCCTCGATGCGGTCATTTGAACGCGCAATCTTAGGATTAAGTGCTAGGAAAAGGAGCTAAACTGTTACATTTTGCGTGGAATTGAATAGTTACAAGTCAAGATGTGGCCCCACGAACACGTTGTGCTTGGGTTGGGATCGAGGAATCGGCTTTATTGATCCGGACCTTGATTATATTATGATAGATTATTCCGTCTTTGGCAGCGTGATTGAAGGTGAGGTAACTAATTGTGCCGCTTGGACACTAGAGGCGGCGATACTCGCATACGCTGCCTCCCTTGTAGGTAATTAAGTCACTATGAATCCTCAACAGCACAGCATGTGGAAATATGTCTTGCGAATCGACACAAAAGAGGAAATCCGGCTTATTCAGAGTTTTCTCAATGTGATGTTGTCTCAACGGAGCCCCGTGGTCAAGACAGCAAGACTTGAGTTTGGTGCCCTTAATCCGCTAGTTTTCGACCTGACGTCAGAGGTTGGTGTGGCATGGGTTGCTCCCTTGGAAGAAAGAGCATCTAGGTTGGGAGCCGTGCTTTGTGGTCTTAATATGAACCTTTCAGGTGGTAACGAGGTTTGGGATATTTACATCCGGAATTGTAGAATTCCACATCTCTATTATTGCCGAAACGAAGAATTATCAGAGATACGATCTGACAAATCTGCCCATTCGGCTATTGCTGAAAATCTGTTCCGCGAGAGCGTAACCGATGTCTTTTTGATGCCAGGGAAAGAGCTATGCGGAGACGCAGCATGGACTTACATTCAGTTTAAATGTTCAAACCTCAACACGCGCGTTCGAACCATGCTGAACGAAACCCAACTGCCTTCAAGAGAATCGATTGTCGCACCGTTGTACGCATTGGCGTGGCCAGTTCTAGCTCAATTTCGACCCGTTGGCCAAGATCGCGTTCCGGTATTCATCAGACCAAAGGGAAGGGTCATTCGGCAGTGCGATTCGTTGCTAATCTCTCACCTGGGCGAAAAGCAGTTTTCTGATGCTTTACTTCCATTGGGTTGCATGTTGAAAGACTGGCTAAAGGCGTGAAGCGTCAGAGGAGTTACTCCGGGCGACATTGTTAGGTTAAGTTTTGACCTACAATGCCAAGCCCGCACCAGCGAAGAAGGACTTGGTAACACGTGGTTTTTGACGCATCCGACCAATCGCAAGGTGAAACTCCATATGTAACTGCTCTAGATCCAAGCAGGCCAAGTTACGCAACTCGACCTCCTTGCACCGGTCCCACAGCCACTCCACCGGATTAAGCTCCGGAGCGTATGGTGGCAGTGGCTCGATTCGAATGCTGCGGGCGGCTCCGGCGGCAAGCCACTACTTTACCTCCTGCCGTCGATGGATAGGCGAGTTATCCCAGACCACCAATAACCGCGCTCCGGCCAGGCAGAGGACATGAATCAAAAAGTCAATCGCAAGGGGCAGCGCATAGGGGTCAGGTCCTGCGTTTCAAATACGGCTTGCCTTACCATTGTCAGGTTCTGGAGTGCTCCTCATGGCGCGTGCATTGAGAATTAACTAGGCCGGAGTTTGGTTTTATGTTGTGGCCCGCAGCACCGACCGGAAGGACGTTTTCTGCGAGGATGCCGACTGTAGGCATTCGTTGGAGTTGCCCGCCGAATCTGTTCATCGCTTCCGCCTGCGGGTCCGTGCCGAAGCATGTCCGGCCCTTGCCGCACTATGGCCACGCGCGACAGAATGACTCCCGGCTTTCTTCTCCCAAATCGCAAATCAAAAATGCCTGTGTCTGTCCCGCGGGACACAAACTCAGGACACTTTCGGCGTCGTTTGCCGGAGTTCCACCGGCTTGCGACGACCTTCGGAAGACATTGGGCAACCGCTTAAAGCTCGAAAACCCCAATGTTTACCAGCATTCCGATGGCCTGACTCCCCAAATCTCAAATCCAAAATTCCCGGATGGTGTGTCTTCTGGGACATTTCTCTATTTCTAAAAATTTTTTTTTAGAAATAATTTGTCCCCCCCTCATTCCCCACGCTTTGTGGGCCACCTTTCCCGAACCCTGGAGTGGTCAAAAATCGCCAACTTATTCCTAAATAAATTTTTTTAGCAATAATCCCCAAACCTTGTCCCCACCGCCCTCACCCTTGCAGGCTGCCTTTTGACCCCGAGAGCGAATCCATCCGAACCTGACCGAGGCTATCCGGGAAATGCGCTTTTTTCGCGCCGCTGGCCGTGTTGCTAAGTGGTCCCACTTATTAACAATCCCTCACGCTCCCCACGCTCCTCCCGGCGGTCCGAGCCAAACCGACCCAAACGGAAGTAAACCGAGGCAATCCGAGGAAAAAAACGAACAGACCGGTAGGGGCGCGTTGCGCCGCCCTCCCTGATCCTCCGCCTCCAAAAAAAGGCCCCGAGCCAACTCGACTAAAACTGACCTATCACGGCCTATCTCGACCAAAAAGAATTATTCCCCCTGCTAACAATTATAGGCGGCGAGCACCCAGCAAATCTCATTATGATTGAAACAATCGAGATCCTCCTGGGAGCACCGGCAGCCTGCCGGCCCTTTGTTCCGAGTTGCGGTTCCCCTCGCCCATCCGATGGGTGAGGGGCCAGGGGAGAGTGCCCTTTCCACAAGGTTCAAACAAGGTGAAAACCCCAGCAAACAAGGTTCAACAAGGTTACAATGTTTTCCGCCAGCAATTCTCATTTTGATTGAAACAACCGAAATCCTCCTCGGACCTATCCGAACCCTAAAATAATTTGCCGCTTCCCCTCCCCACCAAAAAACATGTCGGAAACTTTGTCGGCCACCTTTGTCGATCTCATCCTTCCTCAATCTTTTGCCCCACACCCACCCCGCTTCCATCCGCTTCCATCCGACCCCAACCGAGGCTATCCGGGAAATGCAAATTATTCGCCCCCACCGATCGTCCTCATCCTCCTGATTCGATCCCCTTCCCCAATCGCAAATCGGCAATCAGAAATCAAAAATCGCAAAAAAAATCACGAGCTAATTCGACTAAAAACGACCTATCGCGACCTATCACGAACAAAAAACCCCCTGCCTCTTGTCCGTTGCCTTCTTACCGCCCCCGCATCCATCGTTCCCGCCACCGTTCGTTGCCTCTGCGTGCCTCAATGGAATCCAAGCATATTGGATGCGGTCGCCGCCTCGGAGCCTGTCCCTTGTCAGCTGTCGCACCATTTCGCGCCAAATCGTGGTAAATCGCGGTAAAAATTCCAGAACGCCAGCGCCCACTATGACAGCCCAACATCGGTAAGAGTTTTGGGAGCGAAGGATCGAGGAGCGCGGCACGATCAATGATTCTGGATGGGAGCGGGGGATCGACAAAGGACGGCGACAAAGGGTAGCGACAAAGTTTTTGGAATCTTCGGGGAAGGGGCACAGCGTCCCGGAGATCCCGCGATCCCAAGCCCGGCTTGCCTTGGGAGCCATTTTGGGTTACAAAATAAGCGTGAGCTACAAAGGCACAGTCAAGAACGGCGTGGTGGTGCTGTCGCCGGAAGTGACGCTGCCGGACGGCACCCCGGTGGAAGTCATTACAGAAGATATAAAACCCGAGGCTGATCCTTTCCTTGCGGCAGTGGCGAAAGCAGCCAAGCCCCGGCCCCATTGGCCGAAGGATTACGCTTCCAACCTCGACCATTATTTGTACGGCGTTCCGAAGAGGATGTGAACGCCGTTTTTGCCGACACTTCGTTTTACCTGGCCCTCCTCGACGAGCGCGACGCGCTGCATGAGCGGGCACTGGCTGAGTCCAGGCTGGACCGGCCCATTCTCACAACGGAATTCGTTGTTTTAGAGTTGGGCAACGCGTGCGGTCGCACTGAGGATCGTGCGGACTTTTTGGCTATCCTGGCGGGAATGCGCGCTAGTCCGCGCTGCACGATTGTTCCGCTGGATTCCCGGCTGCTCCAGCGCGGTCTCGACCTGTTTGCCAGCCGGGCTGACAAAGACTGGTCCTTAACTGATTGCACCTCCTTCGTTGTGATGCAAGATGAAGACATCCAGGACGCCCTCACTGCCGACCACCACTTTGTGCAAGCAAGTTTCAAGGCGCTTTTAGCCTGAGCGGTGCCGATCACGCTCGGCTTACTTCAGACCCTAACGCACGCTACTCCGCGGCGCACAACCCTGGATTAAATGATTTCAATCCTTTCGGGATTGATGAAATCAGATCTGTGGGGAATGCGCAGTTGGGTACCTGCGATTCTGGATGGGAGCGGGGGATCGCACAAAGATTCGGACAAAGGTGGGCTCAACTGTCCAAATTCGGGCGACGGGCCGGCTACCTTTTGGTTGGATGCGCGGCGCGGGCGTGGGGAGGGGGTGGGGAGTGCTCGGGGGAGCTAGCGCGGAGTTTGGCGATGACGGGGGGAAGGGTGGCGATGAGGTGATCGACTTCTTCGGCGGTGTTATAAATACCGAGGCTGAAGCGGACGCAGCCGCGGGCGCGCATGGCGGGGATGCCCATGGCGGTGAGGACGTGCGAGGGATCGAGTGAACCGGTGGTGCAGGCGGAGCCGCTGGAGACGCAGATGCCGGCTTGATCGAGCATGAGGAGGATGGCTTCTGCTTCGATGCCGTCGAAAGCGATGTTGGTGGTGTTGGGCAGGCGGGGTTCTTTGGCTCCACTGCGAACGGTGTGGGGGACGCCCTTCAGAATTGCTGTCTCGAGGCGATCCCGTAGCGCGCGGACGCGGGTGTTTTCTTCATTGAGTTTGGACATGGCCAGCTCGGCGGCGCGTCCGAAGGCAACGATGCCGGCGACATTCTCGGTGCCGCCACGGCGGCCATGTTCCTGGTGGCCGCCGATGATGTAGGGCTGATAGCGGGTGCGGTGCCGAATGTAAAGCAGGCCGATGCCTTTTGGGGCGTGCAGCTTGTGGGCGGAGAGGGAGAGGAAGTCCACATCAAGCGCTTTGACGTCGATCGGGAGTTTGCCGGGGACCTGAACGGCGTCGGTGTGGAACAGGACGCCTTTGCCGCGGCAGAGGGCGGCGATTTCTTCGATGGGAAAAACGATGCCGGTCTCGTTATTGGCCCACATGATCGAGACGATGGCGGTGTCTGGCCGGATGGCCTGGTCGAGGAGATGCAGATCGAGTGAGCCGTCGGGATCAACCGGGAGGAAGGTGACTTCGTAACCGTGTTTCCGAAGAAATTCGCCGTAATTGATGTTAGCAGAATGCTCGACGGCAGTGGTGATGACGTGCTTTTTCTGGGGGTGGAGGGCGAGGGCGCTGTGAATGGCTGAGTTGTTACTTTCAGTGCCGCAACTGGTGAAAACGATTTCCTTTGGGTCGGCATTGATGAGCGCGGCAGTTTGATGGCGAGCCTCCTTGACGTGTTTGGAGACTTCTTTGCCGAAGGAGTAAGCGCTGGAAGCGTTGCCCCATGAATTGGTCAAAAAGGGCAACATCGCTTCAACCACCTCGGGAGCAACCTGGGTAGTGGCGTTGTTATCAAAGTAATAGATTCGACGTTTGCTCATAGCGGAGCCGCTCTAGTAGAGTGGCGCTCCTGTTACGTAACATCTTACAGAGTGTTGGCGAGGAAGTATTGACAAAAACGCAAAAACTGCTAAAGTTACGTAACCTAAGCGAAACACTTATGATTAGCCCCGAGACAGTCGCGAAACCCACTCGCAATGAAGGACTTAAGGAGGGAAGCCCTATGCTGGCGGGCACCATTCAGCAGACTTTGGCGGATGAGAACGCGGCTTCCTTCACGCAAGATGATTACGAGTTCTTAAAATTCCATGGGGTCTATCAGCAGGACGATCGTGATGTGCGGAAGGTGGGCAAGCATTACATCATGATGGTTCGGACGAAGTTTCCGGGGGGGACTTTAACCGCGGAGCAGTATTTGGGCTGTGATCGGCTGGCGACGCAATTTGGCAATGACACGTTGCGGATCACCACGCGGCAGGATTTTCAGTTTCACGGAGTGGTTAAATCGAATCTGCGGCAGACGATTCGAGAATTGAACGAGGCGATGGTGACGACGATTGCGGCGTGCGGGGACGTGGAGCGCAACGTGATGGCGCCGCCGACACCGGCGACGAGCCCGCTGGTCGAGCATGTTTTGCGCGAGGCGAAGAGGCTGTCCGACTTGCTGGCTCCGGCGACTCCGGCTTATCATCAAATCTGGTTGGAAGGGCAGGCCCTAAACCTTGAGGAGGAAAAGAATAAGAATTTTGTCGATCCGCTCTACGGCAAGACTTACTTGCCACGCAAATTCAAGACGGCCTTCGCTTTCCCGCCGTTGAACGATATTGATATTTTCACGAATGACCTGGGGTTCATCGTGATTGCGGAGGGGGACAAGTTGGTGGGATACAATTTGCTGGCCGGAGGGGGAATGGGGATGTCGCACGGAAATGCGGCGACTTTTCCGCGGATGGCCGACGTGCTGGGTTTTCTAGCTCCGGAACATTTGGAGGCATTCTCGAAGGCGGTGTTGACGGTGCATCGCGATTTTGGCGACCGGACGAACCGGAAGCATGCGCGCTTAAAGTATGTGATTGAGGAGCGCGGGGTGGATTGGTGCCGGGCGGAAGTGGAAAAGCGAGCGGGGATAAAGCTGATGCCGCCGCGCCCTTACCATTTCACCAAACAGGGGGACCTGTTGGGCTGGCACAAACAGAGTGATGGCAATTACTTTCTGGGACTCTTCGTTGAAAACGGGCGGATCAAGAATGTGGAGGGCTATCAGCTCAAGAACGGTCTGCGGAAGGTGGTGGAACAATTTCGGCCAGAGGTCCGGCTGACCGCCTCGCAGAACCTGCTTTTTACAGGGGTGAAACCAGAAGCGCGCGAGGGGATCAACCGCATTTTGAGCGAGCACGGGGTGTCGCCCGAGAACCCCTATAGCATGACGCGGCTGGCGTCGATGGCGTGTCCGGCGCTGCCGACATGCGGCCTTTCGCTGGCGGAATCGGAGCGGGTCTTGCCGGAGATTCTAACACGCATCGAGAACCTGCTTGAAGAGGTGGGGCTGAAAAACGAGGAAATCGTCGTTCGCATGACGGGGTGCCCGAATGGTTGCGCCCGGCCCTATATGGCGGAGGTCGGTTTTGTGGGGAAAGCGCCGGGCAAATATCAACTCTATCTTGGTGGCAATGAAGCGAGCACGCGGCTGAACCGGCTCTACAAGGACGTGGTCAAAAACGAAGAAATCGTGAATGAATTGCGGCCGTTGCTGGTGCGCTTTGTCAGTGAGCGGACGGGGAGCGAGCGATTTGGAGACTTCTGTGACCGGGTCATCCTGAAGGAGACTGGCGTGGCGCAGAACTAAGCCGCAAACGCCGCCGACATTTCGTACTTTCTATGGATTACCTTTCCAAACTCGAGAATCAAAGCATCTACATCATGCGCGAGGCGTTCAACAAGTTTGAAAACCTCGCGATGTTATGGAGCATCGGGAAAGATTCGACGGTCCTGCTTTGGCTGGCGCGAAAAGCTTTCTTCGGCCACGTGCCATTCCCACTGGTGCACGTGGACACGACTTACAAAATCGCCTCGATGATCGAGTATCGGGACCGCTTGGTGCGGGATTGGAAACTGGAGCTGGTGGTGGGAAAAAACGAGGAGATTCTCCAGGAGGGAAGGACGTTCCCGAATGGGAAGGCGACCCGCGTGGAGTGCTGCGGGATGTTGAAAAAGGACGCCCTTAAAGCGGTTCTCGACAAGCACCACTTCACGGGTGTGATTGTCGGGGTGAGGCGCGATGAGGAACCGACCCGGGCCAAGGAACGGTATTTCAGCCCACGGGACAAGAACATGGAATGGAACGTCGAAGATCAGCCGCCGGAGCTTTGGGACCAGTTCAAGACCGATTTTGACAAGGACACGCATATCCGGATTCATCCGCTGTTGCACTGGACCGAGCTGAACATCTGGGAGTATATCGAGCGCGAGAACATGCCGATCATCCCGCTCTATTTTGCCAATGGCAACGGCGAGCGATATCGCAGCATCGGCTGCGCCCCGTGCACCTTTCCCATCAAGTCGAACGCCAAAACCGTGCGGGAGATTATCGAGGAGTTGCGGACAACCAAAACGAGCGAACGGGCGGGACGGGCCCAGGACAAAGAGAGCGAAGACGCCTTTGAGAAGCTGCGGCGTGATGGGTATATGTGATGAATGCCGAACCGAGCCCGATGAAACTGTCACCCGAACAAATCGCCGAAGCCAACCGAAGCTTGCGCGAGCAGCCGCCGCTGGAGATGGTGCGCTGGACGATCGCTCAATCGAAAGGACGCGCCATCGTCTCGACCAACTTCCGTCCTTATGAGGCGGTCCTCCTGCACCTGTGTGTGCAGATCCAGCCGGACATTCCGGTGCTCTGGGTGGACCACGGCTATAACCGGCCCGCCACCTATCGCCACGCTGAGCAGTTGCAGAGTCTGCTGCACCTGAATATCAAACCGTATGTGCCTCGCGTGACCGCGGCGCATCGCGATGCGGTGAGCGGCGGTATTCCCACGCCCGAGGATGAAGCCGCCCTGAAGGAGTTTAGCACGGTGTTCAAACTGGAACCGTTTCAACGCGGCATGAGGGAATTGGCCCCGACGGGCTGGTTGACCGCCTTGCGCAAAGTGCAGAACCCCAATCGGGCCAACCTCGACATCGTGTCGCACGATCCTAATTTCAATACCCTGAAGGTGAGCCCGGTCTTTTTCTGGAGCGATGCGCAGATGGAGGCCTATCTCAAAGAACATAACCTGCCGAACGAGTGGGACTACTTCGATCCGGCGAAGGCCGATGAAAAGCGCGAGTGCGGTCTGCACGTGGCGTGGGGCGGCCAGGCCGTCGCCAAGGCTTGAAATAAACCATGGATAAAATTCCTCTTCCGACCCAGCCTAACCAACCCGGGGATTCCACCCTGGGTTCCGCTCCTGTCGAGCAACTCAAGATTGTCATCGTTGGCCACGTGGACCATGGGAAATCCACATTTGTGGGAAGGCTTTTTCACGACACAGGCAGCTTGCCGGAGGGCAAATTGGAGCAACTGCAAAAGATCGCGGAGCGGCGCGGGGTCCCTTTCGAGTGGGCGAACCTGATGGACGCGCTGCAATCGGAGCGCGATCAGAATATCACCATCGACACGGCCCAAATCTGGTTCCGCACGCGGAAGCGTCAGTACGTGATCATCGATGCCCCTGGCCACAAGGAGTTTTTAAAGAACATGGTCACGGGCGCGGCCAACGCCGAAGCGGCGTTGTTGCTGATCGACGCGGCCGAAGGGGTGCAGGAACAATCGCGCCGTCACGGTTATCTGCTGAACCTGCTGGGAATCCGCCAGATTGTGGTGCTGGTGAACAAGATGGATTTGCAGGACTTTTCGCAAGACCGATTCAACCAGATAGAAAAAGAATTTCGCGGGTTTTTGAAGGGGATTGGGGTTGAACCAAAGCTGTTCATTCCGATTGCGGCCAAGCTGGGCGACAACATCGCCACACTGAGCAAGCGCATGCCCTGGTGGACGGGGCCGACGGTGGTGCAGAGTCTGGATGATTTTAAAGTTGCCGAGCCGCCGAAAGATCAGGCGCTGCGTTTTCCGATCCAGGATGTTTATCGTTTCGACGAGCGGCGCATTCTGGCGGGACGCGTGGAAGCGGGTTCCATCAAAGTGGGGGACCGACTGCTGTTCAGCCCGAGCAATAAAGTGAGCGTGGTCAAAACCATCGAACGGTGGAATGCACCTTCGCGCGAGACGGCGACAGCCGGTGAATCGATCGGCATCACGCTGAGCGAGCAGATTTTCGTGGAGCGCGGGGCAGTGGCGGCATTGGAGGCTGCTCCGCCATATGAACTAACACGCTTCAAGGCGCGTTTGTTTTGGCTGGGGCGAGCGCCTTTCGCCAAGGGCAAACTCTACAAGCTTAAACTCGCCACACAGGAAGTGGATTGCGAGATCGATGCCATCGACAAGGTCATCGATGCTTCGACGCTCGAGACAATCTCCCGTAGGCAAAATGAGCTGTTCGTTGGGCGGCATGAAGTGGCCGAACTGTCGATCCGCACACGCCGGCCGGTGGCGTTCGATGTTCATGCCGACATCGTGTCAACTGGCCGCTTCGTGATTGTCGATGGGTTTGAGGTGTCAGGAGGAGGGATCATCGCGGCGGACAGTTACCCGAAGCGTGCGACGGATGGCTTAGACAAAGCGCACCACCATTTTTGGAGTCATGGGAAGGTCACGGCGGAGCAAAGGGTTCGTCGGAATGGGCATCCCGGGCGGGTCATTTGGCTGACCGGGCTTTCGGGCTCAGGCAAAACTTCGATTGCGACCGAACTGGAGCGGGAATTGTTTAACATGGGCAAGCACGTCTATGTGTTGGATGCGGACAACGTTCGCCATGGGCTTTGCTCGGAGCTTACTTTCTCACCGCATGATAGCCGGGAAAGCATCCGGCGGTTGGGGGAAGTCGCAAAATTATTTGCGGATGCGGGAATGATTTGCATTACGGCGTTCATCTCGCCTTACCGTGCGGATCGCCAACTGGCGCGAGAGATGGTGCTGGACGGGCAGTTCGTCGAAGTCTTTGTCAACGCGCCGGTGGAAATCTGCGAGCGACGCGATCCGAAAGGGCCTGCCGCTAAGGCGCGGGTGAATGAGATTAAGGAGTTTACGGAGATGTCCGCTGCTTATGAGCCGCCCGAGGCGCCGGAAATTGAATTGCACACCAATCAGCTTACCGTGACGGAATCGGTCACGAAGATCTTGGAGTATCTGCACCTGGACGCGGACGCTGCCATTTCAATTTAGCGTCCGGCACGCCTGGGCTTATAAAGTCAAACTGTCCAGGTAGCTCTGGAGAAGGATAGCGGCGGCGGTTTGGTCCACTTTCTCCTTCCGCTTGGAGCGTTTGACGTTGGCGCTGATTAAGAAGCGATTGGCCTGGGTGGAGGTGAGGCGTTCATCCCAGGTTTTTAACGGGATGGGAACGGCATCCTTCAGGGCAGCGACGAACTCTTGCACTTTTGTGGCTGCTGGACCGTAGCTGCCATCCATGTTGCGGGGCATCCCAATCAGGATGAGTTCGACTTCCTTCTGGGCGAGGATCTCCTTTAGCCGCGCTAAAAAGGCGTCGTATGGATGGGCTGGAATGAATTCGAGGGGTTGGGCAATCATTTTCATCTCGTCGCTAATCGCGACGCCGATGCGTTTGGTTCCGTGATCGAGAGCAAGAATGCGCACGACGGCATGGTTCAAGAAAGAGGAGGAAACAGCAAATCCAAGTTAGGGGAATTTGGGGGTTTTTCTGGAATGCGAGCGGCCACGGGGAGGCGGAAACCGTTAAAACGGTTGGGAATTCTTCCTTGTGGCCTAATCACCTTGCTAAAGCAAAGGTGTTAATGAGAGTTGGTTTCATGATCGCCTTCTTGAAACGGTCCGGGGAAGGTCGCGACGAAGGAAATTCTGGCTTTCGTCGGGAGTCTTTCGTCCGGAGTCTTGCTAAAGGAGGGGTTGCCGATCCATATTCCGAAGCAGAATGTTGGAAACGTTTTACGAATACGGAAGTTCAAGGGGCGAGCAAGCATGGAGCGGCCGCTTTGTTTTCAAGGCTTTGTTACGGTGCAGAACGGTGTGGCCAGTGCTTGGGCTCTTATTTGGGACTCTGGGTTGCCATTCGGTTCCCCGGCTGGCGCCGGTGAATTTGAAGGAAGGCGGCTGGACGGTGCGAGAAGGACAAGGCGTCTGGCAAGCAAAGAAGGGCAGAGAGGTCGCGGGTGAGATTCTTTTAGCCACGAGCAAGGATGGGCGTGCTTTTGTTCAATTCAGCAAGAATCCATTCCCCCTCATTATCGCGCAGAGCACCACCAATACCTGGGAGGTCGAGATCCCGACCCAAAATAAGCGTTACTCCGGTCGAGGGCTTCCTCCGGCGCGGTTAACCTGGCTTTATTTGCCGCGAGTATTGTCCGGTCAACCCCCGCCGAAAGGTTGGTCGTGGAAAACGCTGGAGAATAACGGCGGGCGATTGGAGAACCGCGCAAAAGGCTTTCCAGCACAGTGGGATCCGAAGCTTGGAATTCACGTGACTTGAAGTCGCGGC